>JGI24891J29808_1000115_pt1 | contig 102299 bp, 63 predicted proteins | sample FreactcultuFSWF8_FD_29808 | JGI IMG/M metagenome (IMG submission 29808)
GCGGGTTGATTGCGGGAATATTCTGAGAATTCGGGATAATTTCAGCATCAAATACATTCTTAGCGGCATCTAATATTCCTTTTGCCGGTAGAGAGTCGATGCTAATTTGAAGCTTCTGATCGGGGTTCCAATTTGCCGGATCATTCTTCCTAAGCCATGTTATCCGGTCCATATAATTTCCTGGCCTCTGTGCATGTTCATACATTTTAGATTCCATTGCACTAGCAGCACTCATTTTGACTTCATTCCACGCCCGTTTAAAATTTTCATCAACGTTAATATGCTCACAAAAAGTGTGATATGAAATGCCAACAGATTCGCAAAGAGAGTAGATATCTGGCCACTTCCCGTCTCGTCTCATTTCTTTAGCAATTTCTAGAAACTTAACTTTTCGGAGAGAATCAAAAGCTGAATGACCATTCGACTCTAAAAATCCCGTTTCAGGGTTGGGTTTAAGAGGTTGCATCAATTTCCTTTTCTTCAGGTTCTTGGCAAAGATGCTGTCTCATGGATACGATTGAGAAAACTATTTTTCCACAATCTTTGCACTCCAATTCCCATTTACTATTACTTCCCATAGGTCACCTACCCTACCCTACCCTTTTCCCTTATTCTCCGAGGTAAGTTTTCCATCGAAAGTAGATGAGTCCTGTGAAACTTGCTTATCAGCGGAATTGGGATGAGCATACCTCGGGGCCGGGTCGTAAGCAAAAGGGTAAAAGCAACGTTGCCCGGCCAATAACTACTACCACGTATGACCACTCAAATTCTATGAGAAAGAACGCTTAACCGGACGGGCACTAGGCATTGTTTATCGAGGCGTCCCGTGACCATACCTCTAGCCGGAATGACCCGGCTCAAGTGCATCCAAGTGTATCACCGACCTAACCAATTTAATCGAATTTCCGCAAAATGTCAAATCTTTATTTTATTGGCCTAAATACTCATTGAGATGCACTTATTCCATTAGATGCGTTATACAGTGCCAAACAGTGCCTAGCTGTAACCACTCCGACCGCCATATCTTCGATTTTAGGGGTCTATTCCACCCCGGATGACTCTACTAGGCCTAGCTCTACACGCCTGCTAAATACATAATAATGCTAGTGACGGTAACTTTCCCCTTGCATTATTATTATTATGATGATATAAGAGAGTGTAGGAAAGTCACACACAAGGGGACCAACGATGAAAAACAATATCGCCGAAGTTTACGAAATAAAAGAAGATTTAAAATACCACTCATTCAAAATGTTTCCTACCTTCAGCCTAGCTATTCGCTACATGAATAATCTCGCAAAAGTTAAAGGCTTGAAATTCGTTTCCGATCAAACATTATTCGGCGGTTATTATGTCGACGAAAAAACAGGCGCATGCTGGGGGGTTCGCTAACATGAAAACTCTAACCGTCGCCGAGATTCAAGAAAAGCAATCCGATGTTTACCCGCAAGAAATTAATCATGTTGCGATCAATGAAAAAGTGCAATCACTTGATATGAAAAACTTGTCGCAAGCTGATATTGAATGGCTGCACGATCTTAAAAACCTAGCCCAAAGAATTCGCATTGCTGAGTACCGCAAGCTTAACGGAATTCCGTCGCCTGTAGGGGGTCGCTAATCATGAAAAACTTCAAACTAGATCAAGACGGCCCGAGACATATCCATGAATGTACCGACTGCAAGCCAGCGCACACGCCGACGCCTCACAGAGAGACGCCATGGAAAATAGAAGGTCATAGACGGAATGGGCGAGAGGATTCCTATAGTATTTTGAACCATGAAGGGTTCCCAATATTCGAGGAAGGTTATCCACCACGAAAGGAAAACGCCGCCTTCATCGTCCGCGCCGTCAATGCTCATGATGAATTGTTGGGGCTTATCAAGGAACTGCGTCCCAAAATTCAATCCTATCGAGTCACGGAAAATTCTACTTGGGATTTCTTGGAGCGTATTGATAAAGCCATCGCAAAAGCGGAGGGGAAATAACATGGAAAAAATTGTCATTATCACTGGGCTGCTTGCCAACATTATGTTGCTTGTCTATGGCGTGTTCATCGTCCCATTCATCTTGCTTGAAGTCATTCGCCGTGAGGAGGGACCGAATCATGGAAAGTAAAGGACTTGACGGGTTGGAACGTTGCCCGCGCTGTTTCCAAATTCCGACCGTCAGTGTCGGTAAACAAATTGAACTCGCTTGCTTGCAGCATGGTCACATGGCGATTGGCGATTCGCTCAGCTCAGCCATTCGTCATTGGAACCTCTATATCAAATTCGTGACGCCTTATGAGAAGGCGGCTTAACGTGAATCAGTACATCCTAAAACAACCGGTCCAACTGACAGCGTTTGTCGATCTTGATGTGAATGGTGAGTTGCAATGGCGAGCGCGTCCGATGGAAACATGGCAACAGAAAATGTTTCCAAAAAGATACGAAGGGGATTTTTCGGAGCAATGGCAAATGCTCATTTGTGAGCAGAAGTACGGGATTGGCTTCAAAGACTAAAATAAAACTAAGGGGGACCAACATGTATAGACTAACTCAATATAAAGTCTCACTTGTAAAGGATTCATCCGTTATGGCTGAAGGATCAAAACGTATTAGTACCGTCGATGACGTTGTAGGCATTGTTCAAGACATGCGACTTTTAGACCGCGAGCAGTTACGGGCGATTTATTTAAATGCCCGCCATAATGTTATTGGGTGGGAAATTATTTCTCAGGGAACGTTGACCGCATCCCTAGCGCATCCCCGCGAAATATTTAAAGGCGCGATTCTGGCTAGTGCGGCTGGCGTTATCTTGGTACATAATCATCCGTCCGGCGACCCGTCACCGTCGGAGGAAGATATTCGATTGACTAGCCGTATCAAGCAAGCCGGAGTAATTTTGGGAATTGAATTATTAGACCATTGCATTATTGCCGAAAACGGGTCCTATAGTTTTAAGACTTCACGGCAAATTTAGGGTTGGTCCTCTAAACCCTGGCCCGTCACTTGGGGTCGGCGGGCTGGGAGTGTAGAGGGTCAAAAGGGGGATTTATGACGACTTGGATTTTGATTTTCTTATGGAGCGGTCCGGGGTTTACCTCTTCAGCAACGGGACAGGCGGTCTTTCACAGTTTCGGTAGTTGTGAGTCGGCGCGTAAAATTGTAATGCACAAGGTCGGATCAAGTAACGCATGGTGTTTTGAAGATCATGCGGAGTGAGGAAAATAGGCTATGGACGACAACCAGGCAACGGTCAATCTAACTCTACCGCAAAAACTCTTTGCGCTCTTAACTCGTGATGCCGGGATTAAGCGTCGAAGCGAGTCGGCGCAAGTAATTATGATCTTGGAAGAATATTATCTAGAACGTGAGAGAGAAGCGGAGCTATTTACTCGTCGCCAATTACGCGAAGAAACGCAAGGGGTTCCGGTGTTTCATTCGGAAAAACAATCTGGGCCTGGGCCTGTTTCAAAGTTTCGTGACTCGTTCGGTCGAGGCGAAAGTGAATAACTTTATTGCCCTGCTGGATATAGTAGTCAACCAAATTCCCTACGCGCTGTATATCAATTATGGGGTCCGATGGTTTTCGCATGGGCTGAATATACCAGACAAAGGGCCTACATGCAAGCGGTCCAAAAGGCCCAAAGTTGAAATCGGAAATAGGGGACTAGTGCGTTCGATTTTCGTTTTGGGATTATTGGTTTTGGCGGGCTGCAAGGGTCACGGCTATTATTCAAAAGTCGAGCCCGTCACTTACGGTCCGGCCTATGTCGAAGTCATTCCTTGCAATAAGGACAATTGCGGTAAACCGGGGGGTCTACAATGAAGCGCGACGGTTTAAGAAAGATCATGGAAAGTGACCTTCTTACCAAAGGCGAGAAACGATATATCTTTGACCACCAGTGGCGACATGGGGGTAGTTTTTCTCACGCTCTTTATGAGGCGATTGGCCGGGCGGATCATTTTAATCTAGAGCGATTGCGCCTCGGATTCCCTGATGAGGTCCAAGGGTTTTTAGCTTGGACTCGCGGCGACCTTCATGAAAGAGCGAGCGCGATTGCTGGTGGGGACTGTGGATATATCGAAGCAGAGCCCGAGGACGCACAATGAATTTTGAGTTAGGAGGGTCACTTATGACAGAGACAAAGAAACAGGAATCTTACGACTGGATCGATGAGGACGGGAAAATTTCATGTAAGCGCGAGACATGCGGTCACCGGTGGGAACCCAAGTCGGCGCGTAAGCCTCAATGTTGCCCCAAATGCAAAAGTTACGAATGGGATAAGCCGTCACTTTAGCCGTCACTTAGCTGTAACGACTACAACGAAATTTCTACTCAGGGGGATTTGATGAAAGCCAAGAAAGAACAAAAAGAAATCGCATTCGAGTTTCAGGAAATTGATTTAGCCGAAGCGCAAGATGCGGTGCTGGCCGGTGACGGGAATTACGGAAGTCTTAAAGCGGGTATCATTGAATCGATCCGCAAGCTTGAACCGGGCAAGGCCTTAACCTTTGGACTTCCTAAAGGCGAGGAAGTAGCCGAAGAAGCGCGGCGGGGCATTTGCATGGCGGTCAATGCGTCACTCAAGCGCGGCCAAATTGATTGGCGCGTCACTTACTCCTCAACAAAGAAACTTTTCATTGTCGTTCCTCGAAATGCTTCTCGCGCCATAACTAAAAAGCCCGTCAAGGCGTCACTTGATAGCACTCGGGTAGGTCTTGATGTCGAGGAGTTTTTAACGCGCTGCAAGAATCTTCTTAATTACGACTTTAATGTCAGAAACCAAAAGATGAGAGCCGCGAGAAAAGCGATTAGTGTCGTCGGTATAAAAGATCTTGGATTTCGCCCAAGAGATCTCGCGCCATTTCTAGGCATAAGCGAATCGGGCGTTGCGTTCAATTCGACCGCGCCAGGGGATTCAGGAAAAGAAGAAGTCGCCAAACTTAGAGCGTCACTTAAATCATAAGGGGGTATCATGGGTTCACCTGTCTGGGTAGGGAGAAAATACGTTCCGGGGACACGGGTACAGTATCGCACGGGCTACATTTATGTGAAAACAGGCGACGGGATGAAGCCCGAAGCGCGACAAATCTGGGAGCGTCACCACGGCGAACTCACGCCGGGCGACCGGGTGTTCCATTTAGACGGGAACCGCGAGAATAATCAAATCGGAAACTTAGCCAAGGTTCACTTCAACGATACGAAGTTCACCCTGCTAAAAGCGTCTCGGGTCTTATGGGTTCCGACTCAGCCGAGAATCAAAGTGATCGACAAGAAAACAAAAAAGTGGTTGGTGAATTCATGATCTCGGAAGAAACCTTGAAGATTGCATTATCGAGAGAGCGGAATGCGCTTAGGCGCGACTTGACTGGCAATTACGATTACGTCAAAGGTTTGTATCAGGGGTTGTATTTGGCGGAGACATTGGTTATTCGATGCGCCCGTGAATTCAAGCGGAGTAATCCTCACTATCCCGACCGGATTAAATGGGAAATCACGGCGTATCTTTATACTGGGATTAAGTCGGCCTTGCATTATTTCCAGAGTGGCGATAAAAAAGCCGCTTTGACTAGACTTGAAAAAGCAATTACGTTTTATGAAAAAAAGAAAGTCGAGCTGTCGGGGTCAAAGGGGATATGCCAATGACAAAAAACCCGGTCACGAAGAAAAAGAAAGCAAAGAAACAAATGAAAAAAGGGTGGCAGCACAAATACCGAGGATCGCTCCGTGGGTCGCTCAAGGATTCGTTGGATAAGGCGTTCGCTTAAAAAGTAGTCGTTGGGGTCAAAGGGGAACACAATGAAATATCTCAGGATTTCAGTTTTGTGTATTATGTTTTTTCCGTATCAGCGGTGCGAAGTTCCGCAAGCTCCGCAAGATCCACAATTTCTCACCGAGACGATGGCTCCGGTCGCCTTGGAGTCGAGCGGCCTTATTCGCAAATTGGTTAGGGGGGGGATTTTTAGCGTTACCTTTGCCGGACTTCTCGCGCAAGCAGCGGATGTCAAATTCCTTCAAGAAGAAAATAAGGATGTCATCAAGATTGTCAACGGTATGCCGAAATTCTCATTCCCGCCGCTCGATACGTTCACGCGAGAGGAGAGAGAAGCGGTGAAGTCAGCAATGGATCTCCTGCGACTCTATGCCGATTCGCCTGACAATAAATCGGAGTCGCTGCGCCTTATGATGGACACCAATCAAACGACCATTATCTTTTCTAAGACGGACGCGACCGAATTACTTCATGCGTTGCCCGGAAGCGATGATGTGCGCGTCAATAACGTCGAAGCCTTGACTTACTTCCGAATGATCGATGGGCGAATCGTGAAGCTCGCCTTTGTTGCCCTTGACCGGAATATTTTCTCGTCGCTTGCTCACTTGCTTGAACTTGAAGTGCATGAAGTCGCGGGCCACTTAGCCGCAGAGGACCGGTCTATTCTTCTTCGGAGCCATAAGCAAATTGAGTATGACGCTTACGAGCGATCCGTGCATGTCATGGAATGGTTTGCGCGACAAACGCCAGAAACGGTACCACTTTCCGATGAAGCGCTTCGCATGATTCGAGATATCGCACTGCCGCATGAAAGATACAACTGGTACACGTGGGGCGGGCCTTATGCTGAACGACCCGCTACCTGGGAATTGTCTCGCGCCGCATAGCCGCGTCGTACAAGGGGGACTCAATGAAGAGAATAATTGTTGCGGTGTGCGCCATACTTTTTTCTTTTCAAACGGTAAGCGAAGCGGATTTTGTGACGAGTTGCGCGATTGGATGTGGGGCCTATTGCGTCCCGCCTCCGGTAAGTAGCGGATGCGGTGGGATGCAAGGATGCGCGACGTCGGTCGTTACCTGTCATTGCGGACCAGCCGTATGCGTATCGGTCCCCTGCAACAATACAGGAGCTTGCTTTGGTATGCCTGATCCGAACGGAGCTGGCCCTTGCCCTGATCCGGCAAATTACGGAGCGTCATGCAACAGCGGTGCGGGCACGATTGATTGTACTGGCTCTTGCATCACGAGTATTGCGATTACGAGTTTTGTCGCTAACCCGAATTCAATTCCTGTCGGTGGAAATTCGACGCTCACGTGGTCGAGCACGGGTGCCACAGGGGCGACGATCGATCAAGGCGTAGGCCCGGTCCCGACTGTTGGGTCTGTTGTTGTATCGCCAGCGGTAACAACGACTTACACGCTCTCAGTAACAAATGGGACGAGCACTGTTACGCGCACGGTAACCGTGACAGTCTTAATCCCTCCGACGATATCCTCGTTTGTTGCCAATCCGGTCAGTGTACTGCTTGGGGGAAGCTCGACTTTATCATGGGTTAGCGCGAACGGGACAACAGCCACAATCGATAATGGCGTGGGACCTGTTGCCGTCAATGGATCGGTTGTCGTTACGCCAGCGGCAAGTACGACCTATACCCTGACCGTGACCAATGGCGTCGGGAACGTAACAAGAACGGCTTCGGTAACCGTCGGCGTTCCCTGCGGTGCCGGGATTATCTGCGGGACGGTTGTCTCTGAGGAGAATGCAACAATCCCGATACCAAACGATGTGGTTGAGCTTCATTCACCAACGAATAATGGATATCTTCAAACCGCCTTCACCGATGCAACAGGTAAATTCACATTCACGGGATTAAATCCAGCGTCGAGTTATTTGGTCAATGTTGTGTCTGGCCGAAAAGATTATGCGCGGCCTCGGCAGATCTTATTGTCGCCCAACAACCCACCGTTAAACGGGGCATTCACCCACGCGCTTAAACCCGCGACAATCACAGTCACAGCGCCCACGAGCACGTTTGTTTATATCTCAACAACGGCGATTGTTTCAGCCTCGCCGCCTGACATGAACTTTACGACGCTATCCATAACGGCGGTGGTTCAAAATCCGCCTAAGCCAATTCCCGTTTATCCGAATCAATCGTATTGGATGGCGTGCTGGACGCCGACGGCAAACGGGCAACAATATGCTTATCAAAAAGGGGTAAATGTCCAAATCAATGGTGGGACGGTTCTCGATCCGTTGGCTGATTATCCTGTCGTGTGCCCGTAAAAAGGAGGACTTATGGCGAACTACAGAGTACAAGTTGAGAAGGACCGAGAGAGTTTTCGGGTGCGCGAGTACCTTGAAAATGGGGAGAGAAGGACCATTATTACGATCGGTAAAAATGACAGCGCCACCTTTGAAGGCAAGCTACTCGTCGGTAAAACACTGGCTAAGGCCCATGCGAAGAAAGCGGAAGATCTTCGCCATGTTATTAAGCTTGGAGGGATTGATGCAAAACTTCGTATTGAAGATGAGTTTCAGAATTTTATTACGGATCGTACCCTAAACAATTACTCCCCTAAGCATATTCTTCATTGCGAAGCTTCGTTCAAAGCGTTTATGAAAGATCTTAATCTTGAACTTGTGTTGGATATCACCCGCGAAAGGCTCATTGAATGGAAAACCATCATGACGAAAAGAGGCCACACGACAAATACGATCATCAATCAATTGTCAGATGTTCGAACTTGGCTAAATTGGCTCAAGGAAAATGGAAAAATCAAAGTTTCTCCTTTTGGCTTAAAAATGATGCCCATGAAAAAAGACGCGGAGCCCAAGTTTTATACGACGGAAGAATTCAAAAGGCTCGACGAAGAATTAATTAAAATACATCACTCGACTCGAGTTCTTTGTCATCTGGCGCATAGCGCGGGACTTCGTAAGTCCGAAGCGATGGGTGTTTGCTGGGAGGATATCACCTGGCATGAAGAGGGCGCTGACCTCTTGATTCGCAAAGAAGTTGCCAAGGGTAAAAAGCGCTCGCGCACTATTCCGCTTGATCCTGGGGTTCTTGAGATATTAGGTTCCCGCTCGACTGGTAAACTCGCGCCACTTGATAACGAATGGCAAGCCGATCACTATTTCTGGAAAGCACGGATTAAGTCGGGCATAAATATTGATCTTGATATTCATGGGCTACGACACACGTTCGCTAAAAACTATTTGCAGCGCGGCCAAGGAAATTTAGCCAGTCTCCAAAAGTTAATGGGCCATGCCAGCATCGTTTCTACGATGATCTATGCCCAATTTGAGAAGTCTTACTTGCGGGAAGGTATCAATCGGGCTTATGAACAGAGGATGATTGAAGAGGGCATTCTAGCGCGGTCCCAGGGGGTCCAATGAGTCTTAGTGGCAATATCGGAGAAGAACGTTTCGAAATCTTGGACGAGATCATGAACCGGTACACTAGTGATTCGGCTATGAATATCGATAAGCGAGCAATCCTTGATATCGGGTATTTGGTCGGGCTCGTGGTTGAACTATCAACTCGATTGGATAGCATATGACTTGGGAAAAGATTAATACGCCAATAACAGGTATTCCATATTTCGATAATGTGCCTTGTCAGGAATTTAGAAGCGGAGCGCTTAAAGTTTTGATTTCTAGGGATCCGCCTGACAGCCGATGGCATTTATCGATTTCGCATCCGCATCGATATCCGACATGGGACGAGATTAAACGCGCTCGCTATGATTTAGTGCCGGATGGGGTTACTATGGCAGTGTTGTTGCCGCCCAAAAGCCAATACGTTAATGTCCACCCGAATTGTTTCCATCTTCACGAATGGCGCGACGAACTTATTTTGCCGGGGTAGCTCAATTGGTAGAGCATTCGATTCGTAATCGAAAGGTTGTGGGTTCAAATCCCACCCCCGGCTATTTTTTGCTCATGTTAACTTTTGTTTTTGGAGAAATTTCTGCGGGTGTACTGCGGGTGTATTTTCCGAAAACCATTAAAGGGTGATACACCTTGGCACACCTAGGCACTGTTAAGAATTTGTCAGGAACCCGACGTAAAGTAGATGAAAAACGCATTTCTATTTCCTCTACGACGGTAAATCGCTAGCATCCAAAAGACGCAAAATAACGCACCGGTCTTTTTCGTAAACAAATGGGAAGGTTGATTTTTCGCTACGTTTTTAACTTTTGCGGGTGTCCTGCGGGTGCGATAGGGTGATTTTGAAAGCTTTCTCCGCTACTCTCGACCATTTCAAATTTTGCCTCCGAACATAGTGCGCTCCGAGCTACTCTCGACCATTTCAAATTTTGCATCCGAACATAGTGCGCTCCGATAAAAAATCCTTCAATAAATGCAACGACAATAAAAAAGATGGCTTCCCAGAAATTCATAAATTGGTTGCGGGGGTTGGATTCGAACCAACGATCTTCAGGTTATGAGCCTGACGAGATAACCGGGCTTCTCTACCCCGCGATAAATTATAGAGCATGTTCCCCGGTGCGCTCAATTGTAACGACTTGGTTGCAGCGAGGGCAATAGTATTGGATGATCTTCGCGCCATCGGCCTCAATAACGTGGCCCCAATGCGAATGCTCATCGTACCCCTTTGTACATGAAACATCCTCTAGGATCGCCACTAGCGCCCGTTGGCGACCTTTTTAGGGGGGCTCGCCACTTCCGCACTACGGAACACCGGAACGTCCTTTTTCGTATCGAGCCCTTTCACGCAAAGGAACAACACCATTTTTGAAAATGGCATGTGATAATGCTCGGCTGCGGCCTCCACATCTTTTAGCAAGTCATCTGGAAAACTAACGCAATAGCGCTTCAACTTCGTCGGCATAAGTGCCTCTTTCCCCCACTCCCACATTTTTTTCTTGACAACTTTCCGGCACTTTCATATCTTCGGTGTGTAAGCGTGATACACTTAGATACACCGCTGCAAGGGTCTACACAGCCAGTTAAAGTAGGTGTGCCAAGGTGTATCTAACTGCTACATACTAGCCTAAGCTGTAAAGTTAGTCAAGGGGGGACTATGGCTGTTGCCACAAAACCAACCAAAGAAATTCCGGGCGCGTTCCTCACAATTGAAGATGTCATGAAGATTTTGAAGGTAAGCGAGTCAACTATTCATGGGCTCGTGAAGCGATCGAAAAACCCGTTACCGTCCGTTAAGATTGGCAAGTCCCGGCGGTTTCCGTATGACAAGCTCCGTTGGTGGATGGAAAATCTTTGAACTATGAGACTCACAAGTGTCGGGGGTGCGGGTTTGTTTATAAGTGTCTGGGCCATATTGAATGTGATTGGGACGGCGATTCTGATCTATGTTCTGATTGCGAAAAAGCGGATCAACAAGAAATGAGGATCAATGAGTAACGTCGTCTTAGTCGAATGGTTTTCAGCGCATTACTACCGTGTCACGCTTGAGGACGGGACAACCAAATTAATCCCGAGCGTCACAACAAAACTCGGCGTTATCGATAAGCCCAATTTGGCTCGGTGGCGCGGAGACATTGGCAACCGTGAAGCTGATCTTCGAATGCACGATGCGGCCCAGAGGGGAACGCGCATTCATTGGGCTTATGCTACGGCGCTAAAAGGGGGAGCCGTGGTGTATGACCCTTGGAATAAACCGGTGTACACCGACGAGGGAATTGCGGAACTTAAAAAAGAGCACAAGGAAATAGCCATTCTTCGAACTCAGGAGGAGCAATGGGATATTTGCAAATTGGCCGAGCAGTACAAGAGACTGGCCCCGGAAGTGCTTGGGGTGGAAGAAACAGTGTACGACCTCGAAAACAACGACGCGGGAACGATCGACAACATACTGGCGATCTCGGGGGGGGATTATTTTATCAGTGGGTCCAAGCCGCTAACTCTTCCGCCAGGAATCTATATCAACGACTTAAAAACGGGAAAGTACGTCGATGATAACGTGTGGTTACAGATCGCGCCGTATGCGGTCTGCTACGAGAAGAAATACGGAGTCAAGATCGCGGGAGGACTTGTTACGCATACTGGTGCGACTATTAAGGCGGGTATACCCGGCCTCAAAACCCTCTACCGAACACGAGAAGAATTATTTGACTCTGATTATGTCGATTATCGCCATGCAGCAAAATTGTGGGAGCGAAACCATAAAGACGAGCAACCGGAAAGCTTTGTTTTCCCGAGTCTAATTACGATGAAAGTTAAGGAGGCTGTATGAGTGGATTTGCGGGTCTTGAGATTAAGTCCAATAGTAAATATTTTAAGGTGAAAGCGGGAGAGCCCCATGACGCACGGGTTTTGAGCGAAACCCCGGCGACCTACATGGTGCATCAGGGACCGCAAGCGACGATCCCGTGTAATGGCGGGATTTGTACGTATTGCGCCAAAGGTGCGGAAGTGAAACAGCGCTTCAAGGCGAATGTATATGACCACAATTCACAGAAGGTTCTTTTGTGGGAATTTGGGACGATGGTCGCAAAACAATTGCGATCGCTTGCTAAAACTTTGGAAGAAGAGGGGAAGGCCCTCCTTGATGTCGACATCAAAGTTGAGGTTTCGGGCAGTGGCATGGATACGAAATACATGGTCACCCCGCGCATGACTTCCAAAGAAATTCCCAAGGGACTCCGGCTTCACGCACTCGAAAATTCGGAAATTCCATTTTGAATATGAAGATGCAACGGAAAATATTGCGCGGGGAAAAGGTAAAGACTCTAGACGGGATGGAGTATACGTTCATAGAATATATGCCGAATGGATACGCCAAAATCATGACCGATTATGGTAAGCTCGTAGCCATCCCGAAAGCCAATCTCGACATTCCCATAATCGACACGGAGTTTTACGAACGAGTAAATGATTTACCACAAGTTCAAGAATCAACCGACTGAAGTTGATGGCGTTAAGTTCCAGTCCAAAAAAGAAGCGGGATACTACCAACAGCTTTTATTGGCAAGACGATCCGGTGATTTATTGTTTTTCTTGCGACAGGTCCCATTTCATCTCCCTGGCGGGGTGCGATACGTGGTTGACTTCCTTGAATTTTGGAAAAATAATGAGGTCCGATTCGTCGATGTCAAAGGAATGCGGACGCCAATGTATGTCCTCAAGAAAAAACAGGTAGAAGCGCTTTTTCCAATTCAAATTATTGAGGCTTAGATTTGGCCCTGCGGCGTAGTGTGCAAGCTATATCTAAAACTTGCGAGGGAGGCATCCCCATGGTGAGCGTCATGTGCAAAGTGATATGCCGGGTCAGCACCGGCCAGGGCCATTCAATTTGGAGGACATATGCCATTCACGGGTGAAGTTTTGGAAGCATGGAAGGCCATCGCTGAAAAGTTAGCAGATCATCTTGAGCATTCGAGCGATTGTATTCGTTCGTTTCAAGAAGCGGGCGAACCGACTCCTGACGGTGGCTATCGAACAAAATATAAAGGTAAATGGTATGAATCAAGGCCGGTGAATAAAGAACCCAAATGCGATTGTGGGGCTGACGAGATTTTCGCTGAATATAGAAAGTTGGCAGGAATATGAATTTCACCAACGATGAAATGATATCTAAATCCATCACTAAGCTTCGCGGCCAGGGCCATTCAATTTGGAGGACACATGCCATTCACCGATGACGATTTGAATAGGTGGAAAAATTTAGCTTCTGGAGTTCCTCAGCCTCATGATATTCTTGAAAAAACTGTAGCTCTCCTCGCCCGCCTGGAAGCGGCGGAGAAAATCGTTAATCGTATGTGCGTTCACGCAGGTCCATGGAGAGGGAAATTGGACGATTGTTTTAAAGATGATGTGCAAGCCTGGCGCAAGGCGGCGGGGAAATGAGCGATAGCGAAATCAACGAAGTCGTGGCGCGGAAGTTGGGGTGGGAAGAACAAATCTACATGCAGGGATGGCATGAAATTCCCCCAGATTATTGCCACAAAATTGAATTGGCTTGGGAGATTGTAACTCACATGGAATCCCTCGGGTTTGAGTTCCGCTTACGGGTTAGGCAAAAAGCAGTGATCGCAGAGTTCGCTAAGACGATTTATGGGGAAACGCCCGAAGATGAAATTGTCAAAAATTGGCTTGTCCGGGGGGCTGCGGAATATCCTGAAGCGCCCAGGGCTATTTGTCTGGCGTTTCTGAAAATGCCTAACTAGCCCTAGAAGCTAGTCGACGAGGAATTTAGACGATGTTGGGCCAGTGTTGGCAGGTGTCTAGAGTGCCTCTGATTGCGAGTAAGTGCAGTGTGACTGCGGATAGTGTGCTACTGCAACGAATCGAAGCTGAAACTAGAGAAACGTCCGAAAGCCTCTAGTGTATAACGCGGGGCAATCGGGGGCACTGTGGACATCAAGTTGCGACTAGCCCTAGAAGCTAATCTGCGTCGATAAAGATTTGTTTTAAGCCGTTTATTTTGTTGCCAACAATAGACCAACAAGGAGAAATACAACATGAGCCAGAGGTTTAGCTACGTGAGATATGACGAAGAATCGACGAAGATTCGAGAAGCCTTGAAGTCCCAATTCGAGGCTATCGAAACAACTGTAACGCCATTACCTGAAGGCCGCTATAAATCTTTGTGCCTTACGGCTTTGGAAGAGGCCTACGCTTGGACAGGTAAAGCAATACGAGATGCGCAGATAGCACGCCACGTTTTGCCAGAACATGAGCCCCGGCGCGGATAAAATTCTCGGCATTAGCTACCTTAGCTAGTCAGGCTTAGATTTGTACCGTCGTTGGCAAGTCTCACTGACGAGAAAAATCGACGATGTTGGACGCCTGTTGGCAAAGGAGAAAAGACCGTTATGGCACCGAAACAAGAATGCTTCTGCGATCAGATGGAACGAAATCAACTTTGTGATGTCTGTGAACGCGAAAAGTTCTTGGAAGAACGGGACCAAGCGTTTGAACAGTTCCGAGAAGACTGGAATTGCTGAGTAGCCCTAGAAGCTAATGATATGAAACCTTACCAATGGATCGGAAATATCGTACTCGTCATTCTCCTTCCGATTTGGTTTCCTCTGATTTGCCTTCGGGCTCTTGTGATCTTTTTATATAGATATGGTAGTGCTTTATATGCGTCGTTTGCTTCTCTTCTTTGAATTCCTGTACCGGGGAGTAAAATAGTTTGATATGTGTCTTCTCATAAATGTAATCAAAAATGAGCGGGGAGAGCCGGTCTCCGACGATAATGAGTCCCAAAGCAACCCACGGCAACACCTTAAAGATCATCTTCTTTAAATCCTCAAGCTCCTGAACCAAATCAAAATATTTATTACTGAGTCCTTTGTCGGAGGAATTCCCATAAAGCGCGGTCTCGACCGTGGTATGGAGTTCATCGATTTTTTCGGTTTGCTTCTCTGTCTCAATTTGGAGACGATCTATTTTGGTTTCAGCGGCGGAGAGTTGCTTAGTGATGTCGAGTTTCCAGGCGTGGTCAGCCTCACGTCGATCGTCTGACACTCATACTCTCTCAAACGAAATCTTGCGGTATTGTTTTTTAGTATCCATTAAAGTGATGGTCGTAACCGGGCCTGAAAGCGCGATTTTATCTCCGCGCTTGATCTTTTGTCCGATGTAAGCTTTTAAGTCCGCCAAGTGACCGTAAGTCAAATTCCAGCTATCGTATCCAGGGAAACTGACAAGCTGAATAATTCGCAAGCCCATTCCTTCATTCGGATCTTTGGGATTATCCCAGCCTGAGCGGATGACAATCCCATCAGCCATAGCATGCACGGGTTTCCCTGGCTCCGACATAAACTCGATCCCGTCTCGTGGGTCATGGTAGTAACACTCGGGATAAATCGCATCGAACGGACGAGAAAATGCCATGAACCATCTCAATCTTTTGGACTCTTCGTGCGTAAGTCTTTAAATGTTTGGCACGAAGGGCATCTCATCCGGTAGAAATAAGGTCGTCTTTCCCATTCCTCGATGATGCAGGGGACTTTGCACTTCCGGCATTTGCGCTTCGTTGTCCAAACACGCTTTAATTTAGCCGTATGAGGCACTACGCCGCCGGGGATGTGACCACCGTTGTTGGCTGCGTGGTTGTCACAGTCGTAGACGTCGCTTTGGCCGCTTGAATGTCAGCGACGGCTTTAGCCACGGTGCGTGCTACTGTATAAAGAGCAATTCCCGACGTTGAGATGATGGCCGCATATTTCGGGGGAATAAAGCCCGAGACGGCACCCCAAAGGGTTCCCACTTGGGTAACAACATTGAGCCAAAACTCTGACGTGAGGTATCCTGGTTTTCCTGATGTGCTGGGCATTTGTGCCTCCTTGATGACATTTTCTGTAACGGATTTAACGGTAAAAATCGCCTTAATTTCTTGAAACAAATTCATAAAAGTTGCCTCCATGCGTAGAACTTCGGCAAATCGCTGAACGCCCAATTGATGCCGCGTCCGATAAAGACATCTTTTCCGACGTTCGCACACGAAGGAACCATTCCCCAGCGGGAAGACGTCTTCTCTTTCCCAGGGCAAATAATATTGACGTGTCCATGGGGGAGATCTTTAAGTCCCGCGACCACAAGTGATCCCTGATTAGCCAAAAACTGGCATTTCTCCATTTGAACTTCCGTCCATTGGTCGCTTTTGGCCATGAGGTCAATCATGTCATTTGCGAGCATTCCATCGAAGCCTTTCCAGCCTGAATTGACGCAAACGTCGTTGACGTAAGCATTGCAATGGGTGAGGCCCCCGCCCGGTTGGTATTCAGGGCGGCAAAGAGGCGTGTGGAGAGAGTCAAGCAGCGTAAAAATATCTTTAGGCATTTTTTTGTAGCCCGTCCAACTGAACCTCTCCGATATCGAAATTGTGTGTCCGGGTAAAAGGGCAAACAGGGCATCGATCAATCCGGCCAAAGGTGTGATCCTCCTGAGTCAGCGTACCCCCGCAATTGGGGCATTTCAACATATCGTTTCCGCACTCGGAGCAAATCATGGGACTGAGCAAGTACATCCGCCCGTGACGCCGACGGCTGTGGTGCAATGGCCGAGAGAGCCGCTTAAAAGGCATAGCGCTTGCGAGTCCGGCGGAGCGCTTGAGCCCTGGAAATTAAGCGCCCCGGCGCTTGTGATGGACATCCGTTCAATCGCGTTTGTCCAAAAATCAATGGAGTTTGACCCCGACATAAACACTTCAAGCCCGACGTTAGCGGTATAAATGTAAGCGTTGCTTTGAAGTGGCGCACCAAAAGCGGTGCTGGCAAGTCCGTATTGAACCTGTTCTCCGGTATTGTCCTCCTCGATTAAGCCCATGTTCCCGTTGGCTTTAAAATTTTGGATAAGCTCACCTACAAATCCGCCCGCTGCCGTATCGCTTGTGATCTCAAGCTGGAAAGCAGATGGAGTCGCCCCGATCCCCAGGCGACCATGAACGTAATCGTAAGCGAATGTCGGATACCCGCCAAAAGAACCCGCTTGGTTGTATTGGACCTCAAGATCTCCGCCACCGGGAGTCCCGCCGCCACCGCCCGCCGACGGACTTGACACTTGGACCGTTCCGTCGGGCCATTTGATTGACGTCGGAGACAATTGCCCGGCGACCGTACCGCTTGACACATAAAAAGTCGCGCCCGACTGAAGAGAATTCGTGTTTTGGATGTAAGAGGTCGACCCGCCAGGAAGCGTCGGATTGTATTGGCAACCGCTAATCGTAATAGGAATGGGAAGCGGGCTCGTGATTTGGCATTGTTGCGCGAAAAGAGGAGCGCACAAGAGAACAAAAAAGAATGTTCTAGGTATTTGTGAAAATATTCGAGTAATAGTCATAGGTTAATGCCGCTCTGTTGCCCCAATCTGTGACATAGTTCGCAAGGCCGCTCCCTGAGTAATAACGAAACGCCATCACCCCAGTCGTCGTCACCGCTTGCGAAATGTAATAGGCGCCCTGATTATTTAGGAACCCATAATACTGAGGGGACGTATTCGCCTCATCAGTATCGCTCTGCGCGTACCCCTCAATCGCACTGATGCCCATGGCCATAAATTAGACCGGAGAAGCAGCTTTCTCAAAGGGGTAATGAGTCCCCTGCCCCTCCGGAGATCCACTAGGAGCCGGAATATCGGAGTAACCCATTTTTCGAAGCTTCAAAACTCGCTTCCATGCGTCCTCGCTTCCGTCCGTATAACGCCCCTGCCCATTCGGGACTTCAATCGATTTAAAAACTTTTTGCGACGCCCGCCACGCTTCAAGCATCGACGACCCGCGCCCGATGCACTCGCCCAAAATGCACGAAGTCCCCGCCGCTTCGAATTCCGTCTTGCGGCCTTTTTTCACATCGATCGGGACGAAGTCTTTGAATGTTCCTTTAAGTCGGATGCCTTCGGTCTTTCCGTAAGTCTCTTGCGTTGCCTTCTTTCCTTCAATCTCGCACGGGTACGGTGGAATGGAGAGCTTAAGGGCCGATCCCCACAAGTGCTTAAAGGGGATGGTGAAGGTTCCACGTGAAACTTTTGAGAAAAACTCAGAAATCGGTAAACCCAAAATGGCTGTAAAAGCATAGATGGCGCTGTAACCCAGGCGGGGAGTCCATTCGAGAAAATACGGTTCATAATCATCCTCCGATACGATGCAATTCACGTCGACGGGTCCGGTCCACTTCGAGTGCCTCATGAGAGGAAATAGCTTGCGTATTGTTTTTTCAATAATCTTTGAGCCGTTCCCGTAATGGAAGACCAAAGACGTCTCTGCGCCTGTCCTCTGGCCAAGTTCACCAGCAAGGAATTTCTTAACTTCGAACGTTGAGTTTCCAGGATAAATCGGTTCACCATTTGAAAACCAAAGTTCCGTAGATATCTCGGCTCCATGAATCACCTCTTGAAGAATAAATGTGTCTGACGGGGATATCGTGCCTTCTTCCTTCGAATAACTTAAATAATCCACCATTTCTTCACTTGACTGAGCCACATAAGAAGACGACTCACTTTTGTTGTTGTCAATCTTGATGGCATACGCTTTCTTTCCTGATTTGACAAATGCGATCGCAGCGTTAAGATCTTTAAATTCGGTGGTTTTCGGGACATGAAGCCCATATTGTTTGGCGACCTTTCCGCCGTAGGAGCGGTCCATTTCAAGCTTGTCGGCGAGAGCGGAGCCGCCGACGACCCGAAACCCTTTAGTTCGGATGCTGTCGGCGACTTCGCCATCGCCATTTAAGTCAAAAATCACGAAGTCGGGCTTGTTGCGAAGACCTTCTTCGATTGTCTCCACATGCGGGACAATGCCTTCCATCGTCCGACGGTAAGCGGGGTCTTTGATGAACATATCGACTTGCGCCCCTTCTTTTTGCATGAGGTAAGCAAGGCCGCCCGAGTCGCCGCTTGGACTATGAAGTAAAATTCTCATCCGCCCAAGAGTTTCTTAATGATTTCGAAACCCGCTCCACCGCCAAGTCCAGCACCAACACCGTAACTGATTCCTTTACGAACCCCCGGCGGAACCGCGTTATAGGCTTGACCGAGTTTTCGCGGAATCGTCAGGGCTCTAGCCATCCCCTGCGCCGCTTCGCCTCTACCCGGAATTTGGTTTAGCACCTTATTAACCCTTTGCGACACTTGAGCTAAATCCGCGCTATATTCCGACCCACGCAACCAACCCTTTTTAAAGATGGTATCGAGCGCTGGTTTTAAACTTCGCGCTTCTTGCGGCGTTAGCGGAGTTTCGTTCATTTTATTTTTCAGCCCTTGAACAAATTTGACGGCTGTACGCATTCCAGATGGAGGCGCTTCTTTTTCTATATTGGCAAGTCCCGCCATCTTCTCTGCTTTTCCAATTTGTCCACCGAAGTAAGCTTTTTTCATGGCGGGGATTGCCGCTAGGTCTCCCAGAGCTGATAACCCGCCTTCGGCCACTTGCGACATGCCAGAGGGAATCAGATCGGGGCGATTAAAAGCTTTGAGCGCTAAATTTGAAATTTGCCTGCCACCGACAGTCCCAAGCGTTGCGCCACCTGGAATCGGACTAATCGCGCCAGCCATTCCCGCCAGCGGAGGGAGTGCTTGCGCCATCGTTACGGGATCGGTCAGAAGTTTTCTTGCGCCTGTCGCTGGCGCCATCACGGCATTTTTCGCCGCTGCGCCAATGACACCTTTCCAATCCGTCTGAGGCTTGGCCGCTTTCTGATAATTCTGCTTCGCGTAATTTAAAACCTCGTCTTGCGAGGCGGTATCAGGCGCAGTAATTTCGTAAGAATTCCCGTCGGGGGCCGTGATTTTGTATTTCGCCATCACTGAACTCTCTGAATGCCCCAGCCGCCGCCACCTTGCTGAGTTTGACCCTGGCCAAGATTATTTTCCTGGAATGGGATATCCGGCAACGTCTTCCCTAAGTTTCGGCTCACGATTCCATTCCAATCGGCGGGAAGATTTTTCCCTCGGATCGCTTTGATGTCCTGCATGTAATTGTCGATGAAAGGATTCGCACTTTTATCGATCTCATCAAAGATGTCGAACATTTTCTTTCTAATCTTCGGCACGTCGGGGCCATTGGGATCGGCTTTTATCTTCTGCTGCATCATGCTGAGTTGCGAGACAATATTGTCGGTGAACCCGGCGCCGCGAATCGCGTCCATCTGAGGAGCGGCACGAGTGGCCATACGCGCCAGATCGAGAGACCCTAGCGCGATCTCTTGAACTGATCCGGGCTTGGAAATCATTTGTTTGCCGAGGCGAGCCGCCATTTGGACGCCGCCAGCGGCCATCGCGTTCGGCTTTGAAGGCAAATCACTAATTAAATTCTGCATGTTTCGGCTGTCCGCCATCTGGCTCCCGAAAGAAGCCGCTGGCTTTTTCCCCTGCGCGGCCAAGATTCTCGCCGCTTCTCCTGGCTTTAGGCCGTGAACAACTTGCGGGGAAGGCGCCTGCGGCGGCTGTCCGCCCGGAGGCATCATGGGCGGGGGTGCTCCGGGAGGCGTGGGACTGGCCGGGGCCGATGGAGCGCTCGACGCGCTTTGCCCGCCAGGAGGCACAACCGTTGGCCCGCCAGCGCCAAAGGCCATGTCCACCGTTTGGGGTTGTTGCTTCATCCCCGACAAAAGCTCCCAAGCACCGGGCTTTTGCGCCACGATCGGGAGCATTGATTTTGTCTGCTGTGGGATATCCGGATCATTCATCAAATTATTGATGGTTTGATCCCACTGTTTCTGTTGTTGCTTTTGACGCCTCGCTTGCAGAAGACCGCCAATAGCGCCTCCGAGGTTCTGGCCTAACCCTGAAAGATTCTCAAGAAGCTGTTGCTGGTTCTTTATTTTCTGCTGGCCTGCTTGAAGAATATAGGGGAGTGGATTTTCAAGAACCATGAGCGCTCCTGTAGGCACCATACTTTTTGCGGTTCTGGACGACGCGGTAGAGTGACCAGAAAATATCCTCATACCTATCAACCGCTTTGGCCGGGTCCTTCTCAGCCATCACCTCATCATAAAACTGAGGCTTCCAGATATTCCAAGCGGTTCCGACTTTTTCCGCCTGAAGCACAAGCAATTTTCCAAAAAGAATGTATTGGATGAATTTAAGTGGTCGCTTCCAGAATGCGCGGTACAAATGTCTGTGGAGCGCCTTCACTTCATCTTGGGTCATAGCGCCAGCTCGAACCATAGCAGAACAAATCCAAGTACCCCCAGCCGCTTGCGCTCCATTTTTCCCAGCGCCCGCCAAATTCGAAAGAATCCCGGAAGCCGAATTCGCATATCCCAAATCCGTGGCAAAAGCTGACGGTTGAGACTGTGATTGAAGCTGTTGGGCTAAAGCCGACTGCAAATTGAAATCATTGAGTTGCTGGTTGTAACCCATCGTGCCCGCATTGGCCTGTTGCCCCGTGCTTGAGAGTTGGGAGTAGGACGGCGATTGGTTCCCGGCAATCGCGGGGAATCCAAGACTTTCGAGTCCTTGTTGTATCGCGCCGGAAGCAGCCGACCCAATTGTATTGCCAAGTCCCTGCTGGAAGGCGCCGCTTGAAGGGGAAATTCCGGAATTATTCATCTGGCCGGAAAATGCCTGGAAAGCGCCGCTTGTCGGGTTGGCCAACTGCTGCGCGGTTTGCTGCCCCACTTGTGTTCCGATATTGGCAATTTGGCTTTCAAGGTTCGGAAGTTGCGCCGCCTGATTTTGTTGAATCTGCGACTGGAACGCTTGCGGGACATAGGCAGAGGCAATCGCGTTGGGATCAGTCCCACTAAACCCCGCCTGCGACGAACCGACCGGAGTGACGGCCTGACTAAAATACTGGTTGATTTCGTCCGCCGTCGGAGCGCGGCCTACGGCATTGGTAAATTGTTGAACAAAATCGTTCCCGTATTGGTCGAGCTTGCCTTGCGTGTTTTGTTGGTTCCAGACAAAACCGCCAGGGCCGGTATTCCCCTGGATCTGCCCAAACAATTGATCGTAAGCGGATGACCCGCCAAACTGACTACCGCTCCATGGATCTGCCATACATCCTCCCTAGAAAGTCCAGCCGTTAAATTGATCCTACGATGCCATCAGCCGATTTCCTCCATTAGGAGAACGGCGGTGTTGGTATCAAAATTAAATCGTGCGGTATCGCCGTTGGTGCCAGATCTGAAATAGACCGCGTATGTAATAGAGGAAGTTGTCGCCGGAGAATCGAGGTAAACAAGGGAGAGCGGAACCCTGAACCCACCGGCATTAACCGTGAGGACTGACATTCCGGCTGTGCTGTTACCTAAATTAGTCGCCCCACGATAAATCGTGTAATAACAAGGATTTCCACTGGTATCAGATCCACCTACCCCGCTCACAGATACTTTTATTTTGCTTGATGTAGATGCGGGCGTTATAGAGCCCGTAAGCGAAGTGGTACTAAAAGACGTACCAGTCGTAGAATCGGCTGTCGTTTCAGTGACTTGCACTTGCTGCAAAATACGTTGCCCAGACACTTGCCCAAACGCTACAGCCTGATTGGATGCGGCAGCATTGGGCACAACCACGGTGCCCGTCGCCGTAAAATTCGTCCAAGACGTCGACGCCGAATTTAAATTATTGAACAAATTCACAACATTGTTGAATTCGCCGTCCAGGTCGGCGGATTTGAGCACTTGCCCCGCCGCCCAAGTCGTAATGCGTTGAATAATATTGGCCATAATCTCTCCCTACTCCAAAATCAGCGTGTCGATTTCTCCCGAATCCATCTCGTTGTTCTCGCCGTCCGCATCATCCCTCACGTCGCCACCTCTTCGCTCACATAAATCGGATGCACGGTAAACGGTTGAGAAGCGTTTTGATTGCGAATCTGAACGGTGATCGAATAAACCCGACCGGGATTTTGTAGCGGAATCACTTGGCGCTGTAAGGCGTCTCCCGCCAAGGTGCTCGTATCCATGATGAACGTCGAATCGAGCTGTCCGCCCGCCTGCTGCATTTGCACTTGAAAAGTATTTCCCGTAGTACGGTATCCGTTAATGCCGTAGTTGATATTGGTCAAAGTGGCAACCGATTGCCCCTCGTAAGGCACAATGATGGACTTGGGCTCGAAATCCGTTTGGTCGGGCCCGAGCACGACACACACCGACCCGTACCCGTCGATATTCCCGCCGGAAGCTTCGATATTGGTCGTGCCTTTATCTTGTTCGACCATGTACCCCGCATAATTTCCCGTGCACATCACGACACTATGTGACGGGGTGCTTCTCGTGTCGACTACGGCTTCCATGACGCTCGCGTTAATATTCGTAAAAGGCGGCTGCCAGCATTCATTTAAGTAGTCGTACACGTAAATGACGTTATTCGTTGTCGAAGCATTAATCGCTACAGAAATCCAGATTTGATGCTTAATCGGATAGACTTGCACGCAAGCATTGGGAAGCTGAGCAATCGACACCGCGTCAAAGAGCGGCTGAATGTTGGTATAGGGATACGCTTGGTCGCTGATATCCGTCGGAGTGGCGCCGTTAAAGAGATAGACGTGACCGTTTGAACCCAAATACACAATGCTCCCGTCCGGCATGTGGTCCCAGCAAAGCGGGCCCGCCGCGCCGACATAGCAGGGAATTTGCGTTAAGGGCGCAAGGGTCACGGCGCCCGCAATGGTGTTTGACTGGGTGTAGAGAATCCCCAGGCTCCGGCGCTTAAAGATAATGAGATTCTGATTGAAGTCGGCAAGGGCGGTAACGGTATCGCCATCACCAGGCCTGAAATCAATATAATTCGAAGATGTCCAGGTTCCGGGGTCTGCCGCATTGGACCAATAGACACGCGAGGGGTAGGTGGCATTCCCCGCGATAAACATGAAGTAATTGGCGGTCACCGCGATATTACCCGTCGGAGGACTTCCCGCCAGCGACCCCACGTTTCCGCTCCCCGTCCACTGCAAAGGAGTGTCCGTGCCGCCGAAAATCCCCACAATGTTGTTGAGCGAAGCGAACGTGTGAAGATTCCCCGCCGTAATCGTCGCACTTCCCGTGATGGCTGACGGCGTATCCCCAAGGCTTGTCGTTTTATAAATGGCGTTCCCGCACACGATCAATTGGTAGCGCGTGCCGCTTGTGGAAAGCCAGTCATAAAGCCCGGTCACTTGCGCTCCCGAGTTTAGTGCGCTCGAATTGATATAGGCTGAGCCGCCGCGTTTTTGAAGAGTCCCATAAATCACTTGCGCGTCTTGCCCGTCGCAAAGCTGGTCTTTCCCTAACTCGTAAGTCAGGGCCGCGTTGTTGTAGCCACCTACCCAGCCAAAAGGTCCGATTGTCGCCATTACCCCACCAAGGTCGGCCACTGCCCAGGAAATTGAATCCATTTGCTTCTTTGGATCGAATCGATTGAGCGCAAACAGGGCTCCGAATCTTCAGACATGCGGTACTCGGATCGCATCTGCGTCAAGCGTTGCTCAAACTTCTGACTCCAAGACTGAGCAAGTTCCAAGAACTCTTTCCCTTTAAAGGCGTACCCGATGGCAATCGCACCCCAGGCAATCAAGTGAGCGTATTTATTTGGGATGGAAGGGGAGTCCGTGGCGTTTGCCATATCGACCGGACGCTTCATGGTTTTGACTTGAATGATTCTTGCGTCGGAAGGAAATGGATAGGGGATAAATTGAATGTTGCCGCTCGAATCGTAACCCCAGGGGACATAAGCGTAACTCGTATTTGTCGCCTGCGCCAATGGGTTAAGCTCCGTCATTGTTTTTAGATCGACTTGCACCATCTTCACCGGGGTATTCCAATTCACGAGATTCATGATGCGGTCGGCTGAAGAGGACAAGCTGTAATAAAACTTGCGAAGGATGTAGGCGACGTTTGTCGCATTGGTTGTCGGCTGGTACGGTTTATCCGTCGTGAAAGATGTCGCGCTCACGTAGGTGAAGTTGTACCAGTCATTCGTTCCGGCAAACTGAATGTAATACTGCCCGTTGCCTTGGGTGGAGNTGAAGGTAGTCCCCGAACCCGTGCCGGAGGTTGATCCCGAACTAATACTGACCGTGCCGGTCGTGTAATCAGCCACAGTCGCCACTTGCTCGCTGCCTTCCATAAAAGGCCACGGCCAGCGGGCGCACAAATCCTGCTGAACATAATTAAGCCAGCGTAGAACATCCGTCGAATAAGCGTTTCCAGAAGGATCGAGAGACGTTCCCGAAACCCCCAAGTGCATATAGACTTCGTTCTGAAGATCTTGCAGCTGTAGGTTGGCCAAAGTGCCCTCCTACCCCTTACGAACTCGTGCTCTGAAGAATGTAGAAGACTGTTATTTCCGTCGTATTCGCATCAAAAGACACATAGCACCCCGAAGGCAGCATCACAGGCATCGGGATACTGACCACGTTGGCCACGCTCGCAATGACGGGCCCCGCACGAAAAGCAATCGGAGCGGTTCCCGATGAACCATTGAGGAAATAGGGCACCGCCGCAGTAGCCCCCGATAGAATCCCGAACCCGGCGATCAGTATCGGTTTGCCCGAATCCGAAACAACACCCGAACTCGTCAGCCTTTGAAATCCGCAAACATTCTGGAAATAACCCATCTAAGCCACCGCCTTCTCCTTAGCCGGATGCTTCTGCATCTTGTGCATCCGTAAGGCTTTTATTTTTGGAGTCGCATAAGCGCATTCGTTGCAAACAAATCCTTTATTCTCGCTCACGACCGTTTCGATCTTCGTGACGGGTTCCGGTTGAGAGGAAACAGTCACGGTCGGCGCAATAATGGGCGCCGCAACGACCACTTGAACCGGCGCTAAATATTTCGTCAAATCAATGACCGGGACTTCCGCCGAGATCATCTGAATCCCGCCGCCGCGTTCGGATTTCCTCGCAATGACAGGAGAGAAAGTCGCCTTCTGATCCGGCGCCACCATCACGGGAACCGGCATCTTCTCATTACGCGGGATCGTGCCTTCGATGTAATCCTCGATTTTGTTCCACATTTCCTGTCCCGGACCATATCCATAGTCAAGCCGTAGCCCATACACCGTGCGGGTGTCCCAAAATCCTTTGTAGGTTTGGTCATAATGGCGAATGTCCGGAAACCATTTGCAATAGGTGATCGGCTCGGTCAGTGCGCGGACTTCCTTTGGGATATTAGCGTCCACATCCGGCTCCCACGGCGGCAAAAGTTGATCGCCTTGCGGGACTTTCTTAAAAGTCCACTCATACGGAAGACCTTTGACGACAATGAGTTTGTCGATGAGATGCGGATTTAAGACATGGTGACTACAGATACGGATTAGCATTTAATTAACTCCCCCTTGGATTCTTCGGCGATGTAATTCAGGCACGTCTTTAAGATCGTTTTCGCCCGGTGCGCGTAGGTATGGTTTTCCATAACTTTTTTATAACCAGATTCAGCAATTGCTCCTCTTCTTGCGTGATCCACGAGAAGAGTCCGGGCGCTTTCCACTGCTTCCTCAATTGTTCGATAGGTGACAAGGTCTTTTCCGTTTTCAAAGAGATCCCCCAGGGTGGGAATTTCGTTCGTGAGTAAGCACTTCTTCGCGGCCAAAGCTTCGAAAGTCCGCATGTTGATGTCGTCTTTTATGGAGTCGGAGATAATGAGCTTCGCTTGATTGAATTTCTTGTTGGCGTCGTCCAAAACATTGCGTCCCAATGAATCGCCTTCGCGCCATCCTAAATACCCTTTGTCGCCCAAAGGCCACTCCTTGATAAATCGGTCGAGGAGTTCGATGCGGTGAGGGGAATTAAGATGCCCGATAAATGCCCATTCCCAGCGCTCGACAATAGGAAGGGGCCGGTAAACATCTTGCTCAACCGCGTGAGGAAGCCAGAAAACTTTCTTGGGATCAATTCCGTCCCGAATGAATTCTTCGCACGCCCGCTTTTGGGCGCAAAACACAAAATCAAATTCCCTGGCGCGGTTCAGGCGGTACTCATAACCCAAGTGCGTGTCAGAAACCCAATAAGCGTTGGGATGGGGATAAACGAAATCAAGCGGAACCCCCAGCGCGTCTTCGCCGTGATCGACCAAGATGTGAAGATCGTATTGGCCAAAGCGCGACACGTCGCCATAGGGATGAAGCCTTCGAACATTCATGTCCTGATTGCTCATGTTGTCGCGGACTTCGTCTTGGGTCTTACAGCCATTCAAGAGTTTCCGAAGGTTGTAGTTCAAATAAAGCGGAGCGCCGTCGTTCCGGTTTCCGGTAGCTTCAATCACCCAGTAATACAGTGCGACGCGTGGCTTAGTGGAGTCCATTTTTTTTAAACACTCCTACGAATGAGAGGTTGTTGCCGGTGTCTTCGAGGGTTTCCGTGACCCAGCCTTGGGCTTCCATGAAATTCTTGAGGCTTCCCGGATTAAAGGCATGGACATGCTCGTGATTTAAGGGAATGGTGCTTTGAATGTCTTGATTGGGAACCGCAATAATCAGGCGTCCGCCATGCTTGAGCGGCTTGCCCCACTCGCGCACGGCCTGCAACGGATCAATCATGTGCTCTAAAATGTGCCGCGCAATCACGCAATCGAAATCGCCCGCCAAAACCGGGATTTCCTTGGAAACGTCAGCCACGATGTCCGCCTGCGAAACTTCGTGGAATAGTCCCGGAATTTCGACGCCGTTCGGAGCTACATCAACCCCGATCGCCCGCGCCAAGGTTTTCTTCGGGCCGCAACCCAACTCCAAAACCTTCTCACCTTCCACATGCTTGAGAACGACTTCGGCCTCCAAGTCCCGCATGTTCCGCATTTGCTCCAGAGTATCCGAGCGGTACTGGTTGTGAGTCGTCTGAACCCATTCGTTTAACCCATGTTTATTGATAAGCGAAAAATTGGTCTTCTCGCGCATGTCGGCGGAGTTCCAATACCCGCCAAAGACCCGACTGCCTGTTTTAAATCCGTGGTGGAAGATGAAAACATCGCGGTCAACAACGAGATATTTCCCGGACTTACGAAGACGGATCGAGAGATCGATGTCGTCTCCGTGATTCGGTAAAGCGTCGTCGACTCCGCCTGCGGCGTCAAGGGCGGAGCGCCGGAGCATCATGAAAAATCCAATTAAGAACGAGGAGCGGAACTGCGAGTAGGGCACGGAAGCAAATATGCTTTGGGCGCCCATCACGCAATTGGAGGAGGGTCCAACCGCCGCACAATCGGGGTAACGGAAGTGCTGAAGCATCCGGTTCGCCCAGAGAGCGCTTGAGGTCGGAACCAAAATGTCGTCATTACAGAAAACGACGAAAGGCGCTTTCGAAACTTCGAGTCCCGCTTTAAGTCCGCCTTCCCATCCTTTGTTTTCTTTCATCTGCAAAATCGTCACGTCCGGATGCTTGATGTCTTTGACATATTCGGGATGACCGTTATTGACGATGATGATCTTGAAAAGATCCACCGTCGCCCGGTTTCCGACGAGCGAATTCACGCACGGATAGAGATAGTTTGGATTCTCGAACGTCGGGATGATGACGTCAATAATGCTCATGGGCGAGCCACCTCAAGGGTGGGGAACGTGTATTTCCCGAATTTGCGCTCGCGTTCTTCGTGCGTCAACTTATTCCAGTTGTCGGCATACTCCTCCGTAATGATGATGCTGTCCCCCAAATGCCCCGTTTTGATTCGACTGTCCATCCACACTTCAAATCCGCATTTACGCGCCTCATTGCAGAAAAGAATATCTTCGCCCGTCGGAGACGTGCTCATAAACCAAGGCTTCGGCATCGTTTCGATCACTTTGCGTTTGATGAGAACCGCGCCAAACCCAACCGCATCGCACTGGAAAAGCGTGTCTCGCGGGTAGGCCATGATGTTGTCTTTAAAACAGTAGGGACGCTTCGAGGCCGGGTCAAAGCCTTCGCGGGTAATCATCGCCACCGGCAAATGATTGGGATTTCGCGTGAAGGCAAGCGCGGCGCAAATGTCTTTGTCGTTCGCGGCCAACCGATAGAACGTATCAAAGGGGACGACCATATCATCGTCCACCATGAATAAGTAGTCGCACTTGTAATTGAGCGTCGCTTGCGCGAGTTGTTCTCTTGCAAAAGGCACAAAAACCTCGCCCACAAAAAACCACTGAAAGCGAAATCTGGGACTTACTTTATTGAGCTTGTCCTCAGACTCCCTTTGACCCATGCAGAAAGACATGAGCATCCGGTCGTGGTAAGCCTTCGGCGGCGTATGCCCTTTGAGACAAATGCCGACGGCTACATCAATTATGCGATCATCATTTTTAGATAATTCGTCCATGTTTCGTTTGCGAGACGCAACTTGTGAGAAGGCCCCGCGCACACCCCTTTTTCCAATTGTTTGAGAGTACGAATCCTCCGACAAACCTCACACCGAAACAGGCGCGAGCCCGACGGGTAAGATTTGCCGGAGGTTTTTTCTAATAACCAATCCAGCAATGAATCAAAGAACCCCACGAATCCAACCGCTGATATATCCACCCGCCGAAACCGCCGCCGCCGTATTCGACGCCAGGATGTATTTAAAGCCGGAGTTCGCATAGGTCGGAGCAAGCGATGTCGCCGTCCCTTTTGCCGCGCCAGGAACAAGCGGGTCCCCGACGTTAATCGTGATCGAAGTCCCTTGGTTTGAAAAGGCCACCGAACCGCAAGGTCCGTAGGTCTGAACAAGACCGTAAGTATTCGACGCGATGTCCCGGAACGCCACGCCGACAAATGCAGGCAAATTGCCCGCCGTGCCGGAAGCGGGCATCACCGCTTGAGTCCCGTCGAACGACGCGCTGTTACCTACACAAATGGCCACGAGGTATCCCGTAGTCATAGAGCTTGCTTCGACGTTTTTAACCGTCATGTAAGCCCGCTCGTCTCCGAATGCTGCATGTTTCCACAACATAATTTACTCTCCCTACCCCTTAATCAATGGGTGCGGAAGCAAACGCTTCTTGGCTCACCCCTAAGAGCCTTCCGTCTTTTTAAGAGACGGCGTCACCCGAAACTAGAATCCCAGACTGAAGATAATGAACGAACCGGTNGTTACAGCGTCCTGGTTCTCAACCGTCAGAGTCCCAGGATTGTTACCGTCCCATTCCACCTTCGGAAACACTTGGCTCGTCAACTGGTTGACGCTCGTCGTATCGTTTTTAAACCACAACGACCCGACATAGCGCCCGCCAACGGAGATCGTGCCAGGTGCGTCTCCGTAAGCCCCGGACCAATCGCCCATCGTGACACGCATGGGACCGGCGATCGATCCGGTGAAGCGAACCGTCGTCGCAAAGGCCATTACGCACCCCCGTGAATCACGAAATACGTTCCGCCTGTGACAGCGCCGCTTGACGGTGTAACAGTGTAAGTCGTGATGCCGCCGGAGGTCGACCGGGCCGACAAAACAACTGCCGGAGCCGATAACGCATCGAGCGCATTTTGTTGAGCATCGGCAAACTGCGCCGTAATCACGTATCCTCCGGAGAGCGACAACGTCGCCGTCGTCGATCCGTCCGTATTGTAATCGCCAAACTCCAAAACCATGTTCGGGCCCAAATAACACTTGCCCCGACTGGTCAAAGTTGTCGCCATAACACCCTCCCTTTAAGCGGTAACGCTGTTGAGGTTGAAATGCTTTCGACGATTGTTGGAGGTCAACTCGCCAGCCCAAAACACCTGTGCGCCCTCAAGATCCTGATTGATTGGTTTCACCCATTTAGAAAGAGTGAAAAGCCGGTCTTGATGTTGCACGAGTTCCAAAGCCTTCGAATTGAGTCCGTAAATATTTCCGGAAGCCATGTTCGGGTCCCAGGTCCAAACGGCTTGCTTGTAAGCAAGATTCTGGAATCCGAGATCGCCCATCGCTACATCCGTATAGCGAACGGTTGGAGTGAGCGTCGCTTCATAGGCTTCGTAAGCGGTTTGATCCGAGATCAAAATATCCGGTCCGCCTGCGGGCATACGAATCGCCGTGTTGTCCCATGCGGTACGCAGGTCCGATAAACCACGAGCGGCGAAAGAGCCGGAGGTCGTGATTGTCGACTGCCACCAAACATTTGTTCCTCCATTGATGTCCCCGTAGGTCCCGGTGTTATTGATGGCCGCACCCAAGGGAGTGATATTGCTTCCCACCTGAGTCGATCCGGTCAAAAGCTTGATATCGATGGTTTCTTTGAGAGAAGCCAAAGCGTTATCAATTTGCGCTTTCGCGTAATCAATCACCTGCGAGCGCCCTGCATTCTGAAGTGCAATGCGTCCCGTCACGATGATTGAAGCCGCTGCTTGGCGCCACTGGAACTGCGCCGCCGTGAAGTTGTCCTGTATGGTCGTATCGATCACATCGTCCGACGCATAGAAACCCGCCGTCGAATTGCTACCGAAGACCACGCTTCGAACGATTGTCGCGCCGCCTTCTTCCGTCACCCGTTTTTTCAGCGCAAGCCAAGCAAACAGGGGTATGCCCTTGTGAATGTTGTCGCCCAGCGTTTTTCCATATGTCGACAGAGTCGTTGCGATCAGACTCGTGACATTGGCTGGGCCCATCGTAAAGACTACGTCGGCTACTGCCATTTTTATCTCCTTTTACCCCTTCCAGCCTGCGCTGGCTTTTTATTTCTTCGGTCTTATTTCGAACCTCAGATCTTTTTTACCTTCAAGTGCGGCTTCCATGGACTTCTTAATCATCTCGTCCTGGGAATCCACATAAATCACGGTTCCGGAGGAAGTCGTACTTCCGGGCCCGGCGGTCACTGAATCTTTCTTGCCTTGCACAAGCCCCATCGCCTCCGACTTCGCGCTTGAGCGAAGAGAGTCCGCCCAATTTCGCGCCATCACATATCCATCTTCAAGAGGTCTTCCGTTGCGCTCGGCCCACTCCAAGCAGTGCTCAAGCAAACTCGTGCCTTGGCCTTTTTGGTCAAGACCAATTTTGTCCAAGTCCTTGTAGTCCGGATGCGACTCCATCAAATCCCGCATCTCAAGCTGCGTCGCCAAATTCTTCTGGCGCACTTGCAATTCCTGGACAACGGGGGTCGCCATCGTTGCGAACATCCGCTGCTGGATGTTCTGCAATTTGGACGGATCGCCGTTGGAGGCGTCCATCACCGCTTGCGACCATTCTTCGGGTGTCGCAAAGTCTTGAGGCTTGCTTTGCGCGACGGCCTGCTGGGTTGCCGCAGGCTGGCCCGTCATCATCTGGCTTTGGGTTTGTTTCCAGAAATTCTGGAAGGGCGCCCAATTGGTTAATTTATCCAGCGCTTCCGCTTTTTCTTTAAGCGGCGAATATTTCTCTTCAACCGATTTCGAGGTTTTCTCGATCTCGGCTTTAGCGGTCGTGCGCCACTTCTCGATGACCGGATCAAGCGCGGCCCGCTGCTCCGGCGAAAGACTGGCGACACTCGCCTCGTCTAAGGCAAACGGATCAGCGGGCGCAACTGGCGCCGGAGCTTGTGCAACCTCAGGTGCCGGACTAACCGGTTCTGCAACGTCTGCTTCCATGACCTACCCCCTTAACTAACTCGGTGACGGCTGCAATTGCGGACGGACCAATTGCGCCACTTGCTGCGCCATCCCATCTTCTTCCGTCGGATCTTTTTCGCTATTGAGCGGCGCCAACGACATCACATGGAAATGCCCGTCAGACTCCAAGTTTCCTCGGACCTCACAAGCAAGTTCCATGCCGGGCTTGGCGCCCTGAAACGCTTTTTGCTCATCATCCGACAACTTGATGATGCGGCTCGTCGAATTCGGCTCGTCAGGATCACCGATTTCAGGCTTTGCATCGCCGCTTTCTCCGTAATTCTGACTACGCAACTTTTTGAGTTCGTCTACTGCGGCCATACGTTAGGACTTCGAACCCTTCATAGACTTCGTCGCGCCCGAGAGCGAATCTTTCATTTCATTGATGTTCCATTGCTCCATCCCATTCAAGGTTTCGGACAACGGACCCTGCGCTTCAATGGACGTTGTTTTGTTCGTGTCGCTGGTTTTCATGGTGTGGCCTCCTTAAACTTTCCATCGCATGTCGGTGTGAAATCGGATCAAAATTGAGGCTGCCGTGCCGACGGTCGCCGCCTTCGTGCACGCCGAGCTTTTTCATCACATAAGCCTTATGGGCTTTGCTCGTAATAAAAGTCCCCCGCTTCGGATCGTATCCGGGGGAATCAAAATCGTGGAGATGCGGGTCCCAGTAAGGGCCTTTGAAATAGACGCTTGGATTCGACGAGATACTGGGATCAAAGCACTGATTGCATTCTTCAAAAACTTTTCCCGTAAGCGCTTCTTTCTTCGGATGCCGCGCCCAAGGGTCGGGGTTGCCGCAGCCTTCGCAGGGGCGGACCTTCCCGCCATTGGGTTTTCGCGCAAATTCGGACTCATTCATCCCGCCATATTCCCTTCGGATTTTTTCTGATTCTTCTTCCGGGCCGTCTTGAGCATGGATATCGCCACATGCGGAATCACCTGGCCATATTTCGGCTTTCTGGTTTTGTTAAGAAACTTCGTTTTAAAACGCATGGCCGTTAGACCCTCCGTTACCCGCATTCACGGGCTCTCTGAATTGGTTCAAAATCGACTTCACGATCGTGCTCTGAACGTCCGCTTGGGTCTTCGCGTGCTTAGCCGCCAAGTCCTGCTGCATCCCTTTGAGCTTGAGTTCCTGCTGCATCGCCTGCCCTTTGAGTTTCATTTGAGTCTCAGCGGCCTTCCCTTGAAGCTTGAGTTTGGTTTCGGCTTCCTTCGCTTTTACCTTCGTCTGAATTTCCATCATCTTCGGATTGGGCTGCGGCGGCGTTTGGTCGGCTAAATCCATAACCTCGTCCAAGCTCGTCATTCCGACGAGTCTCAGGAACTCACGGGCAAACGATCTGGACGAGGGAGATCCGGGTTGAATGCCAACGGCTTGCAAATAAGGGAAAAGTTTTTCAAGTTGCTGAAGCTGCGCTTCGCGGTCCATCGGAGTCGTCGAACCGGCGAGCACGTCCACATCCATGTCCCCCAAAATGTCTTCTCTTGTCCAGGAAAAACCAAAGTCGCTCTGATAAGAGCTCTGCGCGGTGGGGTTCGGCTGCGGCGGTTGTCCCGGCTGTCCCGGCGTCTGAGGCTGAGCGCTCGGGCGATTGGGGAGAATCTTTAAAATCTTTTCTTTCACCGCTTTACTGCCAACAATCCTGGCAATCTTGGGGAGGTCGTACTTCTTCTGCATGATGCTGAGAAGCTTTCTCGCCACTTCAGCAATACAGTCTTCGAGCACGTCAAGCTTCTCGTCATTTCTGGCGTGGCCGCCTTGAAGCTGAATGCGAAGCTCGCCCAAGGTGCGCGTCTGGGTTTTGGCTTGACCCCCTTGGCTGGCCGCATCCTGCCCCGCGATGTTTTGCCAAAGCTGGAAGAGTTGGGTATAGACCCCGTAAATGTCGGACTGAACCGGCGCGTAGGGGGAGGCTATCACATTTTCGGAAAGCGACTTTCCGCCGACCGGCTGAACTTTGATAATGGCGCCGTCGGAAGAATCCTTAAATTTGGCTTCCTCCGACTCCACCATGCAGCCGTCGATCACAAGCAACTGCCTATTCCAGCGTTTTAGGTGGTTGAGTTCGACCGAGAGTAGTTTCGTGAGTTCGACGATTTGGCCTTCGTGCGGAGCGATGTCCGAGAGCGGATACGGCTCGTTCGGCACAGGGTTAAACGCCACTTGGACAAAAGGAAATCCGCCTTTGAGCCAATCAGACAGGGGAATTTCCCGGAGTTTGTATTCGCACGAAGGGGAGACGGTCGTAATCGTTTGATGATCTAAATCGTAAATTTCCCAGCCGGTGACGGAGCGCACATCTTTGCCCTGATCCCTTAAATCATTTTGCGTCTCATAGGGATTGTTCGGGTCTTCCATCGTGGTCGAGACTTTGATGTCGTTGGTATGTTCGTAAATTCCGGATTGCACGACGGCGCGATAGGGCTTCACCCATTTGTGGGCGAACCACCGGGCGTTTTTCTCCGGCGGCCACTGGGCGCTGGGATCGAAGAGAATTTGATCATAGGGGACATGGTAGGCAAATACTTCCTCGGATTTGATGTACTGGTTGGTTTCGACTTCTTTGAACTTCTTGGAAGGACGCCCCGGCCCGCGCTTGGGTTCTTCTTTGGGTTGGGACTCCACCGTCCCGAATTCGGCAGCGTATCCGACCTTGATCCACGAATGCCCCACCAGGAGCGCTTCAAGGAGTGCAAGTTTAATCTGCTGCTTCAGCTTCAATTCACCCCAGGTGTAATTGATGATTTGTTCGGCAATTTGCGCCGCACCCAGATCTTCGACGCGCTTCGCGTTCACCGTAATCCACGGATCTTTAAAACTCATCCGCGCTATCTCAGTTTTGACGTAAGCATAAACAAGATTGATGGGGATAATGGGGATGGAAGTGCTCGCTTGAAGGAAGTCCCAGTTCCCCTTGTACTCGCCGATAAAGCGCTTCCAACCGGCTTTGACCGCTTTCTCGTCACGCCATTTTTGGGTGGTGGCAATCGTGCGGAGCCACCCTTTAACTTCTTTTTTCTCGCCTTCGGAATGCGGGGTTTCGGAAACACCGACGGGCTCTTTCCCGTTGGTCGAACCGGAGGAAGGCGGTTCGTTATGAGAATTGATGGGCGTGGCCATTTAGAAATTACCAACCTGCGACGAGTCCACCATCGTTTGGTTGTTTTGATTTCGAAGTAAGTTGAGTAACCCAAAGTGCTGCATGATGCTGGCAATAATCGGGTGCATGGGCGCCGCGCCCTGTTGCTGGGCCGCTTGTTCAAGTCCCGGCTGCGGGAGAAAATTCGGATTTATCGGCGGAGGATTCTGGTTTTGAAGAGATGCGGAAGGAGCGCCATACAAATTGCTGGGGTCGGAAGCAAGTGGGGCGCTGGAAGAATCCACGGCATAAGGGTCCTGATTATTATTCGGGCGACTGCGTCCTAGGATCTGAGCGATGATACTGGGGTCCATGGGCATAAAAAAAAGAGGCTTCACAGTGTTCATGGCACCATGAATGCCTCTTTCTTTCACGTCTATGGACCGGAAATTTAAAGAACTACAAAAATTGTTTTTGGCGCTCTCTCCAGCATGAACTTAACAGGTAAATGTTTTTTTGTCAAATTTATCTTCTATTTCATACCCGATTGCATAAAGCGGTCATAGATGCTGACCGTCTTTTCCGGCATTTGCTTGAGCCACCATTTCATCGAGTATTCGACCTCCGGCGTCGCTTTGGCTCCGCCTTCGCTCGGGATGAGGAAATCGAGTTGGTAGGAGAGCGCGTCGATGAGATCGTCGTGTTTCCCGCGTGGGAAGGCCAGCAACTCGTCCACCAAATCCTGCATGTCGGGCCGAAGTTCAACCAAACCTTGTTCAAAGTATGGCTGCAAGCGCCGGATGCGAGCCTCTTTAGACAAGACAGACTCCCCACGTCCAGTGTGGCGCTTCCCGAGTTCGTCGATCTGAAAGAACATATTACGCTCCCGCTGCTGTCTCTGTATGTCGTATTTAAGAGTTTTTTGGAAGGCGAACGTCTCGATCCCCATCCTTTTAAGTTTCCACTTTTCCATGAGCCGGAAGACTTCATCGACTAACTCGTTCGGAACAAGCTTCTTACGCGATCGGTCAACGACGCGGATTCGCCGGTCACTAAACATTCCAGCCACCACAAAGGCACTGCTATCAGCGTTACGATCCAGAGAAAGAGCAGGGTCGCAAGTAAGGTACAACTGCGTCGGATGAGGGGTCGTAGGGTCATAAAATTTTACCTGGTTCGCTTTGAAGTCGGCGGCTTCCTCGTCAATCGGGTTGTTGAGATATTCGGCGGCGAAGTAATAGGGGCCTTTGATCTTGCGGAGTTCTTGGAGCTTCTCAAGGGTAAACTTCTCCGGGAAGAGACAGGCGGTTCTTGTCTCGTCGGTATAGGCTTGGCGGATGAGCGTGTCCCAGTCCCCTTGTTCGAGCAATTCTGAGTACAGATCGTCTTGATGCTTCCTTGTCCCCATGACCACCATGCGCCCTCCGGGTTCGAGGAGGTCCCAGGAGTTGCGATACACCTGTTTTGTTTTTTCCCGAAGCTCGGGAGTCCGCGAATTTTCTTCATCAACAAGGTCGTCATGGACAATCAAATCATAGTGCTGGCTAGTCTGCTGTTTCTCCGTCCCCGTCGTCGCCCACGTCGGCGCCACCAAGATCTGGTTCCTCTGCCTCACCGTGCACTCGTCCTGGTTCCAGTGCGCCGAAATAAAGCTCCCGTAAAAAAGAGAAAGTGGAGTCTGGGCAAGATACTTCTGAATGTTGGCCAGAAACTTCCGCGCATTTTCCCATGTATTGCAGCTAATCAGAATCCGAATGTTCGGATTGATGAGCATCTGCTGGATCGTCCACACCTGCGTCACGATCGCGCTTTTCAGATGGTTCCGGGGCAGGAGGATTAACTTCTTTGGGCTTGGCCCCGCCAGGAACTTTGCCAGATCGTCGTGCACCGGAGCCCAGGATTTCTGCGCCTGCTGGCCCCACAACACCTGCGTCGCCAAATAATGCAGCTTCTTTTCGCATACGATCCTCGCGATCTCAAGGTCACGAGCCGGAAACTTCACTCGCTTGCGGCGTCCTCGGCGGAAACAGCGGCAATCGCGCTATTGATGTCGGCCACCGCCTGATCGTTATTGACCAGCACGTTGTCGCGCAAATAAGCCAACAGCGTGACGCACGTCTGGGTCGCCGGCGTCATAGGTTTCCCCTCAATCCAAGGCCATGTCCGGGTAAGAGCGCCTGCAAGACGTAGAGCAAATAAATCACCGCGAAAACGACGATGACCACTTTAATCAATTTCGCAATGGTCGGATCAATCGGGAACTGCGTGAGCGCCCAGAGAACGACCCCCACAATCACGAGTGCTATAACAATTTGAATCAGTACGCTTAGCATAGATCTCCTTTGAAAAATACCGCCGTCTTCCTGAGCGAATCACACAAGGCCGCGACATGATCTCCCAACAACTCATCAAAGTCACACTGACACATCTGGGAGCCATCCTTTGCTGGAAGGGACTCCTGGCGAACGGAAACAGGGATTCTAGGAACCATTCGCCTATCTTCCGGGTCCCGGTGCATCACTTAGGATACCGTCACTTTATAACACTCAGGGGCTTTCCGCAAATCCAGTCATGCGTCAACGGCATTTTTGTCTCGCACCAAAATCGGCTGAAACGAATTCTTGTCATGGAATATTGACTGGAAATTCTACAGGGCTTTTTTGTTTGGCGCGTCGGGTGCGGGGGCCTGATCATGATAGTGACACCCCCATGGGGGTTTTTTGGGGGGACACTCGTAAACGATTCAGCGGGGTTATTCATCTCAATATGTCTGATGAACAGATTGATTGTGTGTATTATCAATGCTTTTCATTATCTCGCGGGTTGATTGCGGGAATATTCTGAGAATTCGGGATAATTTCATTATCTTGCGGGTTGATTGCGGGAATATTCTGAGAATTCGGGATAATTTCAGCATCAAATACATTCTTAGCGGCATCTAATATTCCTTTTGCCGGTAGAGAGTCGATGCTAATTTGAAGCTTCTGATCGGGGTTCCAATTTGCCGGATCATTCTTCCTAAGCCATGTTATCCGGTCCATATAATTTCCTGGCCTCTGTGCATGTTCATACATTTTAGATTCCATTGCACTAGCAGCACTCATTTTGACTTCATTCCACGCCCGTTTAAAATTTTCATCAACGTTAATATGCTCACAAAAAGTGTGATATGAAATGCCAACAGATTCGCAAAGAGAGTAGATATCTGGCCACTTCCCGTCTCGTCTCATTTCTTTAGCAATTTCTAGAAACTTAACTTTTCGGAGAGAATCAAAAGCTGAATGACCATTCGACTCTAAAAATCCCGTTTCAGGGTTGGGTTTAAGAGGTTGCATCAATTTCCTTTTCTTCAGGTTCTTGGCAAAGATGCTGTCTCATGGATACGATTGAGAAAACTATTTTTCCACAATCTTTGCACTCCAATTCCCATTTACTATTACTTCCCATAGGTCACCTACCCTACCCTACCCTTTTCCCTTATTCTCCGAGGTAAGTTTTCCATCGAAAGTAGATGAGTCCTGTGAAACTTGCTTATCAGCGGAATTGGGATGAGCATACCTCGGGGCCGGGTCGTAAGCAAAAGGGTAAAAGCAACGTTGCCCGGCCAATAACTACTACCACGTATGACCACTCAAATTCTATGAGAAAGAACGCTTAACCGGACGGGCACTAGGCATTGTTTATCGAGGCGTCCCGTGACCATACCTCTAGCCGGAATGACCCGGCTCAAGTGCATCCAAGTGTATCACCGACCTAACCAATTTAATCGAATTTCCGCAAAATGTCAAATCTTTATTTTATTGGCCTAAATACTCATTGAGATGCACTTATTCCATTAGATGCGTTATACAGTGCCAAACAGTGCCTAGCTGTAACCACTCCGACCGCCATATCTTCGATTTTAGGGGTCTATTCCACCCCGGATGACTCTACTAGGCCTAGCTCTACACGCCTGCTAAATACATAATAATGCTAGTGACGGTAACTTTCCCCTTGCATTATTATTATTATGATGATATAAGAGAGTGTAGGAAAGTCACACACAAGGGGACCAACGATGAAAAACAATATCGCCGAAGTTTACGAAATAAAAGAAGATTTAAAATACCACTCATTCAAAATGTTTCCTACCTTCAGCCTAGCTATTCGCTACATGAATAATCTCGCAAAAGTTAAAGGCTTGAAATTCGTTTCCGATCAAACATTATTCGGCGGTTATTATGTCGACGAAAAAACAGGCGCATGCTGGGGGGTTCGCTAACATGAAAACTCTAACCGTCGCCGAGATTCAAGAAAAGCAATCCGATGTTTACCCGCAAGAAATTAATCATGTTGCGATCAATGAAAAAGTGCAATCACTTGATATGAAAAACTTGTCGCAAGCTGATATTGAATGGCTGCACGATCTTAAAAACCTAGCCCAAAGAATTCGCATTGCTGAGTACCGCAAGCTTAACGGAATTCCGTCGCCTGTAGGGGGTCGCTAATCATGAAAAACTTCAAACTAGATCAAGACGGCCCGAGACATATCCATGAATGTACCGACTGCAAGCCAGCGCACACGCCGACGCCTCACAGAGAGACGCCATGGAAAATAGAAGGTCATAGACGGAATGGGCGAGAGGATTCCTATAGTATTTTGAACCATGAAGGGTTCCCAATATTCGAGGAAGGTTATCCACCACGAAAGGAAAACGCCGCCTTCATCGTCCGCGCCGTCAATGCTCATGATGAATTGTTGGGGCTTATCAAGGAACTGCGTCCCAAAATTCAATCCTATCGAGTCACGGAAAATTCTACTTGGGATTTCTTGGAGCGTATTGATAAAGCCATCGCAAAAGCGGAGGGGAAATAACATGGAAAAAATTGTCATTATCACTGGGCTGCTTGCCAACATTATGTTGCTTGTCTATGGCGTGTTCATCGTCCCATTCATCTTGCTTGAAGTCATTCGCCGTGAGGAGGGACCGAATCATGGAAAGTAAAGGACTTGACGGGTTGGAACGTTGCCCGCGCTGTTTCCAAATTCCGACCGTCAGTGTCGGTAAACAAATTGAACTCGCTTGCTTGCAGCATGGTCACATGGCGATTGGCGATTCGCTCAGCTCAGCCATTCGTCATTGGAACCTCTATATCAAATTCGTGACGCCTTATGAGAAGGCGGCTTAACGTGAATCAGTACATCCTAAAACAACCGGTCCAACTGACAGCGTTTGTCGATCTTGATGTGAATGGTGAGTTGCAATGGCGAGCGCGTCCGATGGAAACATGGCAACAGAAAATGTTTCCAAAAAGATACGAAGGGGATTTTTCGGAGCAATGGCAAATGCTCATTTGTGAGCAGAAGTACGGGATTGGCTTCAAAGACTAAAATAAAACTAAGGGGGACCAACATGTATAGACTAACTCAATATAAAGTCTCACTTGTAAAGGATTCATCCGTTATGGCTGAAGGATCAAAACGTATTAGTACCGTCGATGACGTTGTAGGCATTGTTCAAGACATGCGACTTTTAGACCGCGAGCAGTTACGGGCGATTTATTTAAATGCCCGCCATAATGTTATTGGGTGGGAAATTATTTCTCAGGGAACGTTGACCGCATCCCTAGCGCATCCCCGCGAAATATTTAAAGGCGCGATTCTGGCTAGTGCGGCTGGCGTTATCTTGGTACATAATCATCCGTCCGGCGACCCGTCACCGTCGGAGGAAGATATTCGATTGACTAGCCGTATCAAGCAAGCCGGAGTAATTTTGGGAATTGAATTATTAGACCATTGCATTATTGCCGAAAACGGGTCCTATAGTTTTAAGACTTCACGGCAAATTTAGGGTTGGTCCTCTAAACCCTGGCCCGTCACTTGGGGTCGGCGGGCTGGGAGTGTAGAGGGTCAAAAGGGGGATTTATGACGACTTGGATTTTGATTTTCTTATGGAGCGGTCCGGGGTTTACCTCTTCAGCAACGGGACAGGCGGTCTTTCACAGTTTCGGTAGTTGTGAGTCGGCGCGTAAAATTGTAATGCACAAGGTCGGATCAAGTAACGCATGGTGTTTTGAAGATCATGCGGAGTGAGGAAAATAGGCTATGGACGACAACCAGGCAACGGTCAATCTAACTCTACCGCAAAAACTCTTTGCGCTCTTAACTCGTGATGCCGGGATTAAGCGTCGAAGCGAGTCGGCGCAAGTAATTATGATCTTGGAAGAATATTATCTAGAACGTGAGAGAGAAGCGGAGCTATTTACTCGTCGCCAATTACGCGAAGAAACGCAAGGGGTTCCGGTGTTTCATTCGGAAAAACAATCTGGGCCTGGGCCTGTTTCAAAGTTTCGTGACTCGTTCGGTCGAGGCGAAAGTGAATAACTTTATTGCCCTGCTGGATATAGTAGTCAACCAAATTCCCTACGCGCTGTATATCAATTATGGGGTCCGATGGTTTTCGCATGGGCTGAATATACCAGACAAAGGGCCTACATGCAAGCGGTCCAAAAGGCCCAAAGTTGAAATCGGAAATAGGGGACTAGTGCGTTCGATTTTCGTTTTGGGATTATTGGTTTTGGCGGGCTGCAAGGGTCACGGCTATTATTCAAAAGTCGAGCCCGTCACTTACGGTCCGGCCTATGTCGAAGTCATTCCTTGCAATAAGGACAATTGCGGTAAACCGGGGGGTCTACAATGAAGCGCGACGGTTTAAGAAAGATCATGGAAAGTGACCTTCTTACCAAAGGCGAGAAACGATATATCTTTGACCACCAGTGGCGACATGGGGGTAGTTTTTCTCACGCTCTTTATGAGGCGATTGGCCGGGCGGATCATTTTAATCTAGAGCGATTGCGCCTCGGATTCCCTGATGAGGTCCAAGGGTTTTTAGCTTGGACTCGCGGCGACCTTCATGAAAGAGCGAGCGCGATTGCTGGTGGGGACTGTGGATATATCGAAGCAGAGCCCGAGGACGCACAATGAATTTTGAGTTAGGAGGGTCACTTATGACAGAGACAAAGAAACAGGAATCTTACGACTGGATCGATGAGGACGGGAAAATTTCATGTAAGCGCGAGACATGCGGTCACCGGTGGGAACCCAAGTCGGCGCGTAAGCCTCAATGTTGCCCCAAATGCAAAAGTTACGAATGGGATAAGCCGTCACTTTAGCCGTCACTTAGCTGTAACGACTACAACGAAATTTCTACTCAGGGGGATTTGATGAAAGCCAAGAAAGAACAAAAAGAAATCGCATTCGAGTTTCAGGAAATTGATTTAGCCGAAGCGCAAGATGCGGTGCTGGCCGGTGACGGGAATTACGGAAGTCTTAAAGCGGGTATCATTGAATCGATCCGCAAGCTTGAACCGGGCAAGGCCTTAACCTTTGGACTTCCTAAAGGCGAGGAAGTAGCCGAAGAAGCGCGGCGGGGCATTTGCATGGCGGTCAATGCGTCACTCAAGCGCGGCCAAATTGATTGGCGCGTCACTTACTCCTCAACAAAGAAACTTTTCATTGTCGTTCCTCGAAATGCTTCTCGCGCCATAACTAAAAAGCCCGTCAAGGCGTCACTTGATAGCACTCGGGTAGGTCTTGATGTCGAGGAGTTTTTAACGCGCTGCAAGAATCTTCTTAATTACGACTTTAATGTCAGAAACCAAAAGATGAGAGCCGCGAGAAAAGCGATTAGTGTCGTCGGTATAAAAGATCTTGGATTTCGCCCAAGAGATCTCGCGCCATTTCTAGGCATAAGCGAATCGGGCGTTGCGTTCAATTCGACCGCGCCAGGGGATTCAGGAAAAGAAGAAGTCGCCAAACTTAGAGCGTCACTTAAATCATAAGGGGGTATCATGGGTTCACCTGTCTGGGTAGGGAGAAAATACGTTCCGGGGACACGGGTACAGTATCGCACGGGCTACATTTATGTGAAAACAGGCGACGGGATGAAGCCCGAAGCGCGACAAATCTGGGAGCGTCACCACGGCGAACTCACGCCGGGCGACCGGGTGTTCCATTTAGACGGGAACCGCGAGAATAATCAAATCGGAAACTTAGCCAAGGTTCACTTCAACGATACGAAGTTCACCCTGCTAAAAGCGTCTCGGGTCTTATGGGTTCCGACTCAGCCGAGAATCAAAGTGATCGACAAGAAAACAAAAAAGTGGTTGGTGAATTCATGATCTCGGAAGAAACCTTGAAGATTGCATTATCGAGAGAGCGGAATGCGCTTAGGCGCGACTTGACTGGCAATTACGATTACGTCAAAGGTTTGTATCAGGGGTTGTATTTGGCGGAGACATTGGTTATTCGATGCGCCCGTGAATTCAAGCGGAGTAATCCTCACTATCCCGACCGGATTAAATGGGAAATCACGGCGTATCTTTATACTGGGATTAAGTCGGCCTTGCATTATTTCCAGAGTGGCGATAAAAAAGCCGCTTTGACTAGACTTGAAAAAGCAATTACGTTTTATGAAAAAAAGAAAGTCGAGCTGTCGGGGTCAAAGGGGATATGCCAATGACAAAAAACCCGGTCACGAAGAAAAAGAAAGCAAAGAAACAAATGAAAAAAGGGTGGCAGCACAAATACCGAGGATCGCTCCGTGGGTCGCTCAAGGATTCGTTGGATAAGGCGTTCGCTTAAAAAGTAGTCGTTGGGGTCAAAGGGGAACACAATGAAATATCTCAGGATTTCAGTTTTGTGTATTATGTTTTTTCCGTATCAGCGGTGCGAAGTTCCGCAAGCTCCGCAAGATCCACAATTTCTCACCGAGACGATGGCTCCGGTCGCCTTGGAGTCGAGCGGCCTTATTCGCAAATTGGTTAGGGGGGGGATTTTTAGCGTTACCTTTGCCGGACTTCTCGCGCAAGCAGCGGATGTCAAATTCCTTCAAGAAGAAAATAAGGATGTCATCAAGATTGTCAACGGTATGCCGAAATTCTCATTCCCGCCGCTCGATACGTTCACGCGAGAGGAGAGAGAAGCGGTGAAGTCAGCAATGGATCTCCTGCGACTCTATGCCGATTCGCCTGACAATAAATCGGAGTCGCTGCGCCTTATGATGGACACCAATCAAACGACCATTATCTTTTCTAAGACGGACGCGACCGAATTACTTCATGCGTTGCCCGGAAGCGATGATGTGCGCGTCAATAACGTCGAAGCCTTGACTTACTTCCGAATGATCGATGGGCGAATCGTGAAGCTCGCCTTTGTTGCCCTTGACCGGAATATTTTCTCGTCGCTTGCTCACTTGCTTGAACTTGAAGTGCATGAAGTCGCGGGCCACTTAGCCGCAGAGGACCGGTCTATTCTTCTTCGGAGCCATAAGCAAATTGAGTATGACGCTTACGAGCGATCCGTGCATGTCATGGAATGGTTTGCGCGACAAACGCCAGAAACGGTACCACTTTCCGATGAAGCGCTTCGCATGATTCGAGATATCGCACTGCCGCATGAAAGATACAACTGGTACACGTGGGGCGGGCCTTATGCTGAACGACCCGCTACCTGGGAATTGTCTCGCGCCGCATAGCCGCGTCGTACAAGGGGGACTCAATGAAGAGAATAATTGTTGCGGTGTGCGCCATACTTTTTTCTTTTCAAACGGTAAGCGAAGCGGATTTTGTGACGAGTTGCGCGATTGGATGTGGGGCCTATTGCGTCCCGCCTCCGGTAAGTAGCGGATGCGGTGGGATGCAAGGATGCGCGACGTCGGTCGTTACCTGTCATTGCGGACCAGCCGTATGCGTATCGGTCCCCTGCAACAATACAGGAGCTTGCTTTGGTATGCCTGATCCGAACGGAGCTGGCCCTTGCCCTGATCCGGCAAATTACGGAGCGTCATGCAACAGCGGTGCGGGCACGATTGATTGTACTGGCTCTTGCATCACGAGTATTGCGATTACGAGTTTTGTCGCTAACCCGAATTCAATTCCTGTCGGTGGAAATTCGACGCTCACGTGGTCGAGCACGGGTGCCACAGGGGCGACGATCGATCAAGGCGTAGGCCCGGTCCCGACTGTTGGGTCTGTTGTTGTATCGCCAGCGGTAACAACGACTTACACGCTCTCAGTAACAAATGGGACGAGCACTGTTACGCGCACGGTAACCGTGACAGTCTTAATCCCTCCGACGATATCCTCGTTTGTTGCCAATCCGGTCAGTGTACTGCTTGGGGGAAGCTCGACTTTATCATGGGTTAGCGCGAACGGGACAACAGCCACAATCGATAATGGCGTGGGACCTGTTGCCGTCAATGGATCGGTTGTCGTTACGCCAGCGGCAAGTACGACCTATACCCTGACCGTGACCAATGGCGTCGGGAACGTAACAAGAACGGCTTCGGTAACCGTCGGCGTTCCCTGCGGTGCCGGGATTATCTGCGGGACGGTTGTCTCTGAGGAGAATGCAACAATCCCGATACCAAACGATGTGGTTGAGCTTCATTCACCAACGAATAATGGATATCTTCAAACCGCCTTCACCGATGCAACAGGTAAATTCACATTCACGGGATTAAATCCAGCGTCGAGTTATTTGGTCAATGTTGTGTCTGGCCGAAAAGATTATGCGCGGCCTCGGCAGATCTTATTGTCGCCCAACAACCCACCGTTAAACGGGGCATTCACCCACGCGCTTAAACCCGCGACAATCACAGTCACAGCGCCCACGAGCACGTTTGTTTATATCTCAACAACGGCGATTGTTTCAGCCTCGCCGCCTGACATGAACTTTACGACGCTATCCATAACGGCGGTGGTTCAAAATCCGCCTAAGCCAATTCCCGTTTATCCGAATCAATCGTATTGGATGGCGTGCTGGACGCCGACGGCAAACGGGCAACAATATGCTTATCAAAAAGGGGTAAATGTCCAAATCAATGGTGGGACGGTTCTCGATCCGTTGGCTGATTATCCTGTCGTGTGCCCGTAAAAAGGAGGACTTATGGCGAACTACAGAGTACAAGTTGAGAAGGACCGAGAGAGTTTTCGGGTGCGCGAGTACCTTGAAAATGGGGAGAGAAGGACCATTATTACGATCGGTAAAAATGACAGCGCCACCTTTGAAGGCAAGCTACTCGTCGGTAAAACACTGGCTAAGGCCCATGCGAAGAAAGCGGAAGATCTTCGCCATGTTATTAAGCTTGGAGGGATTGATGCAAAACTTCGTATTGAAGATGAGTTTCAGAATTTTATTACGGATCGTACCCTAAACAATTACTCCCCTAAGCATATTCTTCATTGCGAAGCTTCGTTCAAAGCGTTTATGAAAGATCTTAATCTTGAACTTGTGTTGGATATCACCCGCGAAAGGCTCATTGAATGGAAAACCATCATGACGAAAAGAGGCCACACGACAAATACGATCATCAATCAATTGTCAGATGTTCGAACTTGGCTAAATTGGCTCAAGGAAAATGGAAAAATCAAAGTTTCTCCTTTTGGCTTAAAAATGATGCCCATGAAAAAAGACGCGGAGCCCAAGTTTTATACGACGGAAGAATTCAAAAGGCTCGACGAAGAATTAATTAAAATACATCACTCGACTCGAGTTCTTTGTCATCTGGCGCATAGCGCGGGACTTCGTAAGTCCGAAGCGATGGGTGTTTGCTGGGAGGATATCACCTGGCATGAAGAGGGCGCTGACCTCTTGATTCGCAAAGAAGTTGCCAAGGGTAAAAAGCGCTCGCGCACTATTCCGCTTGATCCTGGGGTTCTTGAGATATTAGGTTCCCGCTCGACTGGTAAACTCGCGCCACTTGATAACGAATGGCAAGCCGATCACTATTTCTGGAAAGCACGGATTAAGTCGGGCATAAATATTGATCTTGATATTCATGGGCTACGACACACGTTCGCTAAAAACTATTTGCAGCGCGGCCAAGGAAATTTAGCCAGTCTCCAAAAGTTAATGGGCCATGCCAGCATCGTTTCTACGATGATCTATGCCCAATTTGAGAAGTCTTACTTGCGGGAAGGTATCAATCGGGCTTATGAACAGAGGATGATTGAAGAGGGCATTCTAGCGCGGTCCCAGGGGGTCCAATGAGTCTTAGTGGCAATATCGGAGAAGAACGTTTCGAAATCTTGGACGAGATCATGAACCGGTACACTAGTGATTCGGCTATGAATATCGATAAGCGAGCAATCCTTGATATCGGGTATTTGGTCGGGCTCGTGGTTGAACTATCAACTCGATTGGATAGCATATGACTTGGGAAAAGATTAATACGCCAATAACAGGTATTCCATATTTCGATAATGTGCCTTGTCAGGAATTTAGAAGCGGAGCGCTTAAAGTTTTGATTTCTAGGGATCCGCCTGACAGCCGATGGCATTTATCGATTTCGCATCCGCATCGATATCCGACATGGGACGAGATTAAACGCGCTCGCTATGATTTAGTGCCGGATGGGGTTACTATGGCAGTGTTGTTGCCGCCCAAAAGCCAATACGTTAATGTCCACCCGAATTGTTTCCATCTTCACGAATGGCGCGACGAACTTATTTTGCCGGGGTAGCTCAATTGGTAGAGCATTCGATTCGTAATCGAAAGGTTGTGGGTTCAAATCCCACCCCCGGCTATTTTTTGCTCATGTTAACTTTTGTTTTTGGAGAAATTTCTGCGGGTGTACTGCGGGTGTATTTTCCGAAAACCATTAAAGGGTGATACACCTTGGCACACCTAGGCACTGTTAAGAATTTGTCAGGAACCCGACGTAAAGTAGATGAAAAACGCATTTCTATTTCCTCTACGACGGTAAATCGCTAGCATCCAAAAGACGCAAAATAACGCACCGGTCTTTTTCGTAAACAAATGGGAAGGTTGATTTTTCGCTACGTTTTTAACTTTTGCGGGTGTCCTGCGGGTGCGATAGGGTGATTTTGAAAGCTTTCTCCGCTACTCTCGACCATTTCAAATTTTGCCTCCGAACATAGTGCGCTCCGAGCTACTCTCGACCATTTCAAATTTTGCATCCGAACATAGTGCGCTCCGATAAAAAATCCTTCAATAAATGCAACGACAATAAAAAAGATGGCTTCCCAGAAATTCATAAATTGGTTGCGGGGGTTGGATTCGAACCAACGATCTTCAGGTTATGAGCCTGACGAGATAACCGGGCTTCTCTACCCCGCGATAAATTATAGAGCATGTTCCCCGGTGCGCTCAATTGTAACGACTTGGTTGCAGCGAGGGCAATAGTATTGGATGATCTTCGCGCCATCGGCCTCAATAACGTGGCCCCAATGCGAATGCTCATCGTACCCCTTTGTACATGAAACATCCTCTAGGATCGCCACTAGCGCCCGTTGGCGACCTTTTTAGGGGGGCTCGCCACTTCCGCACTACGGAACACCGGAACGTCCTTTTTCGTATCGAGCCCTTTCACGCAAAGGAACAACACCATTTTTGAAAATGGCATGTGATAATGCTCGGCTGCGGCCTCCACATCTTTTAGCAAGTCATCTGGAAAACTAACGCAATAGCGCTTCAACTTCGTCGGCATAAGTGCCTCTTTCCCCCACTCCCACATTTTTTTCTTGACAACTTTCCGGCACTTTCATATCTTCGGTGTGTAAGCGTGATACACTTAGATACACCGCTGCAAGGGTCTACACAGCCAGTTAAAGTAGGTGTGCCAAGGTGTATCTAACTGCTACATACTAGCCTAAGCTGTAAAGTTAGTCAAGGGGGGACTATGGCTGTTGCCACAAAACCAACCAAAGAAATTCCGGGCGCGTTCCTCACAATTGAAGATGTCATGAAGATTTTGAAGGTAAGCGAGTCAACTATTCATGGGCTCGTGAAGCGATCGAAAAACCCGTTACCGTCCGTTAAGATTGGCAAGTCCCGGCGGTTTCCGTATGACAAGCTCCGTTGGTGGATGGAAAATCTTTGAACTATGAGACTCACAAGTGTCGGGGGTGCGGGTTTGTTTATAAGTGTCTGGGCCATATTGAATGTGATTGGGACGGCGATTCTGATCTATGTTCTGATTGCGAAAAAGCGGATCAACAAGAAATGAGGATCAATGAGTAACGTCGTCTTAGTCGAATGGTTTTCAGCGCATTACTACCGTGTCACGCTTGAGGACGGGACAACCAAATTAATCCCGAGCGTCACAACAAAACTCGGCGTTATCGATAAGCCCAATTTGGCTCGGTGGCGCGGAGACATTGGCAACCGTGAAGCTGATCTTCGAATGCACGATGCGGCCCAGAGGGGAACGCGCATTCATTGGGCTTATGCTACGGCGCTAAAAGGGGGAGCCGTGGTGTATGACCCTTGGAATAAACCGGTGTACACCGACGAGGGAATTGCGGAACTTAAAAAAGAGCACAAGGAAATAGCCATTCTTCGAACTCAGGAGGAGCAATGGGATATTTGCAAATTGGCCGAGCAGTACAAGAGACTGGCCCCGGAAGTGCTTGGGGTGGAAGAAACAGTGTACGACCTCGAAAACAACGACGCGGGAACGATCGACAACATACTGGCGATCTCGGGGGGGGATTATTTTATCAGTGGGTCCAAGCCGCTAACTCTTCCGCCAGGAATCTATATCAACGACTTAAAAACGGGAAAGTACGTCGATGATAACGTGTGGTTACAGATCGCGCCGTATGCGGTCTGCTACGAGAAGAAATACGGAGTCAAGATCGCGGGAGGACTTGTTACGCATACTGGTGCGACTATTAAGGCGGGTATACCCGGCCTCAAAACCCTCTACCGAACACGAGAAGAATTATTTGACTCTGATTATGTCGATTATCGCCATGCAGCAAAATTGTGGGAGCGAAACCATAAAGACGAGCAACCGGAAAGCTTTGTTTTCCCGAGTCTAATTACGATGAAAGTTAAGGAGGCTGTATGAGTGGATTTGCGGGTCTTGAGATTAAGTCCAATAGTAAATATTTTAAGGTGAAAGCGGGAGAGCCCCATGACGCACGGGTTTTGAGCGAAACCCCGGCGACCTACATGGTGCATCAGGGACCGCAAGCGACGATCCCGTGTAATGGCGGGATTTGTACGTATTGCGCCAAAGGTGCGGAAGTGAAACAGCGCTTCAAGGCGAATGTATATGACCACAATTCACAGAAGGTTCTTTTGTGGGAATTTGGGACGATGGTCGCAAAACAATTGCGATCGCTTGCTAAAACTTTGGAAGAAGAGGGGAAGGCCCTCCTTGATGTCGACATCAAAGTTGAGGTTTCGGGCAGTGGCATGGATACGAAATACATGGTCACCCCGCGCATGACTTCCAAAGAAATTCCCAAGGGACTCCGGCTTCACGCACTCGAAAATTCGGAAATTCCATTTTGAATATGAAGATGCAACGGAAAATATTGCGCGGGGAAAAGGTAAAGACTCTAGACGGGATGGAGTATACGTTCATAGAATATATGCCGAATGGATACGCCAAAATCATGACCGATTATGGTAAGCTCGTAGCCATCCCGAAAGCCAATCTCGACATTCCCATAATCGACACGGAGTTTTACGAACGAGTAAATGATTTACCACAAGTTCAAGAATCAACCGACTGAAGTTGATGGCGTTAAGTTCCAGTCCAAAAAAGAAGCGGGATACTACCAACAGCTTTTATTGGCAAGACGATCCGGTGATTTATTGTTTTTCTTGCGACAGGTCCCATTTCATCTCCCTGGCGGGGTGCGATACGTGGTTGACTTCCTTGAATTTTGGAAAAATAATGAGGTCCGATTCGTCGATGTCAAAGGAATGCGGACGCCAATGTATGTCCTCAAGAAAAAACAGGTAGAAGCGCTTTTTCCAATTCAAATTATTGAGGCTTAGATTTGGCCCTGCGGCGTAGTGTGCAAGCTATATCTAAAACTTGCGAGGGAGGCATCCCCATGGTGAGCGTCATGTGCAAAGTGATATGCCGGGTCAGCACCGGCCAGGGCCATTCAATTTGGAGGACATATGCCATTCACGGGTGAAGTTTTGGAAGCATGGAAGGCCATCGCTGAAAAGTTAGCAGATCATCTTGAGCATTCGAGCGATTGTATTCGTTCGTTTCAAGAAGCGGGCGAACCGACTCCTGACGGTGGCTATCGAACAAAATATAAAGGTAAATGGTATGAATCAAGGCCGGTGAATAAAGAACCCAAATGCGATTGTGGGGCTGACGAGATTTTCGCTGAATATAGAAAGTTGGCAGGAATATGAATTTCACCAACGATGAAATGATATCTAAATCCATCACTAAGCTTCGCGGCCAGGGCCATTCAATTTGGAGGACACATGCCATTCACCGATGACGATTTGAATAGGTGGAAAAATTTAGCTTCTGGAGTTCCTCAGCCTCATGATATTCTTGAAAAAACTGTAGCTCTCCTCGCCCGCCTGGAAGCGGCGGAGAAAATCGTTAATCGTATGTGCGTTCACGCAGGTCCATGGAGAGGGAAATTGGACGATTGTTTTAAAGATGATGTGCAAGCCTGGCGCAAGGCGGCGGGGAAATGAGCGATAGCGAAATCAACGAAGTCGTGGCGCGGAAGTTGGGGTGGGAAGAACAAATCTACATGCAGGGATGGCATGAAATTCCCCCAGATTATTGCCACAAAATTGAATTGGCTTGGGAGATTGTAACTCACATGGAATCCCTCGGGTTTGAGTTCCGCTTACGGGTTAGGCAAAAAGCAGTGATCGCAGAGTTCGCTAAGACGATTTATGGGGAAACGCCCGAAGATGAAATTGTCAAAAATTGGCTTGTCCGGGGGGCTGCGGAATATCCTGAAGCGCCCAGGGCTATTTGTCTGGCGTTTCTGAAAATGCCTAACTAGCCCTAGAAGCTAGTCGACGAGGAATTTAGACGATGTTGGGCCAGTGTTGGCAGGTGTCTAGAGTGCCTCTGATTGCGAGTAAGTGCAGTGTGACTGCGGATAGTGTGCTACTGCAACGAATCGAAGCTGAAACTAGAGAAACGTCCGAAAGCCTCTAGTGTATAACGCGGGGCAATCGGGGGCACTGTGGACATCAAGTTGCGACTAGCCCTAGAAGCTAATCTGCGTCGATAAAGATTTGTTTTAAGCCGTTTATTTTGTTGCCAACAATAGACCAACAAGGAGAAATACAACATGAGCCAGAGGTTTAGCTACGTGAGATATGACGAAGAATCGACGAAGATTCGAGAAGCCTTGAAGTCCCAATTCGAGGCTATCGAAACAACTGTAACGCCATTACCTGAAGGCCGCTATAAATCTTTGTGCCTTACGGCTTTGGAAGAGGCCTACGCTTGGACAGGTAAAGCAATACGAGATGCGCAGATAGCACGCCACGTTTTGCCAGAACATGAGCCCCGGCGCGGATAAAATTCTCGGCATTAGCTACCTTAGCTAGTCAGGCTTAGATTTGTACCGTCGTTGGCAAGTCTCACTGACGAGAAAAATCGACGATGTTGGACGCCTGTTGGCAAAGGAGAAAAGACCGTTATGGCACCGAAACAAGAATGCTTCTGCGATCAGATGGAACGAAATCAACTTTGTGATGTCTGTGAACGCGAAAAGTTCTTGGAAGAACGGGACCAAGCGTTTGAACAGTTCCGAGAAGACTGGAATTGCTGAGTAGCCCTAGAAGCTAATGATATGAAACCTTACCAATGGATCGGAAATATCGTACTCGTCATTCTCCTTCCGATTTGGTTTCCTCTGATTTGCCTTCGGGCTCTTGTGATCTTTTTATATAGATATGGTAGTGCTTTATATGCGTCGTTTGCTTCTCTTCTTTGAATTCCTGTACCGGGGAGTAAAATAGTTTGATATGTGTCTTCTCATAAATGTAATCAAAAATGAGCGGGGAGAGCCGGTCTCCGACGATAATGAGTCCCAAAGCAACCCACGGCAACACCTTAAAGATCATCTTCTTTAAATCCTCAAGCTCCTGAACCAAATCAAAATATTTATTACTGAGTCCTTTGTCGGAGGAATTCCCATAAAGCGCGGTCTCGACCGTGGTATGGAGTTCATCGATTTTTTCGGTTTGCTTCTCTGTCTCAATTTGGAGACGATCTATTTTGGTTTCAGCGGCGGAGAGTTGCTTAGTGATGTCGAGTTTCCAGGCGTGGTCAGCCTCACGTCGATCGTCTGACACTCATACTCTCTCAAACGAAATCTTGCGGTATTGTTTTTTAGTATCCATTAAAGTGATGGTCGTAACCGGGCCTGAAAGCGCGATTTTATCTCCGCGCTTGATCTTTTGTCCGATGTAAGCTTTTAAGTCCGCCAAGTGACCGTAAGTCAAATTCCAGCTATCGTATCCAGGGAAACTGACAAGCTGAATAATTCGCAAGCCCATTCCTTCATTCGGATCTTTGGGATTATCCCAGCCTGAGCGGATGACAATCCCATCAGCCATAGCATGCACGGGTTTCCCTGGCTCCGACATAAACTCGATCCCGTCTCGTGGGTCATGGTAGTAACACTCGGGATAAATCGCATCGAACGGACGAGAAAATGCCATGAACCATCTCAATCTTTTGGACTCTTCGTGCGTAAGTCTTTAAATGTTTGGCACGAAGGGCATCTCATCCGGTAGAAATAAGGTCGTCTTTCCCATTCCTCGATGATGCAGGGGACTTTGCACTTCCGGCATTTGCGCTTCGTTGTCCAAACACGCTTTAATTTAGCCGTATGAGGCACTACGCCGCCGGGGATGTGACCACCGTTGTTGGCTGCGTGGTTGTCACAGTCGTAGACGTCGCTTTGGCCGCTTGAATGTCAGCGACGGCTTTAGCCACGGTGCGTGCTACTGTATAAAGAGCAATTCCCGACGTTGAGATGATGGCCGCATATTTCGGGGGAATAAAGCCCGAGACGGCACCCCAAAGGGTTCCCACTTGGGTAACAACATTGAGCCAAAACTCTGACGTGAGGTATCCTGGTTTTCCTGATGTGCTGGGCATTTGTGCCTCCTTGATGACATTTTCTGTAACGGATTTAACGGTAAAAATCGCCTTAATTTCTTGAAACAAATTCATAAAAGTTGCCTCCATGCGTAGAACTTCGGCAAATCGCTGAACGCCCAATTGATGCCGCGTCCGATAAAGACATCTTTTCCGACGTTCGCACACGAAGGAACCATTCCCCAGCGGGAAGACGTCTTCTCTTTCCCAGGGCAAATAATATTGACGTGTCCATGGGGGAGATCTTTAAGTCCCGCGACCACAAGTGATCCCTGATTAGCCAAAAACTGGCATTTCTCCATTTGAACTTCCGTCCATTGGTCGCTTTTGGCCATGAGGTCAATCATGTCATTTGCGAGCATTCCATCGAAGCCTTTCCAGCCTGAATTGACGCAAACGTCGTTGACGTAAGCATTGCAATGGGTGAGGCCCCCGCCCGGTTGGTATTCAGGGCGGCAAAGAGGCGTGTGGAGAGAGTCAAGCAGCGTAAAAATATCTTTAGGCATTTTTTTGTAGCCCGTCCAACTGAACCTCTCCGATATCGAAATTGTGTGTCCGGGTAAAAGGGCAAACAGGGCATCGATCAATCCGGCCAAAGGTGTGATCCTCCTGAGTCAGCGTACCCCCGCAATTGGGGCATTTCAACATATCGTTTCCGCACTCGGAGCAAATCATGGGACTGAGCAAGTACATCCGCCCGTGACGCCGACGGCTGTGGTGCAATGGCCGAGAGAGCCGCTTAAAAGGCATAGCGCTTGCGAGTCCGGCGGAGCGCTTGAGCCCTGGAAATTAAGCGCCCCGGCGCTTGTGATGGACATCCGTTCAATCGCGTTTGTCCAAAAATCAATGGAGTTTGACCCCGACATAAACACTTCAAGCCCGACGTTAGCGGTATAAATGTAAGCGTTGCTTTGAAGTGGCGCACCAAAAGCGGTGCTGGCAAGTCCGTATTGAACCTGTTCTCCGGTATTGTCCTCCTCGATTAAGCCCATGTTCCCGTTGGCTTTAAAATTTTGGATAAGCTCACCTACAAATCCGCCCGCTGCCGTATCGCTTGTGATCTCAAGCTGGAAAGCAGATGGAGTCGCCCCGATCCCCAGGCGACCATGAACGTAATCGTAAGCGAATGTCGGATACCCGCCAAAAGAACCCGCTTGGTTGTATTGGACCTCAAGATCTCCGCCACCGGGAGTCCCGCCGCCACCGCCCGCCGACGGACTTGACACTTGGACCGTTCCGTCGGGCCATTTGATTGACGTCGGAGACAATTGCCCGGCGACCGTACCGCTTGACACATAAAAAGTCGCGCCCGACTGAAGAGAATTCGTGTTTTGGATGTAAGAGGTCGACCCGCCAGGAAGCGTCGGATTGTATTGGCAACCGCTAATCGTAATAGGAATGGGAAGCGGGCTCGTGATTTGGCATTGTTGCGCGAAAAGAGGAGCGCACAAGAGAACAAAAAAGAATGTTCTAGGTATTTGTGAAAATATTCGAGTAATAGTCATAGGTTAATGCCGCTCTGTTGCCCCAATCTGTGACATAGTTCGCAAGGCCGCTCCCTGAGTAATAACGAAACGCCATCACCCCAGTCGTCGTCACCGCTTGCGAAATGTAATAGGCGCCCTGATTATTTAGGAACCCATAATACTGAGGGGACGTATTCGCCTCATCAGTATCGCTCTGCGCGTACCCCTCAATCGCACTGATGCCCATGGCCATAAATTAGACCGGAGAAGCAGCTTTCTCAAAGGGGTAATGAGTCCCCTGCCCCTCCGGAGATCCACTAGGAGCCGGAATATCGGAGTAACCCATTTTTCGAAGCTTCAAAACTCGCTTCCATGCGTCCTCGCTTCCGTCCGTATAACGCCCCTGCCCATTCGGGACTTCAATCGATTTAAAAACTTTTTGCGACGCCCGCCACGCTTCAAGCATCGACGACCCGCGCCCGATGCACTCGCCCAAAATGCACGAAGTCCCCGCCGCTTCGAATTCCGTCTTGCGGCCTTTTTTCACATCGATCGGGACGAAGTCTTTGAATGTTCCTTTAAGTCGGATGCCTTCGGTCTTTCCGTAAGTCTCTTGCGTTGCCTTCTTTCCTTCAATCTCGCACGGGTACGGTGGAATGGAGAGCTTAAGGGCCGATCCCCACAAGTGCTTAAAGGGGATGGTGAAGGTTCCACGTGAAACTTTTGAGAAAAACTCAGAAATCGGTAAACCCAAAATGGCTGTAAAAGCATAGATGGCGCTGTAACCCAGGCGGGGAGTCCATTCGAGAAAATACGGTTCATAATCATCCTCCGATACGATGCAATTCACGTCGACGGGTCCGGTCCACTTCGAGTGCCTCATGAGAGGAAATAGCTTGCGTATTGTTTTTTCAATAATCTTTGAGCCGTTCCCGTAATGGAAGACCAAAGACGTCTCTGCGCCTGTCCTCTGGCCAAGTTCACCAGCAAGGAATTTCTTAACTTCGAACGTTGAGTTTCCAGGATAAATCGGTTCACCATTTGAAAACCAAAGTTCCGTAGATATCTCGGCTCCATGAATCACCTCTTGAAGAATAAATGTGTCTGACGGGGATATCGTGCCTTCTTCCTTCGAATAACTTAAATAATCCACCATTTCTTCACTTGACTGAGCCACATAAGAAGACGACTCACTTTTGTTGTTGTCAATCTTGATGGCATACGCTTTCTTTCCTGATTTGACAAATGCGATCGCAGCGTTAAGATCTTTAAATTCGGTGGTTTTCGGGACATGAAGCCCATATTGTTTGGCGACCTTTCCGCCGTAGGAGCGGTCCATTTCAAGCTTGTCGGCGAGAGCGGAGCCGCCGACGACCCGAAACCCTTTAGTTCGGATGCTGTCGGCGACTTCGCCATCGCCATTTAAGTCAAAAATCACGAAGTCGGGCTTGTTGCGAAGACCTTCTTCGATTGTCTCCACATGCGGGACAATGCCTTCCATCGTCCGACGGTAAGCGGGGTCTTTGATGAACATATCGACTTGCGCCCCTTCTTTTTGCATGAGGTAAGCAAGGCCGCCCGAGTCGCCGCTTGGACTATGAAGTAAAATTCTCATCCGCCCAAGAGTTTCTTAATGATTTCGAAACCCGCTCCACCGCCAAGTCCAGCACCAACACCGTAACTGATTCCTTTACGAACCCCCGGCGGAACCGCGTTATAGGCTTGACCGAGTTTTCGCGGAATCGTCAGGGCTCTAGCCATCCCCTGCGCCGCTTCGCCTCTACCCGGAATTTGGTTTAGCACCTTATTAACCCTTTGCGACACTTGAGCTAAATCCGCGCTATATTCCGACCCACGCAACCAACCCTTTTTAAAGATGGTATCGAGCGCTGGTTTTAAACTTCGCGCTTCTTGCGGCGTTAGCGGAGTTTCGTTCATTTTATTTTTCAGCCCTTGAACAAATTTGACGGCTGTACGCATTCCAGATGGAGGCGCTTCTTTTTCTATATTGGCAAGTCCCGCCATCTTCTCTGCTTTTCCAATTTGTCCACCGAAGTAAGCTTTTTTCATGGCGGGGATTGCCGCTAGGTCTCCCAGAGCTGATAACCCGCCTTCGGCCACTTGCGACATGCCAGAGGGAATCAGATCGGGGCGATTAAAAGCTTTGAGCGCTAAATTTGAAATTTGCCTGCCACCGACAGTCCCAAGCGTTGCGCCACCTGGAATCGGACTAATCGCGCCAGCCATTCCCGCCAGCGGAGGGAGTGCTTGCGCCATCGTTACGGGATCGGTCAGAAGTTTTCTTGCGCCTGTCGCTGGCGCCATCACGGCATTTTTCGCCGCTGCGCCAATGACACCTTTCCAATCCGTCTGAGGCTTGGCCGCTTTCTGATAATTCTGCTTCGCGTAATTTAAAACCTCGTCTTGCGAGGCGGTATCAGGCGCAGTAATTTCGTAAGAATTCCCGTCGGGGGCCGTGATTTTGTATTTCGCCATCACTGAACTCTCTGAATGCCCCAGCCGCCGCCACCTTGCTGAGTTTGACCCTGGCCAAGATTATTTTCCTGGAATGGGATATCCGGCAACGTCTTCCCTAAGTTTCGGCTCACGATTCCATTCCAATCGGCGGGAAGATTTTTCCCTCGGATCGCTTTGATGTCCTGCATGTAATTGTCGATGAAAGGATTCGCACTTTTATCGATCTCATCAAAGATGTCGAACATTTTCTTTCTAATCTTCGGCACGTCGGGGCCATTGGGATCGGCTTTTATCTTCTGCTGCATCATGCTGAGTTGCGAGACAATATTGTCGGTGAACCCGGCGCCGCGAATCGCGTCCATCTGAGGAGCGGCACGAGTGGCCATACGCGCCAGATCGAGAGACCCTAGCGCGATCTCTTGAACTGATCCGGGCTTGGAAATCATTTGTTTGCCGAGGCGAGCCGCCATTTGGACGCCGCCAGCGGCCATCGCGTTCGGCTTTGAAGGCAAATCACTAATTAAATTCTGCATGTTTCGGCTGTCCGCCATCTGGCTCCCGAAAGAAGCCGCTGGCTTTTTCCCCTGCGCGGCCAAGATTCTCGCCGCTTCTCCTGGCTTTAGGCCGTGAACAACTTGCGGGGAAGGCGCCTGCGGCGGCTGTCCGCCCGGAGGCATCATGGGCGGGGGTGCTCCGGGAGGCGTGGGACTGGCCGGGGCCGATGGAGCGCTCGACGCGCTTTGCCCGCCAGGAGGCACAACCGTTGGCCCGCCAGCGCCAAAGGCCATGTCCACCGTTTGGGGTTGTTGCTTCATCCCCGACAAAAGCTCCCAAGCACCGGGCTTTTGCGCCACGATCGGGAGCATTGATTTTGTCTGCTGTGGGATATCCGGATCATTCATCAAATTATTGATGGTTTGATCCCACTGTTTCTGTTGTTGCTTTTGACGCCTCGCTTGCAGAAGACCGCCAATAGCGCCTCCGAGGTTCTGGCCTAACCCTGAAAGATTCTCAAGAAGCTGTTGCTGGTTCTTTATTTTCTGCTGGCCTGCTTGAAGAATATAGGGGAGTGGATTTTCAAGAACCATGAGCGCTCCTGTAGGCACCATACTTTTTGCGGTTCTGGACGACGCGGTAGAGTGACCAGAAAATATCCTCATACCTATCAACCGCTTTGGCCGGGTCCTTCTCAGCCATCACCTCATCATAAAACTGAGGCTTCCAGATATTCCAAGCGGTTCCGACTTTTTCCGCCTGAAGCACAAGCAATTTTCCAAAAAGAATGTATTGGATGAATTTAAGTGGTCGCTTCCAGAATGCGCGGTACAAATGTCTGTGGAGCGCCTTCACTTCATCTTGGGTCATAGCGCCAGCTCGAACCATAGCAGAACAAATCCAAGTACCCCCAGCCGCTTGCGCTCCATTTTTCCCAGCGCCCGCCAAATTCGAAAGAATCCCGGAAGCCGAATTCGCATATCCCAAATCCGTGGCAAAAGCTGACGGTTGAGACTGTGATTGAAGCTGTTGGGCTAAAGCCGACTGCAAATTGAAATCATTGAGTTGCTGGTTGTAACCCATCGTGCCCGCATTGGCCTGTTGCCCCGTGCTTGAGAGTTGGGAGTAGGACGGCGATTGGTTCCCGGCAATCGCGGGGAATCCAAGACTTTCGAGTCCTTGTTGTATCGCGCCGGAAGCAGCCGACCCAATTGTATTGCCAAGTCCCTGCTGGAAGGCGCCGCTTGAAGGGGAAATTCCGGAATTATTCATCTGGCCGGAAAATGCCTGGAAAGCGCCGCTTGTCGGGTTGGCCAACTGCTGCGCGGTTTGCTGCCCCACTTGTGTTCCGATATTGGCAATTTGGCTTTCAAGGTTCGGAAGTTGCGCCGCCTGATTTTGTTGAATCTGCGACTGGAACGCTTGCGGGACATAGGCAGAGGCAATCGCGTTGGGATCAGTCCCACTAAACCCCGCCTGCGACGAACCGACCGGAGTGACGGCCTGACTAAAATACTGGTTGATTTCGTCCGCCGTCGGAGCGCGGCCTACGGCATTGGTAAATTGTTGAACAAAATCGTTCCCGTATTGGTCGAGCTTGCCTTGCGTGTTTTGTTGGTTCCAGACAAAACCGCCAGGGCCGGTATTCCCCTGGATCTGCCCAAACAATTGATCGTAAGCGGATGACCCGCCAAACTGACTACCGCTCCATGGATCTGCCATACATCCTCCCTAGAAAGTCCAGCCGTTAAATTGATCCTACGATGCCATCAGCCGATTTCCTCCATTAGGAGAACGGCGGTGTTGGTATCAAAATTAAATCGTGCGGTATCGCCGTTGGTGCCAGATCTGAAATAGACCGCGTATGTAATAGAGGAAGTTGTCGCCGGAGAATCGAGGTAAACAAGGGAGAGCGGAACCCTGAACCCACCGGCATTAACCGTGAGGACTGACATTCCGGCTGTGCTGTTACCTAAATTAGTCGCCCCACGATAAATCGTGTAATAACAAGGATTTCCACTGGTATCAGATCCACCTACCCCGCTCACAGATACTTTTATTTTGCTTGATGTAGATGCGGGCGTTATAGAGCCCGTAAGCGAAGTGGTACTAAAAGACGTACCAGTCGTAGAATCGGCTGTCGTTTCAGTGACTTGCACTTGCTGCAAAATACGTTGCCCAGACACTTGCCCAAACGCTACAGCCTGATTGGATGCGGCAGCATTGGGCACAACCACGGTGCCCGTCGCCGTAAAATTCGTCCAAGACGTCGACGCCGAATTTAAATTATTGAACAAATTCACAACATTGTTGAATTCGCCGTCCAGGTCGGCGGATTTGAGCACTTGCCCCGCCGCCCAAGTCGTAATGCGTTGAATAATATTGGCCATAATCTCTCCCTACTCCAAAATCAGCGTGTCGATTTCTCCCGAATCCATCTCGTTGTTCTCGCCGTCCGCATCATCCCTCACGTCGCCACCTCTTCGCTCACATAAATCGGATGCACGGTAAACGGTTGAGAAGCGTTTTGATTGCGAATCTGAACGGTGATCGAATAAACCCGACCGGGATTTTGTAGCGGAATCACTTGGCGCTGTAAGGCGTCTCCCGCCAAGGTGCTCGTATCCATGATGAACGTCGAATCGAGCTGTCCGCCCGCCTGCTGCATTTGCACTTGAAAAGTATTTCCCGTAGTACGGTATCCGTTAATGCCGTAGTTGATATTGGTCAAAGTGGCAACCGATTGCCCCTCGTAAGGCACAATGATGGACTTGGGCTCGAAATCCGTTTGGTCGGGCCCGAGCACGACACACACCGACCCGTACCCGTCGATATTCCCGCCGGAAGCTTCGATATTGGTCGTGCCTTTATCTTGTTCGACCATGTACCCCGCATAATTTCCCGTGCACATCACGACACTATGTGACGGGGTGCTTCTCGTGTCGACTACGGCTTCCATGACGCTCGCGTTAATATTCGTAAAAGGCGGCTGCCAGCATTCATTTAAGTAGTCGTACACGTAAATGACGTTATTCGTTGTCGAAGCATTAATCGCTACAGAAATCCAGATTTGATGCTTAATCGGATAGACTTGCACGCAAGCATTGGGAAGCTGAGCAATCGACACCGCGTCAAAGAGCGGCTGAATGTTGGTATAGGGATACGCTTGGTCGCTGATATCCGTCGGAGTGGCGCCGTTAAAGAGATAGACGTGACCGTTTGAACCCAAATACACAATGCTCCCGTCCGGCATGTGGTCCCAGCAAAGCGGGCCCGCCGCGCCGACATAGCAGGGAATTTGCGTTAAGGGCGCAAGGGTCACGGCGCCCGCAATGGTGTTTGACTGGGTGTAGAGAATCCCCAGGCTCCGGCGCTTAAAGATAATGAGATTCTGATTGAAGTCGGCAAGGGCGGTAACGGTATCGCCATCACCAGGCCTGAAATCAATATAATTCGAAGATGTCCAGGTTCCGGGGTCTGCCGCATTGGACCAATAGACACGCGAGGGGTAGGTGGCATTCCCCGCGATAAACATGAAGTAATTGGCGGTCACCGCGATATTACCCGTCGGAGGACTTCCCGCCAGCGACCCCACGTTTCCGCTCCCCGTCCACTGCAAAGGAGTGTCCGTGCCGCCGAAAATCCCCACAATGTTGTTGAGCGAAGCGAACGTGTGAAGATTCCCCGCCGTAATCGTCGCACTTCCCGTGATGGCTGACGGCGTATCCCCAAGGCTTGTCGTTTTATAAATGGCGTTCCCGCACACGATCAATTGGTAGCGCGTGCCGCTTGTGGAAAGCCAGTCATAAAGCCCGGTCACTTGCGCTCCCGAGTTTAGTGCGCTCGAATTGATATAGGCTGAGCCGCCGCGTTTTTGAAGAGTCCCATAAATCACTTGCGCGTCTTGCCCGTCGCAAAGCTGGTCTTTCCCTAACTCGTAAGTCAGGGCCGCGTTGTTGTAGCCACCTACCCAGCCAAAAGGTCCGATTGTCGCCATTACCCCACCAAGGTCGGCCACTGCCCAGGAAATTGAATCCATTTGCTTCTTTGGATCGAATCGATTGAGCGCAAACAGGGCTCCGAATCTTCAGACATGCGGTACTCGGATCGCATCTGCGTCAAGCGTTGCTCAAACTTCTGACTCCAAGACTGAGCAAGTTCCAAGAACTCTTTCCCTTTAAAGGCGTACCCGATGGCAATCGCACCCCAGGCAATCAAGTGAGCGTATTTATTTGGGATGGAAGGGGAGTCCGTGGCGTTTGCCATATCGACCGGACGCTTCATGGTTTTGACTTGAATGATTCTTGCGTCGGAAGGAAATGGATAGGGGATAAATTGAATGTTGCCGCTCGAATCGTAACCCCAGGGGACATAAGCGTAACTCGTATTTGTCGCCTGCGCCAATGGGTTAAGCTCCGTCATTGTTTTTAGATCGACTTGCACCATCTTCACCGGGGTATTCCAATTCACGAGATTCATGATGCGGTCGGCTGAAGAGGACAAGCTGTAATAAAACTTGCGAAGGATGTAGGCGACGTTTGTCGCATTGGTTGTCGGCTGGTACGGTTTATCCGTCGTGAAAGATGTCGCGCTCACGTAGGTGAAGTTGTACCAGTCATTCGTTCCGGCAAACTGAATGTAATACTGCCCGTTGCCTTGGGTGGAGGTGAAGGTAGTCCCCGAACCCGTGCCGGAGGTTGATCCCGAACTAATACTGACCGTGCCGGTCGTGTAATCAGCCACAGTCGCCACTTGCTCGCTGCCTTCCATAAAAGGCCACGGCCAGCGGGCGCACAAATCCTGCTGAACATAATTAAGCCAGCGTAGAACATCCGTCGAATAAGCGTTTCCAGAAGGATCGAGAGACGTTCCCGAAACCCCCAAGTGCATATAGACTTCGTTCTGAAGATCTTGCAGCTGTAGGTTGGCCAAAGTGCCCTCCTACCCCTTACGAACTCGTGCTCTGAAGAATGTAGAAGACTGTTATTTCCGTCGTATTCGCATCAAAAGACACATAGCACCCCGAAGGCAGCATCACAGGCATCGGGATACTGACCACGTTGGCCACGCTCGCAATGACGGGCCCCGCACGAAAAGCAATCGGAGCGGTTCCCGATGAACCATTGAGGAAATAGGGCACCGCCGCAGTAGCCCCCGATAGAATCCCGAACCCGGCGATCAGTATCGGTTTGCCCGAATCCGAAACAACACCCGAACTCGTCAGCCTTTGAAATCCGCAAACATTCTGGAAATAACCCATCTAAGCCACCGCCTTCTCCTTAGCCGGATGCTTCTGCATCTTGTGCATCCGTAAGGCTTTTATTTTTGGAGTCGCATAAGCGCATTCGTTGCAAACAAATCCTTTATTCTCGCTCACGACCGTTTCGATCTTCGTGACGGGTTCCGGTTGAGAGGAAACAGTCACGGTCGGCGCAATAATGGGCGCCGCAACGACCACTTGAACCGGCGCTAAATATTTCGTCAAATCAATGACCGGGACTTCCGCCGAGATCATCTGAATCCCGCCGCCGCGTTCGGATTTCCTCGCAATGACAGGAGAGAAAGTCGCCTTCTGATCCGGCGCCACCATCACGGGAACCGGCATCTTCTCATTACGCGGGATCGTGCCTTCGATGTAATCCTCGATTTTGTTCCACATTTCCTGTCCCGGACCATATCCATAGTCAAGCCGTAGCCCATACACCGTGCGGGTGTCCCAAAATCCTTTGTAGGTTTGGTCATAATGGCGAATGTCCGGAAACCATTTGCAATAGGTGATCGGCTCGGTCAGTGCGCGGACTTCCTTTGGGATATTAGCGTCCACATCCGGCTCCCACGGCGGCAAAAGTTGATCGCCTTGCGGGACTTTCTTAAAAGTCCACTCATACGGAAGACCTTTGACGACAATGAGTTTGTCGATGAGATGCGGATTTAAGACATGGTGACTACAGATACGGATTAGCATTTAATTAACTCCCCCTTGGATTCTTCGGCGATGTAATTCAGGCACGTCTTTAAGATCGTTTTCGCCCGGTGCGCGTAGGTATGGTTTTCCATAACTTTTTTATAACCAGATTCAGCAATTGCTCCTCTTCTTGCGTGATCCACGAGAAGAGTCCGGGCGCTTTCCACTGCTTCCTCAATTGTTCGATAGGTGACAAGGTCTTTTCCGTTTTCAAAGAGATCCCCCAGGGTGGGAATTTCGTTCGTGAGTAAGCACTTCTTCGCGGCCAAAGCTTCGAAAGTCCGCATGTTGATGTCGTCTTTTATGGAGTCGGAGATAATGAGCTTCGCTTGATTGAATTTCTTGTTGGCGTCGTCCAAAACATTGCGTCCCAATGAATCGCCTTCGCGCCATCCTAAATACCCTTTGTCGCCCAAAGGCCACTCCTTGATAAATCGGTCGAGGAGTTCGATGCGGTGAGGGGAATTAAGATGCCCGATAAATGCCCATTCCCAGCGCTCGACAATAGGAAGGGGCCGGTAAACATCTTGCTCAACCGCGTGAGGAAGCCAGAAAACTTTCTTGGGATCAATTCCGTCCCGAATGAATTCTTCGCACGCCCGCTTTTGGGCGCAAAACACAAAATCAAATTCCCTGGCGCGGTTCAGGCGGTACTCATAACCCAAGTGCGTGTCAGAAACCCAATAAGCGTTGGGATGGGGATAAACGAAATCAAGCGGAACCCCCAGCGCGTCTTCGCCGTGATCGACCAAGATGTGAAGATCGTATTGGCCAAAGCGCGACACGTCGCCATAGGGATGAAGCCTTCGAACATTCATGTCCTGATTGCTCATGTTGTCGCGGACTTCGTCTTGGGTCTTACAGCCATTCAAGAGTTTCCGAAGGTTGTAGTTCAAATAAAGCGGAGCGCCGTCGTTCCGGTTTCCGGTAGCTTCAATCACCCAGTAATACAGTGCGACGCGTGGCTTAGTGGAGTCCATTTTTTTTAAACACTCCTACGAATGAGAGGTTGTTGCCGGTGTCTTCGAGGGTTTCCGTGACCCAGCCTTGGGCTTCCATGAAATTCTTGAGGCTTCCCGGATTAAAGGCATGGACATGCTCGTGATTTAAGGGAATGGTGCTTTGAATGTCTTGATTGGGAACCGCAATAATCAGGCGTCCGCCATGCTTGAGCGGCTTGCCCCACTCGCGCACGGCCTGCAACGGATCAATCATGTGCTCTAAAATGTGCCGCGCAATCACGCAATCGAAATCGCCCGCCAAAACCGGGATTTCCTTGGAAACGTCAGCCACGATGTCCGCCTGCGAAACTTCGTGGAATAGTCCCGGAATTTCGACGCCGTTCGGAGCTACATCAACCCCGATCGCCCGCGCCAAGGTTTTCTTCGGGCCGCAACCCAACTCCAAAACCTTCTCACCTTCCACATGCTTGAGAACGACTTCGGCCTCCAAGTCCCGCATGTTCCGCATTTGCTCCAGAGTATCCGAGCGGTACTGGTTGTGAGTCGTCTGAACCCATTCGTTTAACCCATGTTTATTGATAAGCGAAAAATTGGTCTTCTCGCGCATGTCGGCGGAGTTCCAATACCCGCCAAAGACCCGACTGCCTGTTTTAAATCCGTGGTGGAAGATGAAAACATCGCGGTCAACAACGAGATATTTCCCGGACTTACGAAGACGGATCGAGAGATCGATGTCGTCTCCGTGATTCGGTAAAGCGTCGTCGACTCCGCCTGCGGCGTCAAGGGCGGAGCGCCGGAGCATCATGAAAAATCCAATTAAGAACGAGGAGCGGAACTGCGAGTAGGGCACGGAAGCAAATATGCTTTGGGCGCCCATCACGCAATTGGAGGAGGGTCCAACCGCCGCACAATCGGGGTAACGGAAGTGCTGAAGCATCCGGTTCGCCCAGAGAGCGCTTGAGGTCGGAACCAAAATGTCGTCATTACAGAAAACGACGAAAGGCGCTTTCGAAACTTCGAGTCCCGCTTTAAGTCCGCCTTCCCATCCTTTGTTTTCTTTCATCTGCAAAATCGTCACGTCCGGATGCTTGATGTCTTTGACATATTCGGGATGACCGTTATTGACGATGATGATCTTGAAAAGATCCACCGTCGCCCGGTTTCCGACGAGCGAATTCACGCACGGATAGAGATAGTTTGGATTCTCGAACGTCGGGATGATGACGTCAATAATGCTCATGGGCGAGCCACCTCAAGGGTGGGGAACGTGTATTTCCCGAATTTGCGCTCGCGTTCTTCGTGCGTCAACTTATTCCAGTTGTCGGCATACTCCTCCGTAATGATGATGCTGTCCCCCAAATGCCCCGTTTTGATTCGACTGTCCATCCACACTTCAAATCCGCATTTACGCGCCTCATTGCAGAAAAGAATATCTTCGCCCGTCGGAGACGTGCTCATAAACCAAGGCTTCGGCATCGTTTCGATCACTTTGCGTTTGATGAGAACCGCGCCAAACCCAACCGCATCGCACTGGAAAAGCGTGTCTCGCGGGTAGGCCATGATGTTGTCTTTAAAACAGTAGGGACGCTTCGAGGCCGGGTCAAAGCCTTCGCGGGTAATCATCGCCACCGGCAAATGATTGGGATTTCGCGTGAAGGCAAGCGCGGCGCAAATGTCTTTGTCGTTCGCGGCCAACCGATAGAACGTATCAAAGGGGACGACCATATCATCGTCCACCATGAATAAGTAGTCGCACTTGTAATTGAGCGTCGCTTGCGCGAGTTGTTCTCTTGCAAAAGGCACAAAAACCTCGCCCACAAAAAACCACTGAAAGCGAAATCTGGGACTTACTTTATTGAGCTTGTCCTCAGACTCCCTTTGACCCATGCAGAAAGACATGAGCATCCGGTCGTGGTAAGCCTTCGGCGGCGTATGCCCTTTGAGACAAATGCCGACGGCTACATCAATTATGCGATCATCATTTTTAGATAATTCGTCCATGTTTCGTTTGCGAGACGCAACTTGTGAGAAGGCCCCGCGCACACCCCTTTTTCCAATTGTTTGAGAGTACGAATCCTCCGACAAACCTCACACCGAAACAGGCGCGAGCCCGACGGGTAAGATTTGCCGGAGGTTTTTTCTAATAACCAATCCAGCAATGAATCAAAGAACCCCACGAATCCAACCGCTGATATATCCACCCGCCGAAACCGCCGCCGCCGTATTCGACGCCAGGATGTATTTAAAGCCGGAGTTCGCATAGGTCGGAGCAAGCGATGTCGCCGTCCCTTTTGCCGCGCCAGGAACAAGCGGGTCCCCGACGTTAATCGTGATCGAAGTCCCTTGGTTTGAAAAGGCCACCGAACCGCAAGGTCCGTAGGTCTGAACAAGACCGTAAGTATTCGACGCGATGTCCCGGAACGCCACGCCGACAAATGCAGGCAAATTGCCCGCCGTGCCGGAAGCGGGCATCACCGCTTGAGTCCCGTCGAACGACGCGCTGTTACCTACACAAATGGCCACGAGGTATCCCGTAGTCATAGAGCTTGCTTCGACGTTTTTAACCGTCATGTAAGCCCGCTCGTCTCCGAATGCTGCATGTTTCCACAACATAATTTACTCTCCCTACCCCTTAATCAATGGGTGCGGAAGCAAACGCTTCTTGGCTCACCCCTAAGAGCCTTCCGTCTTTTTAAGAGACGGCGTCACCCGAAACTAGAATCCCAGACTGAAGATAATGAACGAACCGGTTGTTACAGCGTCCTGGTTCTCAACCGTCAGAGTCCCAGGATTGTTACCGTCCCATTCCACCTTCGGAAACACTTGGCTCGTCAACTGGTTGACGCTCGTCGTATCGTTTTTAAACCACAACGACCCGACATAGCGCCCGCCAACGGAGATCGTGCCAGGTGCGTCTCCGTAAGCCCCGGACCAATCGCCCATCGTGACACGCATGGGACCGGCGATCGATCCGGTGAAGCGAACCGTCGTCGCAAAGGCCATTACGCACCCCCGTGAATCACGAAATACGTTCCGCCTGTGACAGCGCCGCTTGACGGTGTAACAGTGTAAGTCGTGATGCCGCCGGAGGTCGACCGGGCCGACAAAACAACTGCCGGAGCCGATAACGCATCGAGCGCATTTTGTTGAGCATCGGCAAACTGCGCCGTAATCACGTATCCTCCGGAGAGCGACAACGTCGCCGTCGTCGATCCGTCCGTATTGTAATCGCCAAACTCCAAAACCATGTTCGGGCCCAAATAACACTTGCCCCGACTGGTCAAAGTTGTCGCCATAACACCCTCCCTTTAAGCGGTAACGCTGTTGAGGTTGAAATGCTTTCGACGATTGTTGGAGGTCAACTCGCCAGCCCAAAACACCTGTGCGCCCTCAAGATCCTGATTGATTGGTTTCACCCATTTAGAAAGAGTGAAAAGCCGGTCTTGATGTTGCACGAGTTCCAAAGCCTTCGAATTGAGTCCGTAAATATTTCCGGAAGCCATGTTCGGGTCCCAGGTCCAAACGGCTTGCTTGTAAGCAAGATTCTGGAATCCGAGATCGCCCATCGCTACATCCGTATAGCGAACGGTTGGAGTGAGCGTCGCTTCATAGGCTTCGTAAGCGGTTTGATCCGAGATCAAAATATCCGGTCCGCCTGCGGGCATACGAATCGCCGTGTTGTCCCATGCGGTACGCAGGTCCGATAAACCACGAGCGGCGAAAGAGCCGGAGGTCGTGATTGTCGACTGCCACCAAACATTTGTTCCTCCATTGATGTCCCCGTAGGTCCCGGTGTTATTGATGGCCGCACCCAAGGGAGTGATATTGCTTCCCACCTGAGTCGATCCGGTCAAAAGCTTGATATCGATGGTTTCTTTGAGAGAAGCCAAAGCGTTATCAATTTGCGCTTTCGCGTAATCAATCACCTGCGAGCGCCCTGCATTCTGAAGTGCAATGCGTCCCGTCACGATGATTGAAGCCGCTGCTTGGCGCCACTGGAACTGCGCCGCCGTGAAGTTGTCCTGTATGGTCGTATCGATCACATCGTCCGACGCATAGAAACCCGCCGTCGAATTGCTACCGAAGACCACGCTTCGAACGATTGTCGCGCCGCCTTCTTCCGTCACCCGTTTTTTCAGCGCAAGCCAAGCAAACAGGGGTATGCCCTTGTGAATGTTGTCGCCCAGCGTTTTTCCATATGTCGACAGAGTCGTTGCGATCAGACTCGTGACATTGGCTGGGCCCATCGTAAAGACTACGTCGGCTACTGCCATTTTTATCTCCTTTTACCCCTTCCAGCCTGCGCTGGCTTTTTATTTCTTCGGTCTTATTTCGAACCTCAGATCTTTTTTACCTTCAAGTGCGGCTTCCATGGACTTCTTAATCATCTCGTCCTGGGAATCCACATAAATCACGGTTCCGGAGGAAGTCGTACTTCCGGGCCCGGCGGTCACTGAATCTTTCTTGCCTTGCACAAGCCCCATCGCCTCCGACTTCGCGCTTGAGCGAAGAGAGTCCGCCCAATTTCGCGCCATCACATATCCATCTTCAAGAGGTCTTCCGTTGCGCTCGGCCCACTCCAAGCAGTGCTCAAGCAAACTCGTGCCTTGGCCTTTTTGGTCAAGACCAATTTTGTCCAAGTCCTTGTAGTCCGGATGCGACTCCATCAAATCCCGCATCTCAAGCTGCGTCGCCAAATTCTTCTGGCGCACTTGCAATTCCTGGACAACGGGGGTCGCCATCGTTGCGAACATCCGCTGCTGGATGTTCTGCAATTTGGACGGATCGCCGTTGGAGGCGTCCATCACCGCTTGCGACCATTCTTCGGGTGTCGCAAAGTCTTGAGGCTTGCTTTGCGCGACGGCCTGCTGGGTTGCCGCAGGCTGGCCCGTCATCATCTGGCTTTGGGTTTGTTTCCAGAAATTCTGGAAGGGCGCCCAATTGGTTAATTTATCCAGCGCTTCCGCTTTTTCTTTAAGCGGCGAATATTTCTCTTCAACCGATTTCGAGGTTTTCTCGATCTCGGCTTTAGCGGTCGTGCGCCACTTCTCGATGACCGGATCAAGCGCGGCCCGCTGCTCCGGCGAAAGACTGGCGACACTCGCCTCGTCTAAGGCAAACGGATCAGCGGGCGCAACTGGCGCCGGAGCTTGTGCAACCTCAGGTGCCGGACTAACCGGTTCTGCAACGTCTGCTTCCATGACCTACCCCCTTAACTAACTCGGTGACGGCTGCAATTGCGGACGGACCAATTGCGCCACTTGCTGCGCCATCCCATCTTCTTCCGTCGGATCTTTTTCGCTATTGAGCGGCGCCAACGACATCACATGGAAATGCCCGTCAGACTCCAAGTTTCCTCGGACCTCACAAGCAAGTTCCATGCCGGGCTTGGCGCCCTGAAACGCTTTTTGCTCATCATCCGACAACTTGATGATGCGGCTCGTCGAATTCGGCTCGTCAGGATCACCGATTTCAGGCTTTGCATCGCCGCTTTCTCCGTAATTCTGACTACGCAACTTTTTGAGTTCGTCTACTGCGGCCATACGTTAGGACTTCGAACCCTTCATAGACTTCGTCGCGCCCGAGAGCGAATCTTTCATTTCATTGATGTTCCATTGCTCCATCCCATTCAAGGTTTCGGACAACGGACCCTGCGCTTCAATGGACGTTGTTTTGTTCGTGTCGCTGGTTTTCATGGTGTGGCCTCCTTAAACTTTCCATCGCATGTCGGTGTGAAATCGGATCAAAATTGAGGCTGCCGTGCCGACGGTCGCCGCCTTCGTGCACGCCGAGCTTTTTCATCACATAAGCCTTATGGGCTTTGCTCGTAATAAAAGTCCCCCGCTTCGGATCGTATCCGGGGGAATCAAAATCGTGGAGATGCGGGTCCCAGTAAGGGCCTTTGAAATAGACGCTTGGATTCGACGAGATACTGGGATCAAAGCACTGATTGCATTCTTCAAAAACTTTTCCCGTAAGCGCTTCTTTCTTCGGATGCCGCGCCCAAGGGTCGGGGTTGCCGCAGCCTTCGCAGGGGCGGACCTTCCCGCCATTGGGTTTTCGCGCAAATTCGGACTCATTCATCCCGCCATATTCCCTTCGGATTTTTTCTGATTCTTCTTCCGGGCCGTCTTGAGCATGGATATCGCCACATGCGGAATCACCTGGCCATATTTCGGCTTTCTGGTTTTGTTAAGAAACTTCGTTTTAAAACGCATGGCCGTTAGACCCTCCGTTACCCGCATTCACGGGCTCTCTGAATTGGTTCAAAATCGACTTCACGATCGTGCTCTGAACGTCCGCTTGGGTCTTCGCGTGCTTAGCCGCCAAGTCCTGCTGCATCCCTTTGAGCTTGAGTTCCTGCTGCATCGCCTGCCCTTTGAGTTTCATTTGAGTCTCAGCGGCCTTCCCTTGAAGCTTGAGTTTGGTTTCGGCTTCCTTCGCTTTTACCTTCGTCTGAATTTCCATCATCTTCGGATTGGGCTGCGGCGGCGTTTGGTCGGCTAAATCCATAACCTCGTCCAAGCTCGTCATTCCGACGAGTCTCAGGAACTCACGGGCAAACGATCTGGACGAGGGAGATCCGGGTTGAATGCCAACGGCTTGCAAATAAGGGAAAAGTTTTTCAAGTTGCTGAAGCTGCGCTTCGCGGTCCATCGGAGTCGTCGAACCGGCGAGCACGTCCACATCCATGTCCCCCAAAATGTCTTCTCTTGTCCAGGAAAAACCAAAGTCGCTCTGATAAGAGCTCTGCGCGGTGGGGTTCGGCTGCGGCGGTTGTCCCGGCTGTCCCGGCGTCTGAGGCTGAGCGCTCGGGCGATTGGGGAGAATCTTTAAAATCTTTTCTTTCACCGCTTTACTGCCAACAATCCTGGCAATCTTGGGGAGGTCGTACTTCTTCTGCATGATGCTGAGAAGCTTTCTCGCCACTTCAGCAATACAGTCTTCGAGCACGTCAAGCTTCTCGTCATTTCTGGCGTGGCCGCCTTGAAGCTGAATGCGAAGCTCGCCCAAGGTGCGCGTCTGGGTTTTGGCTTGACCCCCTTGGCTGGCCGCATCCTGCCCCGCGATGTTTTGCCAAAGCTGGAAGAGTTGGGTATAGACCCCGTAAATGTCGGACTGAACCGGCGCGTAGGGGGAGGCTATCACATTTTCGGAAAGCGACTTTCCGCCGACCGGCTGAACTTTGATAATGGCGCCGTCGGAAGAATCCTTAAATTTGGCTTCCTCCGACTCCACCATGCAGCCGTCGATCACAAGCAACTGCCTATTCCAGCGTTTTAGGTGGTTGAGTTCGACCGAGAGTAGTTTCGTGAGTTCGACGATTTGGCCTTCGTGCGGAGCGATGTCCGAGAGCGGATACGGCTCGTTCGGCACAGGGTTAAACGCCACTTGGACAAAAGGAAATCCGCCTTTGAGCCAATCAGACAGGGGAATTTCCCGGAGTTTGTATTCGCACGAAGGGGAGACGGTCGTAATCGTTTGATGATCTAAATCGTAAATTTCCCAGCCGGTGACGGAGCGCACATCTTTGCCCTGATCCCTTAAATCATTTTGCGTCTCATAGGGATTGTTCGGGTCTTCCATCGTGGTCGAGACTTTGATGTCGTTGGTATGTTCGTAAATTCCGGATTGCACGACGGCGCGATAGGGCTTCACCCATTTGTGGGCGAACCACCGGGCGTTTTTCTCCGGCGGCCACTGGGCGCTGGGATCGAAGAGAATTTGATCATAGGGGACATGGTAGGCAAATACTTCCTCGGATTTGATGTACTGGTTGGTTTCGACTTCTTTGAACTTCTTGGAAGGACGCCCCGGCCCGCGCTTGGGTTCTTCTTTGGGTTGGGACTCCACCGTCCCGAATTCGGCAGCGTATCCGACCTTGATCCACGAATGCCCCACCAGGAGCGCTTCAAGGAGTGCAAGTTTAATCTGCTGCTTCAGCTTCAATTCACCCCAGGTGTAATTGATGATTTGTTCGGCAATTTGCGCCGCACCCAGATCTTCGACGCGCTTCGCGTTCACCGTAATCCACGGATCTTTAAAACTCATCCGCGCTATCTCAGTTTTGACGTAAGCATAAACAAGATTGATGGGGATAATGGGGATGGAAGTGCTCGCTTGAAGGAAGTCCCAGTTCCCCTTGTACTCGCCGATAAAGCGCTTCCAACCGGCTTTGACCGCTTTCTCGTCACGCCATTTTTGGGTGGTGGCAATCGTGCGGAGCCACCCTTTAACTTCTTTTTTCTCGCCTTCGGAATGCGGGGTTTCGGAAACACCGACGGGCTCTTTCCCGTTGGTCGAACCGGAGGAAGGCGGTTCGTTATGAGAATTGATGGGCGTGGCCATTTAGAAATTACCAACCTGCGACGAGTCCACCATCGTTTGGTTGTTTTGATTTCGAAGTAAGTTGAGTAACCCAAAGTGCTGCATGATGCTGGCAATAATCGGGTGCATGGGCGCCGCGCCCTGTTGCTGGGCCGCTTGTTCAAGTCCCGGCTGCGGGAGAAAATTCGGATTTATCGGCGGAGGATTCTGGTTTTGAAGAGATGCGGAAGGAGCGCCATACAAATTGCTGGGGTCGGAAGCAAGTGGGGCGCTGGAAGAATCCACGGCATAAGGGTCCTGATTATTATTCGGGCGACTGCGTCCTAGGATCTGAGCGATGATACTGGGGTCCATGGGCATAAAAAAAAGAGGCTTCACAGTGTTCATGGCACCATGAATGCCTCTTTCTTTCACGTCTATGGACCGGAAATTTAAAGAACTACAAAAATTGTTTTTGGCGCTCTCTCCAGCATGAACTTAACAGGTAAATGTTTTTTTGTCAAATTTATCTTCTATTTCATACCCGATTGCATAAAGCGGTCATAGATGCTGACCGTCTTTTCCGGCATTTGCTTGAGCCACCATTTCATCGAGTATTCGACCTCCGGCGTCGCTTTGGCTCCGCCTTCGCTCGGGATGAGGAAATCGAGTTGGTAGGAGAGCGCGTCGATGAGATCGTCGTGTTTCCCGCGTGGGAAGGCCAGCAACTCGTCCACCAAATCCTGCATGTCGGGCCGAAGTTCAACCAAACCTTGTTCAAAGTATGGCTGCAAGCGCCGGATGCGAGCCTCTTTAGACAAGACAGACTCCCCACGTCCAGTGTGGCGCTTCCCGAGTTCGTCGATCTGAAAGAACATATTACGCTCCCGCTGCTGTCTCTGTATGTCGTATTTAAGAGTTTTTTGGAAGGCGAACGTCTCGATCCCCATCCTTTTAAGTTTCCACTTTTCCATGAGCCGGAAGACTTCATCGACTAACTCGTTCGGAACAAGCTTCTTACGCGATCGGTCAACGACGCGGATTCGCCGGTCACTAAACATTCCAGCCACCACAAAGGCACTGCTATCAGCGTTACGATCCAGAGAAAGAGCAGGGTCGCAAGTAAGGTACAACTGCGTCGGATGAGGGGTCGTAGGGTCATAAAATTTTACCTGGTTCGCTTTGAAGTCGGCGGCTTCCTCGTCAATCGGGTTGTTGAGATATTCGGCGGCGAAGTAATAGGGGCCTTTGATCTTGCGGAGTTCTTGGAGCTTCTCAAGGGTAAACTTCTCCGGGAAGAGACAGGCGGTTCTTGTCTCGTCGGTATAGGCTTGGCGGATGAGCGTGTCCCAGTCCCCTTGTTCGAGCAATTCTGAGTACAGATCGTCTTGATGCTTCCTTGTCCCCATGACCACCATGCGCCCTCCGGGTTCGAGGAGGTCCCAGGAGTTGCGATACACCTGTTTTGTTTTTTCCCGAAGCTCGGGAGTCCGCGAATTTTCTTCATCAACAAGGTCGTCATGGACAATCAAATCATAGTGCTGGCTAGTCTGCTGTTTCTCCGTCCCCGTCGTCGCCCACGTCGGCGCCACCAAGATCTGGTTCCTCTGCCTCACCGTGCACTCGTCCTGGTTCCAGTGCGCCGAAATAAAGCTCCCGTAAAAAAGAGAAAGTGGAGTCTGGGCAAGATACTTCTGAATGTTGGCCAGAAACTTCCGCGCATTTTCCCATGTATTGCAGCTAATCAGAATCCGAATGTTCGGATTGATGAGCATCTGCTGGATCGTCCACACCTGCGTCACGATCGCGCTTTTCAGATGGTTCCGGGGCAGGAGGATTAACTTCTTTGGGCTTGGCCCCGCCAGGAACTTTGCCAGATCGTCGTGCACCGGAGCCCAGGATTTCTGCGCCTGCTGGCCCCACAACACCTGCGTCGCCAAATAATGCAGCTTCTTTTCGCATACGATCCTCGCGATCTCAAGGTCACGAGCCGGAAACTTCACTCGCTTGCGGCGTCCTCGGCGGAAACAGCGGCAATCGCGCTATTGATGTCGGCCACCGCCTGATCGTTATTGACCAGCACGTTGTCGCGCAAATAAGCCAACAGCGTGACGCACGTCTGGGTCGCCGGCGTCATAGGTTTCCCCTCAATCCAAGGCCATGTCCGGGTAAGAGCGCCTGCAAGACGTAGAGCAAATAAATCACCGCGAAAACGACGATGACCACTTTAATCAATTTCGCAATGGTCGGATCAATCGGGAACTGCGTGAGCGCCCAGAGAACGACCCCCACAATCACGAGTGCTATAACAATTTGAATCAGTACGCTTAGCATAGATCTCCTTTGAAAAATACCGCCGTCTTCCTGAGCGAATCACACAAGGCCGCGACATGATCTCCCAACAACTCATCAAAGTCACACTGACACATCTGGGAGCCATCCTTTGCTGGAAGGGACTCCTGGCGAACGGAAACAGGGATTCTAGGAACCATTCGCCTATCTTCCGGGTCCCGGTGCATCACTTAGGATACCGTCACTTTATAACACTCAGGGGCTTTCCGCAAATCCAGTCATGCGTCAACGGCATTTTTGTCTCGCACCAAAATCGGCTGAAACGAATTCTTGTCATGGAATATTGACTGGAAATTCTACAGGGCTTTTTTGTTTGGCGCGTCGGGTGCGGGGGCCTGATCATGATAGTGACACCCCCATGGGGGTTTTTTGGGGGGACACTCGTAAACGATTCAGCGGGGTTATTCATCTCAATATGTCTGATGAACAGATTGATTGTGTGTATTATCAATGCTTTTCATTATCTCGCGGGTTGATTGCGGGAATATTCTGAGAATTCGGGATAATTTCATTATCTTGCGGGTTGATTGCGGGAATATTCTGAGAATTCGGGATAATTTCAGCATCAAATACATTCTTAGCGGCATCTAATATTCCTTTTGCCGGTAGAGAGTCGATGCTAATTTGAAGCTTCTGATCGGGGTTCCAATTTGCCGGATCATTCTTCCTAAGCCATGTTATCCGGTCCATATAATTTCCTGGCCTCTGTGCATGTTCATACATTTTAGATTCCATTGCACTAGCAGCACTCATTTTGACTTCATTCCACGCCCGTTTAAAATTTTCATCAACGTTAATATGCTCACAAAAAGTGTGATATGAAATGCCAACAGATTCGCAAAGAGAGTAGATATCTGGCCACTTCCCGTCTCGTCTCATTTCTTTAGCAATTTCTAGAAACTTAACTTTTCGGAGAGAATCAAAAGCTGAATGACCATTCGACTCTAAAAATCCCGTTTCAGGGTTGGGTTTAAGAGGTTGCATCAATTTCCTTTTCTTCAGGTTCTTGGCAAAGATGCTGTCTCATGGATACGATTGAGAAAACTATTTTTCCACAATCTTTGCACTCCAATTCCCATTTACTATTACTTCCCATAGGTCACCTACCCTACCCTACCCTTTTCCCTTATTCTCCGAGGTAAGTTTTCCATCGAAAGTAGATGAGTCCTGTGAAACTTGCTTATCAGCGGAATTGGGATGAGCATACCTCGGGGCCGGGTCGTAAGCAAAAGGGTAAAAGCAACGTTGCCCGGCCAATAACTACTACCACGTATGACCACTCAAATTCTATGAGAAAGAACGCTTAACCGGACGGGCACTAGGCATTGTTTATCGAGGCGTCCCGTGACCATACCTCTAGCCGGAATGACCCGGCTCAAGTGCATCCAAGTGTATCACCGACCTAACCAATTTAATCGAATTTCCGCAAAATGTCAAATCTTTATTTTATTGGCCTAAATACTCATTGAGATGCACTTATTCCATTAGATGCGTTATACAGTGCCAAACAGTGCCTAGCTGTAACCACTCCGACCGCCATATCTTCGATTTTAGGGGTCTATTCCACCCCGGATGACTCTACTAGGCCTAGCTCTACACGCCTGCTAAATACATAATAATGCTAGTGACGGTAACTTTCCCCTTGCATTATTATTATTATGATGATATAAGAGAGTGTAGGAAAGTCACACACAAGGGGACCAACGATGAAAAACAATATCGCCGAAGTTTACGAAATAAAAGAAGATTTAAAATACCACTCATTCAAAATGTTTCCTACCTTCAGCCTAGCTATTCGCTACATGAATAATCTCGCAAAAGTTAAAGGCTTGAAATTCGTTTCCGATCAAACATTATTCGGCGGTTATTATGTCGACGAAAAAACAGGCGCATGCTGGGGGGTTCGCTAACATGAAAACTCTAACCGTCGCCGAGATTCAAGAAAAGCAATCCGATGTTTACCCGCAAGAAATTAATCATGTTGCGATCAATGAAAAAGTGCAATCACTTGATATGAAAAACTTGTCGCAAGCTGATATTGAATGGCTGCACGATCTTAAAAACCTAGCCCAAAGAATTCGCATTGCTGAGTACCGCAAGCTTAACGGAATTCCGTCGCCTGTAGGGGGTCGCTAATCATGAAAAACTTCAAACTAGATCAAGACGGCCCGAGACATATCCATGAATGTACCGACTGCAAGCCAGCGCACACGCCGACGCCTCACAGAGAGACGCCATGGAAAATAGAAGGTCATAGACGGAATGGGCGAGAGGATTCCTATAGTATTTTGAACCATGAAGGGTTCCCAATATTCGAGGAAGGTTATCCACCACGAAAGGAAAACGCCGCCTTCATCGTCCGCGCCGTCAATGCTCATGATGAATTGTTGGGGCTTATCAAGGAACTGCGTCCCAAAATTCAATCCTATCGAGTCACGGAAAATTCTACTTGGGATTTCTTGGAGCGTATTGATAAAGCCATCGCAAAAGCGGAGGGGAAATAACATGGAAAAAATTGTCATTATCACTGGGCTGCTTGCCAACATTATGTTGCTTGTCTATGGCGTGTTCATCGTCCCATTCATCTTGCTTGAAGTCATTCGCCGTGAGGAGGGACCGAATCATGGAAAGTAAAGGACTTGACGGGTTGGAACGTTGCCCGCGCTGTTTCCAAATTCCGACCGTCAGTGTCGGTAAACAAATTGAACTCGCTTGCTTGCAGCATGGTCACATGGCGATTGGCGATTCGCTCAGCTCAGCCATTCGTCATTGGAACCTCTATATCAAATTCGTGACGCCTTATGAGAAGGCGGCTTAACGTGAATCAGTACATCCTAAAACAACCGGTCCAACTGACAGCGTTTGTCGATCTTGATGTGAATGGTGAGTTGCAATGGCGAGCGCGTCCGATGGAAACATGGCAACAGAAAATGTTTCCAAAAAGATACGAAGGGGATTTTTCGGAGCAATGGCAAATGCTCATTTGTGAGCAGAAGTACGGGATTGGCTTCAAAGACTAAAATAAAACTAAGGGGGACCAACATGTATAGACTAACTCAATATAAAGTCTCACTTGTAAAGGATTCATCCGTTATGGCTGAAGGATCAAAACGTATTAGTACCGTCGATGACGTTGTAGGCATTGTTCAAGACATGCGACTTTTAGACCGCGAGCAGTTACGGGCGATTTATTTAAATGCCCGCCATAATGTTATTGGGTGGGAAATTATTTCTCAGGGAACGTTGACCGCATCCCTAGCGCATCCCCGCGAAATATTTAAAGGCGCGATTCTGGCTAGTGCGGCTGGCGTTATCTTGGTACATAATCATCCGTCCGGCGACCCGTCACCGTCGGAGGAAGATATTCGATTGACTAGCCGTATCAAGCAAGCCGGAGTAATTTTGGGAATTGAATTATTAGACCATTGCATTATTGCCGAAAACGGGTCCTATAGTTTTAAGACTTCACGGCAAATTTAGGGTTGGTCCTCTAAACCCTGGCCCGTCACTTGGGGTCGGCGGGCTGGGAGTGTAGAGGGTCAAAAGGGGGATTTATGACGACTTGGATTTTGATTTTCTTATGGAGCGGTCCGGGGTTTACCTCTTCAGCAACGGGACAGGCGGTCTTTCACAGTTTCGGTAGTTGTGAGTCGGCGCGTAAAATTGTAATGCACAAGGTCGGATCAAGTAACGCATGGTGTTTTGAAGATCATGCGGAGTGAGGAAAATAGGCTATGGACGACAACCAGGCAACGGTCAATCTAACTCTACCGCAAAAACTCTTTGCGCTCTTAACTCGTGATGCCGGGATTAAGCGTCGAAGCGAGTCGGCGCAAGTAATTATGATCTTGGAAGAATATTATCTAGAACGTGAGAGAGAAGCGGAGCTATTTACTCGTCGCCAATTACGCGAAGAAACGCAAGGGGTTCCGGTGTTTCATTCGGAAAAACAATCTGGGCCTGGGCCTGTTTCAAAGTTTCGTGACTCGTTCGGTCGAGGCGAAAGTGAATAACTTTATTGCCCTGCTGGATATAGTAGTCAACCAAATTCCCTACGCGCTGTATATCAATTATGGGGTCCGATGGTTTTCGCATGGGCTGAATATACCAGACAAAGGGCCTACATGCAAGCGGTCCAAAAGGCCCAAAGTTGAAATCGGAAATAGGGGACTAGTGCGTTCGATTTTCGTTTTGGGATTATTGGTTTTGGCGGGCTGCAAGGGTCACGGCTATTATTCAAAAGTCGAGCCCGTCACTTACGGTCCGGCCTATGTCGAAGTCATTCCTTGCAATAAGGACAATTGCGGTAAACCGGGGGGTCTACAATGAAGCGCGACGGTTTAAGAAAGATCATGGAAAGTGACCTTCTTACCAAAGGCGAGAAACGATATATCTTTGACCACCAGTGGCGACATGGGGGTAGTTTTTCTCACGCTCTTTATGAGGCGATTGGCCGGGCGGATCATTTTAATCTAGAGCGATTGCGCCTCGGATTCCCTGATGAGGTCCAAGGGTTTTTAGCTTGGACTCGCGGCGACCTTCATGAAAGAGCGAGCGCGATTGCTGGTGGGGACTGTGGATATATCGAAGCAGAGCCCGAGGACGCACAATGAATTTTGAGTTAGGAGGGTCACTTATGACAGAGACAAAGAAACAGGAATCTTACGACTGGATCGATGAGGACGGGAAAATTTCATGTAAGCGCGAGACATGCGGTCACCGGTGGGAACCCAAGTCGGCGCGTAAGCCTCAATGTTGCCCCAAATGCAAAAGTTACGAATGGGATAAGCCGTCACTTTAGCCGTCACTTAGCTGTAACGACTACAACGAAATTTCTACTCAGGGGGATTTGATGAAAGCCAAGAAAGAACAAAAAGAAATCGCATTCGAGTTTCAGGAAATTGATTTAGCCGAAGCGCAAGATGCGGTGCTGGCCGGTGACGGGAATTACGGAAGTCTTAAAGCGGGTATCATTGAATCGATCCGCAAGCTTGAACCGGGCAAGGCCTTAACCTTTGGACTTCCTAAAGGCGAGGAAGTAGCCGAAGAAGCGCGGCGGGGCATTTGCATGGCGGTCAATGCGTCACTCAAGCGCGGCCAAATTGATTGGCGCGTCACTTACTCCTCAACAAAGAAACTTTTCATTGTCGTTCCTCGAAATGCTTCTCGCGCCATAACTAAAAAGCCCGTCAAGGCGTCACTTGATAGCACTCGGGTAGGTCTTGATGTCGAGGAGTTTTTAACGCGCTGCAAGAATCTTCTTAATTACGACTTTAATGTCAGAAACCAAAAGATGAGAGCCGCGAGAAAAGCGATTAGTGTCGTCGGTATAAAAGATCTTGGATTTCGCCCAAGAGATCTCGCGCCATTTCTAGGCATAAGCGAATCGGGCGTTGCGTTCAATTCGACCGCGCCAGGGGATTCAGGAAAAGAAGAAGTCGCCAAACTTAGAGCGTCACTTAAATCATAAGGGGGTATCATGGGTTCACCTGTCTGGGTAGGGAGAAAATACGTTCCGGGGACACGGGTACAGTATCGCACGGGCTACATTTATGTGAAAACAGGCGACGGGATGAAGCCCGAAGCGCGACAAATCTGGGAGCGTCACCACGGCGAACTCACGCCGGGCGACCGGGTGTTCCATTTAGACGGGAACCGCGAGAATAATCAAATCGGAAACTTAGCCAAGGTTCACTTCAACGATACGAAGTTCACCCTGCTAAAAGCGTCTCGGGTCTTATGGGTTCCGACTCAGCCGAGAATCAAAGTGATCGACAAGAAAACAAAAAAGTGGTTGGTGAATTCATGATCTCGGAAGAAACCTTGAAGATTGCATTATCGAGAGAGCGGAATGCGCTTAGGCGCGACTTGACTGGCAATTACGATTACGTCAAAGGTTTGTATCAGGGGTTGTATTTGGCGGAGACATTGGTTATTCGATGCGCCCGTGAATTCAAGCGGAGTAATCCTCACTATCCCGACCGGATTAAATGGGAAATCACGGCGTATCTTTATACTGGGATTAAGTCGGCCTTGCATTATTTCCAGAGTGGCGATAAAAAAGCCGCTTTGACTAGACTTGAAAAAGCAATTACGTTTTATGAAAAAAAGAAAGTCGAGCTGTCGGGGTCAAAGGGGATATGCCAATGACAAAAAACCCGGTCACGAAGAAAAAGAAAGCAAAGAAACAAATGAAAAAAGGGTGGCAGCACAAATACCGAGGATCGCTCCGTGGGTCGCTCAAGGATTCGTTGGATAAGGCGTTCGCTTAAAAAGTAGTCGTTGGGGTCAAAGGGGAACACAATGAAATATCTCAGGATTTCAGTTTTGTGTATTATGTTTTTTCCGTATCAGCGGTGCGAAGTTCCGCAAGCTCCGCAAGATCCACAATTTCTCACCGAGACGATGGCTCCGGTCGCCTTGGAGTCGAGCGGCCTTATTCGCAAATTGGTTAGGGGGGGGATTTTTAGCGTTACCTTTGCCGGACTTCTCGCGCAAGCAGCGGATGTCAAATTCCTTCAAGAAGAAAATAAGGATGTCATCAAGATTGTCAACGGTATGCCGAAATTCTCATTCCCGCCGCTCGATACGTTCACGCGAGAGGAGAGAGAAGCGGTGAAGTCAGCAATGGATCTCCTGCGACTCTATGCCGATTCGCCTGACAATAAATCGGAGTCGCTGCGCCTTATGATGGACACCAATCAAACGACCATTATCTTTTCTAAGACGGACGCGACCGAATTACTTCATGCGTTGCCCGGAAGCGATGATGTGCGCGTCAATAACGTCGAAGCCTTGACTTACTTCCGAATGATCGATGGGCGAATCGTGAAGCTCGCCTTTGTTGCCCTTGACCGGAATATTTTCTCGTCGCTTGCTCACTTGCTTGAACTTGAAGTGCATGAAGTCGCGGGCCACTTAGCCGCAGAGGACCGGTCTATTCTTCTTCGGAGCCATAAGCAAATTGAGTATGACGCTTACGAGCGATCCGTGCATGTCATGGAATGGTTTGCGCGACAAACGCCAGAAACGGTACCACTTTCCGATGAAGCGCTTCGCATGATTCGAGATATCGCACTGCCGCATGAAAGATACAACTGGTACACGTGGGGCGGGCCTTATGCTGAACGACCCGCTACCTGGGAATTGTCTCGCGCCGCATAGCCGCGTCGTACAAGGGGGACTCAATGAAGAGAATAATTGTTGCGGTGTGCGCCATACTTTTTTCTTTTCAAACGGTAAGCGAAGCGGATTTTGTGACGAGTTGCGCGATTGGATGTGGGGCCTATTGCGTCCCGCCTCCGGTAAGTAGCGGATGCGGTGGGATGCAAGGATGCGCGACGTCGGTCGTTACCTGTCATTGCGGACCAGCCGTATGCGTATCGGTCCCCTGCAACAATACAGGAGCTTGCTTTGGTATGCCTGATCCGAACGGAGCTGGCCCTTGCCCTGATCCGGCAAATTACGGAGCGTCATGCAACAGCGGTGCGGGCACGATTGATTGTACTGGCTCTTGCATCACGAGTATTGCGATTACGAGTTTTGTCGCTAACCCGAATTCAATTCCTGTCGGTGGAAATTCGACGCTCACGTGGTCGAGCACGGGTGCCACAGGGGCGACGATCGATCAAGGCGTAGGCCCGGTCCCGACTGTTGGGTCTGTTGTTGTATCGCCAGCGGTAACAACGACTTACACGCTCTCAGTAACAAATGGGACGAGCACTGTTACGCGCACGGTAACCGTGACAGTCTTAATCCCTCCGACGATATCCTCGTTTGTTGCCAATCCGGTCAGTGTACTGCTTGGGGGAAGCTCGACTTTATCATGGGTTAGCGCGAACGGGACAACAGCCACAATCGATAATGGCGTGGGACCTGTTGCCGTCAATGGATCGGTTGTCGTTACGCCAGCGGCAAGTACGACCTATACCCTGACCGTGACCAATGGCGTCGGGAACGTAACAAGAACGGCTTCGGTAACCGTCGGCGTTCCCTGCGGTGCCGGGATTATCTGCGGGACGGTTGTCTCTGAGGAGAATGCAACAATCCCGATACCAAACGATGTGGTTGAGCTTCATTCACCAACGAATAATGGATATCTTCAAACCGCCTTCACCGATGCAACAGGTAAATTCACATTCACGGGATTAAATCCAGCGTCGAGTTATTTGGTCAATGTTGTGTCTGGCCGAAAAGATTATGCGCGGCCTCGGCAGATCTTATTGTCGCCCAACAACCCACCGTTAAACGGGGCATTCACCCACGCGCTTAAACCCGCGACAATCACAGTCACAGCGCCCACGAGCACGTTTGTTTATATCTCAACAACGGCGATTGTTTCAGCCTCGCCGCCTGACATGAACTTTACGACGCTATCCATAACGGCGGTGGTTCAAAATCCGCCTAAGCCAATTCCCGTTTATCCGAATCAATCGTATTGGATGGCGTGCTGGACGCCGACGGCAAACGGGCAACAATATGCTTATCAAAAAGGGGTAAATGTCCAAATCAATGGTGGGACGGTTCTCGATCCGTTGGCTGATTATCCTGTCGTGTGCCCGTAAAAAGGAGGACTTATGGCGAACTACAGAGTACAAGTTGAGAAGGACCGAGAGAGTTTTCGGGTGCGCGAGTACCTTGAAAATGGGGAGAGAAGGACCATTATTACGATCGGTAAAAATGACAGCGCCACCTTTGAAGGCAAGCTACTCGTCGGTAAAACACTGGCTAAGGCCCATGCGAAGAAAGCGGAAGATCTTCGCCATGTTATTAAGCTTGGAGGGATTGATGCAAAACTTCGTATTGAAGATGAGTTTCAGAATTTTATTACGGATCGTACCCTAAACAATTACTCCCCTAAGCATATTCTTCATTGCGAAGCTTCGTTCAAAGCGTTTATGAAAGATCTTAATCTTGAACTTGTGTTGGATATCACCCGCGAAAGGCTCATTGAATGGAAAACCATCATGACGAAAAGAGGCCACACGACAAATACGATCATCAATCAATTGTCAGATGTTCGAACTTGGCTAAATTGGCTCAAGGAAAATGGAAAAATCAAAGTTTCTCCTTTTGGCTTAAAAATGATGCCCATGAAAAAAGACGCGGAGCCCAAGTTTTATACGACGGAAGAATTCAAAAGGCTCGACGAAGAATTAATTAAAATACATCACTCGACTCGAGTTCTTTGTCATCTGGCGCATAGCGCGGGACTTCGTAAGTCCGAAGCGATGGGTGTTTGCTGGGAGGATATCACCTGGCATGAAGAGGGCGCTGACCTCTTGATTCGCAAAGAAGTTGCCAAGGGTAAAAAGCGCTCGCGCACTATTCCGCTTGATCCTGGGGTTCTTGAGATATTAGGTTCCCGCTCGACTGGTAAACTCGCGCCACTTGATAACGAATGGCAAGCCGATCACTATTTCTGGAAAGCACGGATTAAGTCGGGCATAAATATTGATCTTGATATTCATGGGCTACGACACACGTTCGCTAAAAACTATTTGCAGCGCGGCCAAGGAAATTTAGCCAGTCTCCAAAAGTTAATGGGCCATGCCAGCATCGTTTCTACGATGATCTATGCCCAATTTGAGAAGTCTTACTTGCGGGAAGGTATCAATCGGGCTTATGAACAGAGGATGATTGAAGAGGGCATTCTAGCGCGGTCCCAGGGGGTCCAATGAGTCTTAGTGGCAATATCGGAGAAGAACGTTTCGAAATCTTGGACGAGATCATGAACCGGTACACTAGTGATTCGGCTATGAATATCGATAAGCGAGCAATCCTTGATATCGGGTATTTGGTCGGGCTCGTGGTTGAACTATCAACTCGATTGGATAGCATATGACTTGGGAAAAGATTAATACGCCAATAACAGGTATTCCATATTTCGATAATGTGCCTTGTCAGGAATTTAGAAGCGGAGCGCTTAAAGTTTTGATTTCTAGGGATCCGCCTGACAGCCGATGGCATTTATCGATTTCGCATCCGCATCGATATCCGACATGGGACGAGATTAAACGCGCTCGCTATGATTTAGTGCCGGATGGGGTTACTATGGCAGTGTTGTTGCCGCCCAAAAGCCAATACGTTAATGTCCACCCGAATTGTTTCCATCTTCACGAATGGCGCGACGAACTTATTTTGCCGGGGTAGCTCAATTGGTAGAGCATTCGATTCGTAATCGAAAGGTTGTGGGTTCAAATCCCACCCCCGGCTATTTTTTGCTCATGTTAACTTTTGTTTTTGGAGAAATTTCTGCGGGTGTACTGCGGGTGTATTTTCCGAAAACCATTAAAGGGTGATACACCTTGGCACACCTAGGCACTGTTAAGAATTTGTCAGGAACCCGACGTAAAGTAGATGAAAAACGCATTTCTATTTCCTCTACGACGGTAAATCGCTAGCATCCAAAAGACGCAAAATAACGCACCGGTCTTTTTCGTAAACAAATGGGAAGGTTGATTTTTCGCTACGTTTTTAACTTTTGCGGGTGTCCTGCGGGTGCGATAGGGTGATTTTGAAAGCTTTCTCCGCTACTCTCGACCATTTCAAATTTTGCCTCCGAACATAGTGCGCTCCGAGCTACTCTCGACCATTTCAAATTTTGCATCCGAACATAGTGCGCTCCGATAAAAAATCCTTCAATAAATGCAACGACAATAAAAAAGATGGCTTCCCAGAAATTCATAAATTGGTTGCGGGGGTTGGATTCGAACCAACGATCTTCAGGTTATGAGCCTGACGAGATAACCGGGCTTCTCTACCCCGCGATAAATTATAGAGCATGTTCCCCGGTGCGCTCAATTGTAACGACTTGGTTGCAGCGAGGGCAATAGTATTGGATGATCTTCGCGCCATCGGCCTCAATAACGTGGCCCCAATGCGAATGCTCATCGTACCCCTTTGTACATGAAACATCCTCTAGGATCGCCACTAGCGCCCGTTGGCGACCTTTTTAGGGGGGCTCGCCACTTCCGCACTACGGAACACCGGAACGTCCTTTTTCGTATCGAGCCCTTTCACGCAAAGGAACAACACCATTTTTGAAAATGGCATGTGATAATGCTCGGCTGCGGCCTCCACATCTTTTAGCAAGTCATCTGGAAAACTAACGCAATAGCGCTTCAACTTCGTCGGCATAAGTGCCTCTTTCCCCCACTCCCACATTTTTTTCTTGACAACTTTCCGGCACTTTCATATCTTCGGTGTGTAAGCGTGATACACTTAGATACACCGCTGCAAGGGTCTACACAGCCAGTTAAAGTAGGTGTGCCAAGGTGTATCTAACTGCTACATACTAGCCTAAGCTGTAAAGTTAGTCAAGGGGGGACTATGGCTGTTGCCACAAAACCAACCAAAGAAATTCCGGGCGCGTTCCTCACAATTGAAGATGTCATGAAGATTTTGAAGGTAAGCGAGTCAACTATTCATGGGCTCGTGAAGCGATCGAAAAACCCGTTACCGTCCGTTAAGATTGGCAAGTCCCGGCGGTTTCCGTATGACAAGCTCCGTTGGTGGATGGAAAATCTTTGAACTATGAGACTCACAAGTGTCGGGGGTGCGGGTTTGTTTATAAGTGTCTGGGCCATATTGAATGTGATTGGGACGGCGATTCTGATCTATGTTCTGATTGCGAAAAAGCGGATCAACAAGAAATGAGGATCAATGAGTAACGTCGTCTTAGTCGAATGGTTTTCAGCGCATTACTACCGTGTCACGCTTGAGGACGGGACAACCAAATTAATCCCGAGCGTCACAACAAAACTCGGCGTTATCGATAAGCCCAATTTGGCTCGGTGGCGCGGAGACATTGGCAACCGTGAAGCTGATCTTCGAATGCACGATGCGGCCCAGAGGGGAACGCGCATTCATTGGGCTTATGCTACGGCGCTAAAAGGGGGAGCCGTGGTGTATGACCCTTGGAATAAACCGGTGTACACCGACGAGGGAATTGCGGAACTTAAAAAAGAGCACAAGGAAATAGCCATTCTTCGAACTCAGGAGGAGCAATGGGATATTTGCAAATTGGCCGAGCAGTACAAGAGACTGGCCCCGGAAGTGCTTGGGGTGGAAGAAACAGTGTACGACCTCGAAAACAACGACGCGGGAACGATCGACAACATACTGGCGATCTCGGGGGGGGATTATTTTATCAGTGGGTCCAAGCCGCTAACTCTTCCGCCAGGAATCTATATCAACGACTTAAAAACGGGAAAGTACGTCGATGATAACGTGTGGTTACAGATCGCGCCGTATGCGGTCTGCTACGAGAAGAAATACGGAGTCAAGATCGCGGGAGGACTTGTTACGCATACTGGTGCGACTATTAAGGCGGGTATACCCGGCCTCAAAACCCTCTACCGAACACGAGAAGAATTATTTGACTCTGATTATGTCGATTATCGCCATGCAGCAAAATTGTGGGAGCGAAACCATAAAGACGAGCAACCGGAAAGCTTTGTTTTCCCGAGTCTAATTACGATGAAAGTTAAGGAGGCTGTATGAGTGGATTTGCGGGTCTTGAGATTAAGTCCAATAGTAAATATTTTAAGGTGAAAGCGGGAGAGCCCCATGACGCACGGGTTTTGAGCGAAACCCCGGCGACCTACATGGTGCATCAGGGACCGCAAGCGACGATCCCGTGTAATGGCGGGATTTGTACGTATTGCGCCAAAGGTGCGGAAGTGAAACAGCGCTTCAAGGCGAATGTATATGACCACAATTCACAGAAGGTTCTTTTGTGGGAATTTGGGACGATGGTCGCAAAACAATTGCGATCGCTTGCTAAAACTTTGGAAGAAGAGGGGAAGGCCCTCCTTGATGTCGACATCAAAGTTGAGGTTTCGGGCAGTGGCATGGATACGAAATACATGGTCACCCCGCGCATGACTTCCAAAGAAATTCCCAAGGGACTCCGGCTTCACGCACTCGAAAATTCGGAAATTCCATTTTGAATATGAAGATGCAACGGAAAATATTGCGCGGGGAAAAGGTAAAGACTCTAGACGGGATGGAGTATACGTTCATAGAATATATGCCGAATGGATACGCCAAAATCATGACCGATTATGGTAAGCTCGTAGCCATCCCGAAAGCCAATCTCGACATTCCCATAATCGACACGGAGTTTTACGAACGAGTAAATGATTTACCACAAGTTCAAGAATCAACCGACTGAAGTTGATGGCGTTAAGTTCCAGTCCAAAAAAGAAGCGGGATACTACCAACAGCTTTTATTGGCAAGACGATCCGGTGATTTATTGTTTTTCTTGCGACAGGTCCCATTTCATCTCCCTGGCGGGGTGCGATACGTGGTTGACTTCCTTGAATTTTGGAAAAATAATGAGGTCCGATTCGTCGATGTCAAAGGAATGCGGACGCCAATGTATGTCCTCAAGAAAAAACAGGTAGAAGCGCTTTTTCCAATTCAAATTATTGAGGCTTAGATTTGGCCCTGCGGCGTAGTGTGCAAGCTATATCTAAAACTTGCGAGGGAGGCATCCCCATGGTGAGCGTCATGTGCAAAGTGATATGCCGGGTCAGCACCGGCCAGGGCCATTCAATTTGGAGGACATATGCCATTCACGGGTGAAGTTTTGGAAGCATGGAAGGCCATCGCTGAAAAGTTAGCAGATCATCTTGAGCATTCGAGCGATTGTATTCGTTCGTTTCAAGAAGCGGGCGAACCGACTCCTGACGGTGGCTATCGAACAAAATATAAAGGTAAATGGTATGAATCAAGGCCGGTGAATAAAGAACCCAAATGCGATTGTGGGGCTGACGAGATTTTCGCTGAATATAGAAAGTTGGCAGGAATATGAATTTCACCAACGATGAAATGATATCTAAATCCATCACTAAGCTTCGCGGCCAGGGCCATTCAATTTGGAGGACACATGCCATTCACCGATGACGATTTGAATAGGTGGAAAAATTTAGCTTCTGGAGTTCCTCAGCCTCATGATATTCTTGAAAAAACTGTAGCTCTCCTCGCCCGCCTGGAAGCGGCGGAGAAAATCGTTAATCGTATGTGCGTTCACGCAGGTCCATGGAGAGGGAAATTGGACGATTGTTTTAAAGATGATGTGCAAGCCTGGCGCAAGGCGGCGGGGAAATGAGCGATAGCGAAATCAACGAAGTCGTGGCGCGGAAGTTGGGGTGGGAAGAACAAATCTACATGCAGGGATGGCATGAAATTCCCCCAGATTATTGCCACAAAATTGAATTGGCTTGGGAGATTGTAACTCACATGGAATCCCTCGGGTTTGAGTTCCGCTTACGGGTTAGGCAAAAAGCAGTGATCGCAGAGTTCGCTAAGACGATTTATGGGGAAACGCCCGAAGATGAAATTGTCAAAAATTGGCTTGTCCGGGGGGCTGCGGAATATCCTGAAGCGCCCAGGGCTATTTGTCTGGCGTTTCTGAAAATGCCTAACTAGCCCTAGAAGCTAGTCGACGAGGAATTTAGACGATGTTGGGCCAGTGTTGGCAGGTGTCTAGAGTGCCTCTGATTGCGAGTAAGTGCAGTGTGACTGCGGATAGTGTGCTACTGCAACGAATCGAAGCTGAAACTAGAGAAACGTCCGAAAGCCTCTAGTGTATAACGCGGGGCAATCGGGGGCACTGTGGACATCAAGTTGCGACTAGCCCTAGAAGCTAATCTGCGTCGATAAAGATTTGTTTTAAGCCGTTTATTTTGTTGCCAACAATAGACCAACAAGGAGAAATACAACATGAGCCAGAGGTTTAGCTACGTGAGATATGACGAAGAATCGACGAAGATTCGAGAAGCCTTGAAGTCCCAATTCGAGGCTATCGAAACAACTGTAACGCCATTACCTGAAGGCCGCTATAAATCTTTGTGCCTTACGGCTTTGGAAGAGGCCTACGCTTGGACAGGTAAAGCAATACGAGATGCGCAGATAGCACGCCACGTTTTGCCAGAACATGAGCCCCGGCGCGGATAAAATTCTCGGCATTAGCTACCTTAGCTAGTCAGGCTTAGATTTGTACCGTCGTTGGCAAGTCTCACTGACGAGAAAAATCGACGATGTTGGACGCCTGTTGGCAAAGGAGAAAAGACCGTTATGGCACCGAAACAAGAATGCTTCTGCGATCAGATGGAACGAAATCAACTTTGTGATGTCTGTGAACGCGAAAAGTTCTTGGAAGAACGGGACCAAGCGTTTGAACAGTTCCGAGAAGACTGGAATTGCTGAGTAGCCCTAGAAGCTAATGATATGAAACCTTACCAATGGATCGGAAATATCGTACTCGTCATTCTCCTTCCGATTTGGTTTCCTCTGATTTGCCTTCGGGCTCTTGTGATCTTTTTATATAGATATGGTAGTGCTTTATATGCGTCGTTTGCTTCTCTTCTTTGAATTCCTGTACCGGGGAGTAAAATAGTTTGATATGTGTCTTCTCATAAATGTAATCAAAAATGAGCGGGGAGAGCCGGTCTCCGACGATAATGAGTCCCAAAGCAACCCACGGCAACACCTTAAAGATCATCTTCTTTAAATCCTCAAGCTCCTGAACCAAATCAAAATATTTATTACTGAGTCCTTTGTCGGAGGAATTCCCATAAAGCGCGGTCTCGACCGTGGTATGGAGTTCATCGATTTTTTCGGTTTGCTTCTCTGTCTCAATTTGGAGACGATCTATTTTGGTTTCAGCGGCGGAGAGTTGCTTAGTGATGTCGAGTTTCCAGGCGTGGTCAGCCTCACGTCGATCGTCTGACACTCATACTCTCTCAAACGAAATCTTGCGGTATTGTTTTTTAGTATCCATTAAAGTGATGGTCGTAACCGGGCCTGAAAGCGCGATTTTATCTCCGCGCTTGATCTTTTGTCCGATGTAAGCTTTTAAGTCCGCCAAGTGACCGTAAGTCAAATTCCAGCTATCGTATCCAGGGAAACTGACAAGCTGAATAATTCGCAAGCCCATTCCTTCATTCGGATCTTTGGGATTATCCCAGCCTGAGCGGATGACAATCCCATCAGCCATAGCATGCACGGGTTTCCCTGGCTCCGACATAAACTCGATCCCGTCTCGTGGGTCATGGTAGTAACACTCGGGATAAATCGCATCGAACGGACGAGAAAATGCCATGAACCATCTCAATCTTTTGGACTCTTCGTGCGTAAGTCTTTAAATGTTTGGCACGAAGGGCATCTCATCCGGTAGAAATAAGGTCGTCTTTCCCATTCCTCGATGATGCAGGGGACTTTGCACTTCCGGCATTTGCGCTTCGTTGTCCAAACACGCTTTAATTTAGCCGTATGAGGCACTACGCCGCCGGGGATGTGACCACCGTTGTTGGCTGCGTGGTTGTCACAGTCGTAGACGTCGCTTTGGCCGCTTGAATGTCAGCGACGGCTTTAGCCACGGTGCGTGCTACTGTATAAAGAGCAATTCCCGACGTTGAGATGATGGCCGCATATTTCGGGGGAATAAAGCCCGAGACGGCACCCCAAAGGGTTCCCACTTGGGTAACAACATTGAGCCAAAACTCTGACGTGAGGTATCCTGGTTTTCCTGATGTGCTGGGCATTTGTGCCTCCTTGATGACATTTTCTGTAACGGATTTAACGGTAAAAATCGCCTTAATTTCTTGAAACAAATTCATAAAAGTTGCCTCCATGCGTAGAACTTCGGCAAATCGCTGAACGCCCAATTGATGCCGCGTCCGATAAAGACATCTTTTCCGACGTTCGCACACGAAGGAACCATTCCCCAGCGGGAAGACGTCTTCTCTTTCCCAGGGCAAATAATATTGACGTGTCCATGGGGGAGATCTTTAAGTCCCGCGACCACAAGTGATCCCTGATTAGCCAAAAACTGGCATTTCTCCATTTGAACTTCCGTCCATTGGTCGCTTTTGGCCATGAGGTCAATCATGTCATTTGCGAGCATTCCATCGAAGCCTTTCCAGCCTGAATTGACGCAAACGTCGTTGACGTAAGCATTGCAATGGGTGAGGCCCCCGCCCGGTTGGTATTCAGGGCGGCAAAGAGGCGTGTGGAGAGAGTCAAGCAGCGTAAAAATATCTTTAGGCATTTTTTTGTAGCCCGTCCAACTGAACCTCTCCGATATCGAAATTGTGTGTCCGGGTAAAAGGGCAAACAGGGCATCGATCAATCCGGCCAAAGGTGTGATCCTCCTGAGTCAGCGTACCCCCGCAATTGGGGCATTTCAACATATCGTTTCCGCACTCGGAGCAAATCATGGGACTGAGCAAGTACATCCGCCCGTGACGCCGACGGCTGTGGTGCAATGGCCGAGAGAGCCGCTTAAAAGGCATAGCGCTTGCGAGTCCGGCGGAGCGCTTGAGCCCTGGAAATTAAGCGCCCCGGCGCTTGTGATGGACATCCGTTCAATCGCGTTTGTCCAAAAATCAATGGAGTTTGACCCCGACATAAACACTTCAAGCCCGACGTTAGCGGTATAAATGTAAGCGTTGCTTTGAAGTGGCGCACCAAAAGCGGTGCTGGCAAGTCCGTATTGAACCTGTTCTCCGGTATTGTCCTCCTCGATTAAGCCCATGTTCCCGTTGGCTTTAAAATTTTGGATAAGCTCACCTACAAATCCGCCCGCTGCCGTATCGCTTGTGATCTCAAGCTGGAAAGCAGATGGAGTCGCCCCGATCCCCAGGCGACCATGAACGTAATCGTAAGCGAATGTCGGATACCCGCCAAAAGAACCCGCTTGGTTGTATTGGACCTCAAGATCTCCGCCACCGGGAGTCCCGCCGCCACCGCCCGCCGACGGACTTGACACTTGGACCGTTCCGTCGGGCCATTTGATTGACGTCGGAGACAATTGCCCGGCGACCGTACCGCTTGACACATAAAAAGTCGCGCCCGACTGAAGAGAATTCGTGTTTTGGATGTAAGAGGTCGACCCGCCAGGAAGCGTCGGATTGTATTGGCAACCGCTAATCGTAATAGGAATGGGAAGCGGGCTCGTGATTTGGCATTGTTGCGCGAAAAGAGGAGCGCACAAGAGAACAAAAAAGAATGTTCTAGGTATTTGTGAAAATATTCGAGTAATAGTCATAGGTTAATGCCGCTCTGTTGCCCCAATCTGTGACATAGTTCGCAAGGCCGCTCCCTGAGTAATAACGAAACGCCATCACCCCAGTCGTCGTCACCGCTTGCGAAATGTAATAGGCGCCCTGATTATTTAGGAACCCATAATACTGAGGGGACGTATTCGCCTCATCAGTATCGCTCTGCGCGTACCCCTCAATCGCACTGATGCCCATGGCCATAAATTAGACCGGAGAAGCAGCTTTCTCAAAGGGGTAATGAGTCCCCTGCCCCTCCGGAGATCCACTAGGAGCCGGAATATCGGAGTAACCCATTTTTCGAAGCTTCAAAACTCGCTTCCATGCGTCCTCGCTTCCGTCCGTATAACGCCCCTGCCCATTCGGGACTTCAATCGATTTAAAAACTTTTTGCGACGCCCGCCACGCTTCAAGCATCGACGACCCGCGCCCGATGCACTCGCCCAAAATGCACGAAGTCCCCGCCGCTTCGAATTCCGTCTTGCGGCCTTTTTTCACATCGATCGGGACGAAGTCTTTGAATGTTCCTTTAAGTCGGATGCCTTCGGTCTTTCCGTAAGTCTCTTGCGTTGCCTTCTTTCCTTCAATCTCGCACGGGTACGGTGGAATGGAGAGCTTAAGGGCCGATCCCCACAAGTGCTTAAAGGGGATGGTGAAGGTTCCACGTGAAACTTTTGAGAAAAACTCAGAAATCGGTAAACCCAAAATGGCTGTAAAAGCATAGATGGCGCTGTAACCCAGGCGGGGAGTCCATTCGAGAAAATACGGTTCATAATCATCCTCCGATACGATGCAATTCACGTCGACGGGTCCGGTCCACTTCGAGTGCCTCATGAGAGGAAATAGCTTGCGTATTGTTTTTTCAATAATCTTTGAGCCGTTCCCGTAATGGAAGACCAAAGACGTCTCTGCGCCTGTCCTCTGGCCAAGTTCACCAGCAAGGAATTTCTTAACTTCGAACGTTGAGTTTCCAGGATAAATCGGTTCACCATTTGAAAACCAAAGTTCCGTAGATATCTCGGCTCCATGAATCACCTCTTGAAGAATAAATGTGTCTGACGGGGATATCGTGCCTTCTTCCTTCGAATAACTTAAATAATCCACCATTTCTTCACTTGACTGAGCCACATAAGAAGACGACTCACTTTTGTTGTTGTCAATCTTGATGGCATACGCTTTCTTTCCTGATTTGACAAATGCGATCGCAGCGTTAAGATCTTTAAATTCGGTGGTTTTCGGGACATGAAGCCCATATTGTTTGGCGACCTTTCCGCCGTAGGAGCGGTCCATTTCAAGCTTGTCGGCGAGAGCGGAGCCGCCGACGACCCGAAACCCTTTAGTTCGGATGCTGTCGGCGACTTCGCCATCGCCATTTAAGTCAAAAATCACGAAGTCGGGCTTGTTGCGAAGACCTTCTTCGATTGTCTCCACATGCGGGACAATGCCTTCCATCGTCCGACGGTAAGCGGGGTCTTTGATGAACATATCGACTTGCGCCCCTTCTTTTTGCATGAGGTAAGCAAGGCCGCCCGAGTCGCCGCTTGGACTATGAAGTAAAATTCTCATCCGCCCAAGAGTTTCTTAATGATTTCGAAACCCGCTCCACCGCCAAGTCCAGCACCAACACCGTAACTGATTCCTTTACGAACCCCCGGCGGAACCGCGTTATAGGCTTGACCGAGTTTTCGCGGAATCGTCAGGGCTCTAGCCATCCCCTGCGCCGCTTCGCCTCTACCCGGAATTTGGTTTAGCACCTTATTAACCCTTTGCGACACTTGAGCTAAATCCGCGCTATATTCCGACCCACGCAACCAACCCTTTTTAAAGATGGTATCGAGCGCTGGTTTTAAACTTCGCGCTTCTTGCGGCGTTAGCGGAGTTTCGTTCATTTTATTTTTCAGCCCTTGAACAAATTTGACGGCTGTACGCATTCCAGATGGAGGCGCTTCTTTTTCTATATTGGCAAGTCCCGCCATCTTCTCTGCTTTTCCAATTTGTCCACCGAAGTAAGCTTTTTTCATGGCGGGGATTGCCGCTAGGTCTCCCAGAGCTGATAACCCGCCTTCGGCCACTTGCGACATGCCAGAGGGAATCAGATCGGGGCGATTAAAAGCTTTGAGCGCTAAATTTGAAATTTGCCTGCCACCGACAGTCCCAAGCGTTGCGCCACCTGGAATCGGACTAATCGCGCCAGCCATTCCCGCCAGCGGAGGGAGTGCTTGCGCCATCGTTACGGGATCGGTCAGAAGTTTTCTTGCGCCTGTCGCTGGCGCCATCACGGCATTTTTCGCCGCTGCGCCAATGACACCTTTCCAATCCGTCTGAGGCTTGGCCGCTTTCTGATAATTCTGCTTCGCGTAATTTAAAACCTCGTCTTGCGAGGCGGTATCAGGCGCAGTAATTTCGTAAGAATTCCCGTCGGGGGCCGTGATTTTGTATTTCGCCATCACTGAACTCTCTGAATGCCCCAGCCGCCGCCACCTTGCTGAGTTTGACCCTGGCCAAGATTATTTTCCTGGAATGGGATATCCGGCAACGTCTTCCCTAAGTTTCGGCTCACGATTCCATTCCAATCGGCGGGAAGATTTTTCCCTCGGATCGCTTTGATGTCCTGCATGTAATTGTCGATGAAAGGATTCGCACTTTTATCGATCTCATCAAAGATGTCGAACATTTTCTTTCTAATCTTCGGCACGTCGGGGCCATTGGGATCGGCTTTTATCTTCTGCTGCATCATGCTGAGTTGCGAGACAATATTGTCGGTGAACCCGGCGCCGCGAATCGCGTCCATCTGAGGAGCGGCACGAGTGGCCATACGCGCCAGATCGAGAGACCCTAGCGCGATCTCTTGAACTGATCCGGGCTTGGAAATCATTTGTTTGCCGAGGCGAGCCGCCATTTGGACGCCGCCAGCGGCCATCGCGTTCGGCTTTGAAGGCAAATCACTAATTAAATTCTGCATGTTTCGGCTGTCCGCCATCTGGCTCCCGAAAGAAGCCGCTGGCTTTTTCCCCTGCGCGGCCAAGATTCTCGCCGCTTCTCCTGGCTTTAGGCCGTGAACAACTTGCGGGGAAGGCGCCTGCGGCGGCTGTCCGCCCGGAGGCATCATGGGCGGGGGTGCTCCGGGAGGCGTGGGACTGGCCGGGGCCGATGGAGCGCTCGACGCGCTTTGCCCGCCAGGAGGCACAACCGTTGGCCCGCCAGCGCCAAAGGCCATGTCCACCGTTTGGGGTTGTTGCTTCATCCCCGACAAAAGCTCCCAAGCACCGGGCTTTTGCGCCACGATCGGGAGCATTGATTTTGTCTGCTGTGGGATATCCGGATCATTCATCAAATTATTGATGGTTTGATCCCACTGTTTCTGTTGTTGCTTTTGACGCCTCGCTTGCAGAAGACCGCCAATAGCGCCTCCGAGGTTCTGGCCTAACCCTGAAAGATTCTCAAGAAGCTGTTGCTGGTTCTTTATTTTCTGCTGGCCTGCTTGAAGAATATAGGGGAGTGGATTTTCAAGAACCATGAGCGCTCCTGTAGGCACCATACTTTTTGCGGTTCTGGACGACGCGGTAGAGTGACCAGAAAATATCCTCATACCTATCAACCGCTTTGGCCGGGTCCTTCTCAGCCATCACCTCATCATAAAACTGAGGCTTCCAGATATTCCAAGCGGTTCCGACTTTTTCCGCCTGAAGCACAAGCAATTTTCCAAAAAGAATGTATTGGATGAATTTAAGTGGTCGCTTCCAGAATGCGCGGTACAAATGTCTGTGGAGCGCCTTCACTTCATCTTGGGTCATAGCGCCAGCTCGAACCATAGCAGAACAAATCCAAGTACCCCCAGCCGCTTGCGCTCCATTTTTCCCAGCGCCCGCCAAATTCGAAAGAATCCCGGAAGCCGAATTCGCATATCCCAAATCCGTGGCAAAAGCTGACGGTTGAGACTGTGATTGAAGCTGTTGGGCTAAAGCCGACTGCAAATTGAAATCATTGAGTTGCTGGTTGTAACCCATCGTGCCCGCATTGGCCTGTTGCCCCGTGCTTGAGAGTTGGGAGTAGGACGGCGATTGGTTCCCGGCAATCGCGGGGAATCCAAGACTTTCGAGTCCTTGTTGTATCGCGCCGGAAGCAGCCGACCCAATTGTATTGCCAAGTCCCTGCTGGAAGGCGCCGCTTGAAGGGGAAATTCCGGAATTATTCATCTGGCCGGAAAATGCCTGGAAAGCGCCGCTTGTCGGGTTGGCCAACTGCTGCGCGGTTTGCTGCCCCACTTGTGTTCCGATATTGGCAATTTGGCTTTCAAGGTTCGGAAGTTGCGCCGCCTGATTTTGTTGAATCTGCGACTGGAACGCTTGCGGGACATAGGCAGAGGCAATCGCGTTGGGATCAGTCCCACTAAACCCCGCCTGCGACGAACCGACCGGAGTGACGGCCTGACTAAAATACTGGTTGATTTCGTCCGCCGTCGGAGCGCGGCCTACGGCATTGGTAAATTGTTGAACAAAATCGTTCCCGTATTGGTCGAGCTTGCCTTGCGTGTTTTGTTGGTTCCAGACAAAACCGCCAGGGCCGGTATTCCCCTGGATCTGCCCAAACAATTGATCGTAAGCGGATGACCCGCCAAACTGACTACCGCTCCATGGATCTGCCATACATCCTCCCTAGAAAGTCCAGCCGTTAAATTGATCCTACGATGCCATCAGCCGATTTCCTCCATTAGGAGAACGGCGGTGTTGGTATCAAAATTAAATCGTGCGGTATCGCCGTTGGTGCCAGATCTGAAATAGACCGCGTATGTAATAGAGGAAGTTGTCGCCGGAGAATCGAGGTAAACAAGGGAGAGCGGAACCCTGAACCCACCGGCATTAACCGTGAGGACTGACATTCCGGCTGTGCTGTTACCTAAATTAGTCGCCCCACGATAAATCGTGTAATAACAAGGATTTCCACTGGTATCAGATCCACCTACCCCGCTCACAGATACTTTTATTTTGCTTGATGTAGATGCGGGCGTTATAGAGCCCGTAAGCGAAGTGGTACTAAAAGACGTACCAGTCGTAGAATCGGCTGTCGTTTCAGTGACTTGCACTTGCTGCAAAATACGTTGCCCAGACACTTGCCCAAACGCTACAGCCTGATTGGATGCGGCAGCATTGGGCACAACCACGGTGCCCGTCGCCGTAAAATTCGTCCAAGACGTCGACGCCGAATTTAAATTATTGAACAAATTCACAACATTGTTGAATTCGCCGTCCAGGTCGGCGGATTTGAGCACTTGCCCCGCCGCCCAAGTCGTAATGCGTTGAATAATATTGGCCATAATCTCTCCCTACTCCAAAATCAGCGTGTCGATTTCTCCCGAATCCATCTCGTTGTTCTCGCCGTCCGCATCATCCCTCACGTCGCCACCTCTTCGCTCACATAAATCGGATGCACGGTAAACGGTTGAGAAGCGTTTTGATTGCGAATCTGAACGGTGATCGAATAAACCCGACCGGGATTTTGTAGCGGAATCACTTGGCGCTGTAAGGCGTCTCCCGCCAAGGTGCTCGTATCCATGATGAACGTCGAATCGAGCTGTCCGCCCGCCTGCTGCATTTGCACTTGAAAAGTATTTCCCGTAGTACGGTATCCGTTAATGCCGTAGTTGATATTGGTCAAAGTGGCAACCGATTGCCCCTCGTAAGGCACAATGATGGACTTGGGCTCGAAATCCGTTTGGTCGGGCCCGAGCACGACACACACCGACCCGTACCCGTCGATATTCCCGCCGGAAGCTTCGATATTGGTCGTGCCTTTATCTTGTTCGACCATGTACCCCGCATAATTTCCCGTGCACATCACGACACTATGTGACGGGGTGCTTCTCGTGTCGACTACGGCTTCCATGACGCTCGCGTTAATATTCGTAAAAGGCGGCTGCCAGCATTCATTTAAGTAGTCGTACACGTAAATGACGTTATTCGTTGTCGAAGCATTAATCGCTACAGAAATCCAGATTTGATGCTTAATCGGATAGACTTGCACGCAAGCATTGGGAAGCTGAGCAATCGACACCGCGTCAAAGAGCGGCTGAATGTTGGTATAGGGATACGCTTGGTCGCTGATATCCGTCGGAGTGGCGCCGTTAAAGAGATAGACGTGACCGTTTGAACCCAAATACACAATGCTCCCGTCCGGCATGTGGTCCCAGCAAAGCGGGCCCGCCGCGCCGACATAGCAGGGAATTTGCGTTAAGGGCGCAAGGGTCACGGCGCCCGCAATGGTGTTTGACTGGGTGTAGAGAATCCCCAGGCTCCGGCGCTTAAAGATAATGAGATTCTGATTGAAGTCGGCAAGGGCGGTAACGGTATCGCCATCACCAGGCCTGAAATCAATATAATTCGAAGATGTCCAGGTTCCGGGGTCTGCCGCATTGGACCAATAGACACGCGAGGGGTAGGTGGCATTCCCCGCGATAAACATGAAGTAATTGGCGGTCACCGCGATATTACCCGTCGGAGGACTTCCCGCCAGCGACCCCACGTTTCCGCTCCCCGTCCACTGCAAAGGAGTGTCCGTGCCGCCGAAAATCCCCACAATGTTGTTGAGCGAAGCGAACGTGTGAAGATTCCCCGCCGTAATCGTCGCACTTCCCGTGATGGCTGACGGCGTATCCCCAAGGCTTGTCGTTTTATAAATGGCGTTCCCGCACACGATCAATTGGTAGCGCGTGCCGCTTGTGGAAAGCCAGTCATAAAGCCCGGTCACTTGCGCTCCCGAGTTTAGTGCGCTCGAATTGATATAGGCTGAGCCGCCGCGTTTTTGAAGAGTCCCATAAATCACTTGCGCGTCTTGCCCGTCGCAAAGCTGGTCTTTCCCTAACTCGTAAGTCAGGGCCGCGTTGTTGTAGCCACCTACCCAGCCAAAAGGTCCGATTGTCGCCATTACCCCACCAAGGTCGGCCACTGCCCAGGAAATTGAATCCATTTGCTTCTTTGGATCGAATCGATTGAGCGCAAACAGGGCTCCGAATCTTCAGACATGCGGTACTCGGATCGCATCTGCGTCAAGCGTTGCTCAAACTTCTGACTCCAAGACTGAGCAAGTTCCAAGAACTCTTTCCCTTTAAAGGCGTACCCGATGGCAATCGCACCCCAGGCAATCAAGTGAGCGTATTTATTTGGGATGGAAGGGGAGTCCGTGGCGTTTGCCATATCGACCGGACGCTTCATGGTTTTGACTTGAATGATTCTTGCGTCGGAAGGAAATGGATAGGGGATAAATTGAATGTTGCCGCTCGAATCGTAACCCCAGGGGACATAAGCGTAACTCGTATTTGTCGCCTGCGCCAATGGGTTAAGCTCCGTCATTGTTTTTAGATCGACTTGCACCATCTTCACCGGGGTATTCCAATTCACGAGATTCATGATGCGGTCGGCTGAAGAGGACAAGCTGTAATAAAACTTGCGAAGGATGTAGGCGACGTTTGTCGCATTGGTTGTCGGCTGGTACGGTTTATCCGTCGTGAAAGATGTCGCGCTCACGTAGGTGAAGTTGTACCAGTCATTCGTTCCGGCAAACTGAATGTAATACTGCCCGTTGCCTTGGGTGGAG
>JGI24891J29808_1000116_pt1 | contig 101299 bp, 87 predicted proteins | sample FreactcultuFSWF8_FD_29808 | JGI IMG/M metagenome (IMG submission 29808)
TGAAGAAGAAGAGGGTGTCGTCGTCTGTTGCATTAGTCAGTCATGGCGGGAAGGGGAGGATGAACGGAGAACATACTCTGGACTCTGCCGTCCTTGCCGTTGACAATGATGGGCTTCAAGAACTCGTCAGTCTCGCCAGCCTCGTAGCGTTCCTTGATGGTCTTGACGGGGTCGGAAGACTCCTCGCCCTCGCCCTTGAAGATGCCGACCATGGCCTGCTCAACACGCTCCCAGCGCTTGTCGCGGTCCATGGCGAAGTAACGTCCAACAACGGTAGCGATCTTGCCGAGACCGATCTTCTGAGTGTAGTCGACGACAGTCTGCATGTGGCCGGCACCGGACTTGGGGTCGGTATCACGACCGTCACCGAAGAAGTGGATGTAGACCTCAGGCACGCCGACCTCCTTGGCGACGTCTAGGAGTCTGAGAAGGTGGTTGATGTGAGAGTGGACACCACCGTCCGAGACCAGACCGAGCAGGTGCAGACGGCCGTTGCCCTCCTTTGCGCGGGTGAAGCTCTTGACGATGTTGTCGACCTTGTTGAGCTCGCCCTTCTTGATGGTCTGGTCGATGCGGACAACGTCCTGCCAGACGACTCTGCCGGCGCCAATGTTCAAGTGACCGACCTCACTGTTTCCCATGAGACCCTCGGGAAGACCGACAGCGAGCGACGAGGCTTCGAGCTCCGTGTAGCCTTGGGTAATCTTGCTGCCCTGCTTGGCGAACTCGTCCATCCAGGGAGTGTCTGCGTTCAGGATGGCGTTACCTTTGTCGGGCGACTTCTCGCCAGCGACACCCCATCCGTCAATGCAGATGAGGACTGCCTTTTGTGCGACCTGTGCCATGTTGTATGTCTGTGGGTGTGATGTCAGAGAGGATTGAGCAGTACTGAATGGGCGGTACAGAGGAGGAGGAGCCGAGTTTGAGAGTAAAAGGAAGAGGAACCGCGCTTACTGGAGAGGCTTATGAATTATGAAGAGTATACAGGTGGAGTGATGGTCAACAAGCAAAGGTGATGTCTCGTGGAGGGGTGAAGCCGGTGAGCGACGACGGCGCTCTTTTTCGGCCTTCAACCATCGGACAAGCTTGGACCTTCTTGAAGTCACCGACGCGACTTTTCGGCCCGCTCTGCCTTTTTTGTTGATCACGCCGATAAGCTGATAAGAATCTGCCCACCAACACATGAATGCCAAGGGTGCCATCATCGCCATCAACACCATTCTCAATGCCATCGTGCATCTTGATGAGTGCATTTGTACGTGGTCGCTACATCAACATCTTGCCGCCATGGTAAACCTCCAAGTTGTCATCAGCGCGCAATAGGCAATGCGCCCATCTCCGCCGGCGGCGTCGGCCAAACACGAGTGTCGCAATATCCAAAGTACTCACAAGCAGCAGTCTGCGGAGCCGGACAACTATCTTCATCAGCTTTTGCACTTTGTGTCGAAAACGGGGAACTTACTGCACAGCTTCTCCCGTCATGATATATGCCCAAAGCTTCTCGAACACTCGGCCACTGACCGAATCATCCAACCGTGTATCCAGCAGCCATTGTCGCATACGGACATAATCCTCCTTAGTCCTCCTCCTGATCGCTTCCTTCGTAGCAGCGAATTGCGCACAACATTGCGAAGCAATCGTTTCCGGCAACTCCTCATCTGGAAACAACGCTCCCCAAGCATCACCAATTGCATCCTCGGTCTCTCGCAGATGATCGCCATCACCCCAGACCACCGCATCATGATGTTTCGGCCTTAGTTCAGCAGGGCATGAAGGTGACCAACTGAATCTCAGTGACACGTATTGCGCTTTTTCCAGCGCCGGGATTCTGAGATCTTGGATCATGTCGACGATATCACGTTCTTGGTGCCAGGCCGTTCGGTGACCGTGTGTGAAGATTGCGTAGGGAGGTAGGTTATCGTAGTTGTGAATGATATAACTGAGGTAGACCATTGCTTCTCTGCCTTTGTTTGCAGGCACGGCGAGGTGAAGTGGTGAACTAGTGTCTGTGACTATGAAGGGGAAAACATCATATCTGCGGTGGGAGTCAGCTTGTCGTCTTGAAGGTAAGAGCAGGATAAAGCTTTACTCATCGGTCATGTTTTGCATCCATTCCAGACTGTCTGCCAGCACAGCTCCTGCAATGATGGCCGGACGTAATAGAGCTGGTGCTTGGGACTCTTCGCCCATGTTCACGTTTACATCGATATTGATGTTGATCTCCGTTTGCTCGAGGGAGATGGCTCCATAATCCGTATCTGTCTGGCCAATAGACAAAGAGCCCTGTTGAATACCACCAGCAAAGGTGTCTTCCCTCCAAGCCTCAATAAGCGCCCCCAGGAAAAGCAGACACAGTAGCGTCGCAGCACATAGTCTGACTTTTGGGTTCGAGGAGGCGAATTCTGGGACTGATATCATGTCGACTGGTCAAATGAGCAAAGACAGAGACAATGATGGAATAAAAGATGATTATTGCGACATATCGAGGGTAGAATACAAAAGGGCAGGTGTATCTCATCAACTCAACAACCAGCTTGCGAAACACAACCACGCAAGCAACTCCAAGCCTCAACTGCCCAGAAATATCAGGAGCTTGAATTCTCATCCGTGCTAAGCTCCATCACTGTTCACTCGCGGCACGACTGTATCGGAGTCTCCCAGAGGCGCTGAGCTTACGTTGACATTATACAACTAGAGTACACGCATACCAGGTTTACTGTAGCCAAGACATCTGCCGCGTGGTGTCGTTTGATAAACGTATAACGGCGTAACTGCCGAAGGGAAAGTCGTCGAGGACATGGAAGAATCGATTCCCAGTATGTGGGGAAGGGCACGAACTATCAGAGTAGTGCTATCAGATGATACTTGGAAGTTGGAACCAGACGACGCGACACTGTAGCCGAACAAGTCCACGAGAACCATTGGTTGAAATAGCAACAGTTGGAAGTGCAAAGCGCTCGCCAAGAGAGTAACAAGAGGCGAAGAACGTGAACATGGAAAAAGATTGCTAGAAAGGAACGCAGATTATGCCAAAGAGGAAGCATCACTATGCAACCTCACCTTCTCATACCCCAACCACCTCGTCTCCTTCCAATTCTTGAATTGCCTGAACCCTTCGTATCCAATAACAAACAGCATGAGTCCACAGATAGCAAACATGGCCAACTGCACAGCACTATACTCACTAACCTTATACCCGTTCAAGATCCCATTGGCGCCAATCTCCCATCCTAGATCCAGGTAATCGCTAACGCCCAAAACATTGCCATCTGCATCAAGAGCAACAACTCTTAGAAACCTCTCTTCTGCATCTTTCAGTTGAATTTCGGTTTCGAAGCCTTGTTTGGAAGTGGTGGTGACGTCTTGCCATGCCTCGTCAGGACATGCTGATTCCTCCGCTTGTTGCAACTTCCAATCCTTGACTTCTGTGGCGCCGTTCCAACTGACATAGATTTCTTTTCCTCCCTCGCCGAATGCGACGGAAGGTGGCCATGTGGGTTCGCCTTTCCAAGGTGCTTTGAGCGCGCGATAGGATTGTACATCTCCTTTGCCCCAGCTACTCATTGTAGAAAAGCGATTATCGCAGAGAACCTGTCCGTCGGCGGTAAACTCGGTCCAGACACCGACGTAGCCGAAGCCTAGTAGAACTCTCGGGTCTGCGCCGTCCTCTGAGGGAATGATTTGCATGCTTCCTTGACTCGAAGCGACGAATTGGGCTGGGTGGAAGTATTCTTGAACAAGGTTTGCTGTATATGCGTTTGGATCGTGTGATTCCAGATCGGGATAGGTTGGGTATGTGATTTCGATGAGTACGCCCCTGGAAGGCCTGTTGCCAGTCCACTCGTGATCTGCTCCATTGTCGAAAGCCGAGACCAGCATCTTAGTAACTCCGTCGACATCTTTCGTCGGATGGATGGCAATTTCATTGGCGAGGAGTACAGGAAATTCCGTCAGATTGTGGAAGCGGGCAAAGTGTTGATAAGCGATATCAGTAGCCTTGCTCTTGCCATCCGAGATGTCTTCGAAAGCGTTACGCTTGCCTCCAAGTATCCAGATAATTTCTCCCGATCGTCCGTCGATGTAAGTGATGGTGTGAGTGTAGCGTGCCGAAACCAAATAATTGCCCAACTCGTCCTTTTGTATGCTGTTCATATGATACCAATCCCAAGGCCGATTCGATACTCTTCCCTCATCGTTGATGTCGCGAAATGTCTCGTCTAGACTGTGATGTTCAGAGGCGCGCCATTGGAAGATCAATTCGTTGGTCTCGAGGTCGATTTCCTGAAACAGGCAGTCCCAGACCCAGATCACGTCTGCATCGTCGACGAAACCGGGGAAAGTGACGGGATGGATCTCGTAGATTGTCATCATGCCGGTGCCCTCGGGGGTGATGGTCAACTCATGCAAATCTGCATGCAATCCGTTCAGAGCGGATATCTTTGCCACCTCCTCGTATCTTGAGTTATACTGTGCCCTGCGTCAGCTGATTGAGCCTGTTATACCGGTTGCCTGAGGCTTACCATATAGTAATCGCCCTCTCCATGGCCACCAACACCATCATTACCAACCCAAAAAGTAAGCACTTGCTCCCCCTGATATTCTTGCACCTTCAAATTATATCCCTGCCCCTCCACATAATGCTCCCAAACCATGTCGCCTGCATTATCCATTATAGTGACGGCCGGATGCGGTACTTGATATCCTCGTGGCGAAAGAAAGATGTAATTGCCGTCATGACATTGTGGCGAGTCGTTGGGCCGCCGTAGTATTGGTGACATCAAGTCGGAGGATTTGAAGGTTTTGTATGGGTACGAGCCGAAGTTGTGTTCAAAGGCTTTGATGTCTGATCTGTCGAAGTCGGGGCCGACATCTTCTGCTTTTGTGGTTGTCGGATGCAGTAATCCGAGGAGTGGTAGTAATAACAAGGAGTCAAGCATGGTTGTTGAGAAGGTAGATACAGGTCCTTGGCGTGCTATCTCGGGCTTCGATTGCGATGATTGACTGACACCTTACAACTTTACAAGGCTCAAATCCGTGAGAGTATTAGACGAGAAGATAGATGTAAAAAAGCCAGATAAAGCAGGGATCGAACGACAAACGGAAGTGTAGAGAATTGAGTAAGAAAGAAGCAGCACCAGTCACCGAGCATGAAGAAGAAATCGCAATGTCCAACAGTACGTGTCCGGCAGGATGATTGCGTGTCAAGAAATCAAAGCCTCACCTATAAGGGAACCTAAGTTCACCTACCTGTCATCCGCAGTCGGCCGACAAAACATCTGAGACGTGCAAGGATATCGTGGAGCCCTGACAGAGGATCATCTTCATCATTGCTCTGCGGACACCTACCGGAGTGATCGATCCGGATCGTCGCGGACATGGAAACCCACAACCAAGCTTCTTCTCTTCTCTGGGCGGTCATGGCAAAGTCGCCAAAAGTGAAGCGTGTAAGGCGTACAGAAGCATCGTCGAAAGTCCACGAAAGCAACGCAACAGGGCATGACGAAACCGACTCAGCCATCCCATCAAATCTCTTCATCGTTTGTCGCAGAAATGTAAACAACACAACAACGTCTACGACATGTCGCCGCGAAGACTTGCCAAGGGGGAGAGTCGGCACATTTTAGAGTCGTCATCCTTGTGGTGCATCTTCCGGTTGACATGAGCCGGGAAAGGAGGATTTTCATCGCGCCAAGGCAAAAGTTACGCGTACATCTTCGTCGTTCTTCGAGGATTGCGGGGAAGCTGTATAGGGCTTGTTGAGCATCGTGAGATAAGGCCATGCGTCACTTGAATCATGTTTCGGTTCTTCTTGCTTCTGTGTTTGAAGCAGTTGAGATGTGTTTCGAAGCACCATCAAATTCATAAGTACTGAATCAAGATTTGGTGAGGAAATGTGCCAAGCCCACCCGGCAGTGATTCAATACCGTACTTATGAATTCCATGGTGGAAGCCTCGGTATTCTTGGATCGCCACGACTCGTGAGGGAATGACAGATCATGAAAGCCGTGTCATGTCTTTGTCACAATAGCGACCGAATGCATAAGCTCCTTGCAGATTTCTATCACTAGGACATAATCTATGATATACTGGCTCCTTATCGCACTAAGATAATTGACGCGAACCTGTAGCGCTACACAATTACGATCCATAGCAGTAAGGACTTTGTGTTGATCATGATACTGGGTTTGAAGTTTAAGCCCGGGTGATCCAGACAGCAACAATTTCGAGCTCGATTTTGACAGAGCCTTAGGATATAGCATAATGTCAGGAACATGAAACACTCGTCACACATCTTTCAAGAATCCCCAGGCGAACGATGCAAATAAAGCTCACCGCTGCATCTGCGCGGTGCACCACAAAGGTTGGAAAAAGTCCCTTCAAACCTCTTCTTATTGGCCAGTTCGTTTACACGGGCTCTGACGGCTTTCCACCACTCAACACTTAGGGCAAGCATTCTTAGTCCACGCGTAGTCCTGACTCAAGTGAAACATAAAGCGGTATCGGTAATGATCTCTGCACCGGAAGAGTGAACCGACAGGCCCTATATTCATGCAGCACGATGATTCCAGTTGAGCGATTGGCCGGTTCGTTTGGAAAGTTTTTCGATAGGTCCGCCTTTTTGTTTGATGAAATGCTGCGGAATTGGCCGCGACAGCAGCAAATGACGAGGACTCTGGCTTGGCATGGATGCTATCGGTATAGCACAGCGGTTGATGAATGAGGGATTGACAGATGCTATGAACTCCATGCAGGATGCCAAGGTGAAGGATGTGTGAAAGAAAGTCTTGTTCGCATGTCAAGCTCGGCGAGAAGCAAGTCATGGCGAAGATGTGGTGTTAGTAAGACCTGAATACGATATAGATCCATGAGATCCGAGGGTTTGAAGGTAAGCGATAAGATACCACCGAGTCGTTCGACAACTGATGGTATCGCGTGGTCGAGAATCGATTCTTGTGCTTGTTCTTTCCCCACGCTTGGCCTTCTTGATCACTCTCCACCTTGCAAATCACACCTCTCCACCACCGAAGCACTCCCATTTGCATGAACGAACGCGAGTCGAGAGACGCGAGGCGATTTCCTATCTCAGCGCATGGCTGATGCGCCAACCGACGGGCTTCGGTATCAAAGGTTAAATCACCTATACTATGACTTTGTTCCGAAGAGAAACGGGCCGGCGCCGGCGCATACGTATGCTTTGCTGCGCGAAACAGTGCACACAGCAATGATCGCAGGTTTCTAGATGTAGCGAGTAGTAACAGTAGGCGAAAAACATGATGGCTGGTTAGTCGGCTGATCACCTCGGCCGCTCTTGCAGGAAATCGATTTCCCGACACTGGAAGCCGTGTCAAAGTGACAAACCATAATCGCAGGGAGCTTTCTCTTTTCGATCCTGCAGCCCCCAAATATACAAAACGCCTTTTCCTTCCCTCTTTGACCCCCCCGAACACGATGTCCCGTAATCGGTTCTGGAGAAGTCTACTGATGCATGATAAGAAGGAAGCTCCCAGATTATGACAGAGCCCAAACGCGATGATAGACATAATGTCGATGCCAACAGCAACAACAATACCAACAACACCTCCCCAAGCGACAGATCTGGACGTGTAACAGCAGCCCGTCGACATGGAAACCTCGAGACCATTCGCAAACAACCAGGATGGAAGGAGTTCCCAGACTGCATACCGCTAGCGATGCGGACGACCAAGAGCGGCAAGGTGACTGAGTTTGGCAACACCAAGTTACGCATCATCGAGCGCGTCGCCGTGCATACCAACTTTGTCTCTGCTCTCACCTACCTCAAGAGCTTGACAGAAGATGGAACCAGGCTGCTGAGTCTCAAAGACTTGGAGCAATGTGCAGCGCACTTCGACAGATCCAAGAAGTCGACTTCTAGCCAGCGAGGATCAAGCTCAGCACCGGCGAGCACATCAGTCAGTCATGCCGGCGACGAAGAGCCCAGCTACCACTCGTTGGCTCAACCTCTGGATACCTGGAACCATTTCACGCTCGATCAGTCACCGATGCCCTCCAATGCTGGTCCCTCATTGCATCCACTCAAGCGACCAAGCCCAGAGTCCTTTCAAAGCATCTCAGTGTCGCCGGTGGATTGTCATCCGAAGCGACCACGCATGGACACTTTCTTCGACGGCCATAGCGCCGAGTTCCTTTTCGACATGAATAGCCAGAACTTGAGCCACACAAACAGTCTCAGTGTTCCAGGATACCAACACCAGGACGACCGCTCGATGCGCGTCCCATCACCAAACCTGCTTCCGCAGTCGCCTTCGCAGAACCCAGCTCGCGCCCTGCTGAGCATCCATCCTCACGCAGGAAGCATCTTCTCAAACCTCAACACCGCCTTTGACGATCTACTTGCTCGAGTAGAAGACCAGCAACAACTCGTCAAGTCCGCGCTTGATCAACTACGCATGGCCACCAATGGTCTTGAGGTCGCTGCAACAACAAGTACACCAAACAATACCAGCGATCGTGATCTGGAGACGGCTCAGAGAAAAGAAGCACGTGCTCGTCAAGACTTGCAGCAGGCAAGATCAGCAAGAGATGTTATCGATATCCAGTATGGCCACATTGGTACCTCCCTGTCGCGTGCTCTGGTGGACACTGTGCGAGCCGAGTACACACGGGCTGAAGCAGCGATGAACCGTGCTCAAGCAGATGTCGAGGCTGTGCGGCAGAGGCTTCATAATGCGAACAACCGAGAGCAGGGTCTGAGGCGAGCGAAAGAGGTTGCAGAGGTTGGAATCGACCAGCTACAGCGGCAGACGCGCTTTTGGTTGAAGAGACTGGCCGAGGCAGGGGTGAAGCTGACAGATCAGTTGGGCACTTTGCAAGGAAGCGATGCCGGTCAGGCGACATCGCAGATGTGAGGGTTGAATACTCTAATAAATGAGAAATGAAGACGACACTGGGACTTGGTGGTAAGAAGGACCTGTAAGAATAGTTGGGAAGTTGTAATCATATTCGATAATGATTCAGACGCATCAAGAAAAGCCCTCACCAAACAGCACGCCCACAATTTCATCACCTTGTCAACAACTGAACGTTCCTCCTCACCTCGTCAGCGTCGTCAAAGACCAGCCACGTCTTCTCATCTAATCCTTTGAAAGCTGTCTCGAAACGCTTGTTCGAATTTCTGTCAGGGTCCAGCGCTCCTTGGATGTCATTCTCATCTGCCACGCGTCGGATATAGATGGCCTTGATCCAGCCAGGATGACGTCTTGCAATCTCGCCGTAGGACTCTGGATCTTTCTGAGTGCTATCTCCGATGCAGATGAACTGGCGATCAGGGAACCATGTATGCATCTTCTCAAGCCTGTCCACCTTGTATGTCTTGACGTCGACCGACAGACTGCTGATGAGACCACCCAGATTTTGCCAGGAAGCATCGCGCAGGATCATGGTTCCATCCGGGAAGTGCTCCTTACGGAAGCTGCGCAAAAATGGATACAGGTTGTAAGGAGAGCCAGAAAGGTAGAAGAAGATGGGATCGGCTAGGAGCTTGACCAAGTCGGTGTAAAGTTCGGGCATTCCTGCAACAGGTGTCGGCGTATCGATGAATGTGGACTTGAGTACAGCGACGGGCGAAAGTGTTCCAGTGATCTTGATCGTGTCGTCAATGTCCGAGATGACTCCCCAACCAGTAGGCTCAGCCAAGACAGTACGACCAGGAACAGCCCAACAAGGCGGCGAATCTATGTCAGCCGTGGTGGTGAGCTGTGTACCAGCTGGCGCATCGAGATGCAAGCGAAGCAGATCAGACGAAATGCCTGATGAAGTCGAGGGTCCCAGTGTCTGTGTTTCGACATCGCCGATGTTGACGCGGATGGTGTGACGAGGAAGGATGGGATTGAGAAAAGGCTCCAGCCGCTTCTTGATGGGTGTAATGTCGAGCTTGTCCTTGAGTTCGCCCAAACACTCTTCTTCACTCGCTGATCCTCTGGCAAGACCGACCAGGCGAGCAATGTCGGCAATAACGTGCGATGCATCGCGGCACGTCTCGCGCGAGAAGTAGGCGGCAACGTACTCTACTTCCCATTGTGGTGGAGGGAGCGACTCATCGGGAGAGGCTCTGACGACAGGGTCGGCCTTGTGCTTGTTGACCTTCTTGTCTTGCCCACTGCAGGTAGTCAGTGAGTGTCACAACTTGGCCGAGACAGATTACATACGGTTGAACGCGGTAAGCAGTATTGTCCAGGATCCAGACACTGTGCTGAGTGGGATCTACAGGTCTGGGCTTGGTCCATGGAAAAGTCAGGAGGAGACGGCCGGAGAGATCAGGCATAGATTCGAGAAGCTCCTTTGGGATGTTGGGTGAGAAGGGCGCGTCTTTGCGAAGCTGGAGGCTATCGACGACGGTGACGAGAGCGTCCTGAGCAGTTTGCAGCGCAGGGCGCAGGTAGGACTCCAGAGAGCTCATGATGGGGTTATGTAACAAGCTGTTGTTAGGAGTCATAGGAGGGGAGGGGATTAGAAGACGGGCAGGTGAGAAACATGCAGTCGCATGTCGCAGTGTTTGAGGAAAAGGGAAAGAGCAGGCAGCGACGAGCCAAGATTATGAGCATCGCTCATGAGGCAGGAGAGGCATGATGCGGCAACATGTGGCTTCGGCGACCTACATTGAGTGGATCATGTCAATACTGTACGTGGAATAGCTTCAGCTCTGATGCTAAAGCTAGACCGGCTGCAGGCTACATTTTGACACTCGTGATGCAGCGAATGTCGCTCCGTAACAGTTGTGCAGGAGCGGCCAAGAGCTTGGCTTTATACATTCTGCAGCAGCCCGTGACAGACATGGTCAGAGGTGCCTTCCAAGGTGCATGACAAAGAATCAGCCAAATTCGCAGGCGTCAACGATCAGAGGAGCATCGAAGCAGCGAGTGACAAGGCAGAAGTCAGCGTCGTGGAGAGAACTTGGAAAGGGCGACAAAAGACCCCGCACGCTGGGCCGAGCCAAGCAAAGCGGGATGCGCCAGTGCGCATCGAGGGATGAGCGTTTCCACCCTTCCGTGTCAATCTTCTTAGAATCTGTCCAACTTTCGAACAACACTTGTCCAGCTTATCGCATCTCGCCCTTCTTTATAATTTTGGTCTTGATCAGATCATCCAGAGAGATTGCGAATTGAGCACTGCTTTCTGTGGCAAGGAGCTCATTATCAAAAGCGTTCTGCCTTTAGATAGCTAGTATGCGATCGAAGTGGAAGGAAAATGCTAGGTTTAGAGCGGAGGACTGCTGAACTGCTTGAACTTCCTTACGCAGGTCCCCACAGTGTGATGCTCTCAATATTGCAAGTGACCGTATCAACACCGACCGTCGATGTGACACCAGTAATACTGACGTTAGTCGCACCATTGTAGTTCCAGGGGTTGTCGGTACAGAACCTCGTGTCGTCACCAGTCGCGATCTGTCATCCTATATCAGTTATCGAGGTTCTTGGGACAAAGGGAATCAGACTCACCAATATCACATCTTCGAAGATAACCGGACCAAAGTCCCAAGCCCCATACAACTCTGCTGCGAATGGTGCGTCGTTCATCACCTTATCAGCGATAGGGAATGAATTTGTCGCGCTCGCTTCACCGCAATTCTTCTCAATCACGCTGACCCATTCACTTCTATCCGTGTTGCGCGTATTGTTGAAGAACAAAACATCACCCTCCGCAGCGCCAAAACCTCCACCCCAAGGTAAACCTGAATTCCGCGATCAGTCTCTTCCTCACCTCTTTTGCTTTAACGCAGTAACACTTACTGGGGTTTGAACAACACCAACCACTGCCGAACCACCAACCTCCCGATCTGCCATCGAGGACATTCTGATACACGCCAGAGTTATCGGTGCTTTGAAGACCCGGCCAGAGGTAATTTGTCGCTGCTTCGTGGATTGCAGGGACGATCATGTTGCCTGATTGAGAAATGAATTCTTGTCCATCTGGAGTTGTGAAAGCGACGAAATGCCAATCTTGAGCGAGGGTGGTTGTGGCTGCAGCGAGTAGCAGAAGAGGTAGTTGTGAAAGCTTCATGGTGTATTTAACCGGTCAATGTGTAGCGATTATGATGATCAAAACAGACGGCGGAAACTTCAAAAGAGCAGAGAAGAAAAAACAGAGAGAAGTTACCGGTTTGTATATACTTGCGGGTTTGGCCAGACCCGTCGTGCCCTATAGACAAAGTTCTCGTGTATAACGTCGTGTATAACGATGTTTCTCCTTTACGAGCATATATAGCCGTTTGTTCTGCCGCATTACTGCAAGCAAAACTTACAAAATTCAGCGGTGCATTTGATCATAGTCACTAGACATTTGATCTGGGTTAGGATTAATTGAGATCAGCAGCAGTTGCGGCGACGTCAATTATGGCTAGCTAGGCGTGCTGATCCACCAAGTCATTGGTGTTGTAAGCTACACTCCGTCCAGAGGGCACTTGTGATCACCACTCGAGCAAAACAATTGAACCTGTGCGACCGGTCAAGATTGATGTCGAGATAAGGTAGAGGATAAGGTATAGACGGCGATGAGATTGCCGCAAGTGAGAGTAAGCGAGGACCACGACTTTTGGCAACCGGGAAGAAAAAACTACAACTTGACCACATCGCTCCTTTCTTGTACGATATTCCAGACATGACTATCAAGTTGCAGGATGCTTTTCGTTCTCTAATCTCGGTTTCTCTAGAGTACGCCATCTCCCAGACTCTCTCCCGATCAACCCACCGATCAACCCACCGATCTTGAAAGCATCATGACTTTTGATAGATGTTTCGTTGCCCTTCTGGGTGCGTGAGAACCAGGTTTGACTTTAATTTTCTCGTGAGCTGGGTCACTGATCAAACACCGTCTGTTTCGAGTTGATAAAGATGCAAGATGCAAGATGCAAGATGTTTTTGTGATTAGCGGCCCTTCCGACGCCCGCGACTTTTGGCACGTAGGGCTTGCAGATTCGCCTCGGCAAAAATGTTATGTACGGAGTAGGTGGGTCAGACTTGCATCAGACTTGCATCGGTCTTGCTCCTCGGTTGTTTCTGGCTCGCCCTTCATGGTTTCGAACGGCCGTGTTCTGGCCAATGATACATTGCCATTCGTTGATGACTCGTATCAACCGATCTTGGTCATTTGCTGTTCAGACACGACCTCTCCCACGGCTTCATCATCGCTATTGTTAGATTGGCTACTCTTTGTTTTGCCGTCAAGCTAGAACAGCGTCAGCACGACTTTCCGTTCTCAAGAGATAATTCAATGACCTTACCCTCTTCACCCCAAACGCGACTGCAACGTAAGCGAAGCAAACAACAACCATGGTGATCGCTCCCTTCTTCCAGTAGGGTACATCGGTTGCAGGGTAGATCACGATACCCCAAAAGGTATACAGCAATAAGCCACTCATACTCATGGTATACAATACGACAGATCGCACAGCATCGTCTCCGAGTCTTTGCAGTATCGAATTGGCCCAGCCGTACATTACAGGATTGACGATGAAAGACGTGGCACTGAGGTAGTGTGCAGTAAAGACCCCTGCGTCGGTGAGATGAGGTTGCAAGAGAAGGATGGCAGTGACAAGTTGCATAGCAGCAGCAAATATGACCATCGGGATGCGCTGCCCACTTTTATCGATGAAAATACCAGCACAGATTTGCGAGACAATTGCAACTGCTTGAATGCCGAGAGGGTATGTCGTAATAGCTGTTTGAGTAAATCTAGCTTTGTTGTGCTTGAGCCAGAGCAGGAACATGCCTTGAAAGGCAAAAGCTTCGAGCATTCCGCCAACAACAGACAAGCCGGCCAGTATGTAGATGTAGGGCGATTTGAGAACCTTTGGCAGCAGAGTCCTCCAGTGGATATCGTGACTGTCGAGCTTCTTGACCGGCAGTCTTTCCACGGCAAGTTGGACTTCCTCCCTGCTGAGATAGAACGCCTTTGTGGTCTCCGGCAAATCGGGGAAGAAGAAGAATCCAAAGACGCCGACAGGAATACCCATCAAACCATTGATAAGAAACACCCACTGCCAACCTTTGAGACCGCTATTGCCATGCAGAGACTGATTCATAGCAGTCATCATGATACCTGCAAAAAGACTGCCTAGCTGACCAACAGCTGTAAAGATGGCAGCTCTCTTGGAGAGTTCAGAAGGCTTATACCACGAACCAAACACGTAAATGCTACCGGCATAGATGCTGGCCTCCAAGAAACCCTGGAAGAACCGAGCAGCGCAAAGCCCTTCGTAAGTCTTGCATGCCGCCAGACACATTGTGACCCCAGACCACAAGATCAGATTCAATGGCAGGTAGATGCGCGGCGCAATTTTCTGAATGAGCAACGCGTGAGGGATATGACCCACGACCGAGCCGGCTGAGAACATGGACAGAAGAATACTGTATTCATTGGCGACGAGACCCAAGTCCTCGCGTAGTCCGGAAACGTATGCGTTGGGGAAGGCTTGACGGTCGAGATAGTTGAAAAAGTAGCACGCACAGCAGTAGGTCTGGAATTTGTCAGAGAGAAATCAATCATGAGGTGGTGTGGTTGACTGTTGTACCATCACAAAACAATCTGTCAACAGGTCAGAGGTATTTGATGAGTAGTGCTTGGAGACAACGAACCAAGTTTCATCACGAGCTTTCGCTCCATGCCATTCTTCTCGGAGGAGGGATCTTTCCCTGCGTCGAATTGTCAGATGTATCATACTAACAGTCGCAATCTTCTTAAGCTTGCATTGCTTCATGCAAAACGCCCATCAGAATGCAAGATGTTTTCTGAGTCGAGTGCCATATCCAGCGAGAGTGAGAGATTATCGCATTCTCTCTCAACAATCGCATTATGATGAGAATCTTCGTGCTCTCAAGTGATGGGATTGAGGCCCTATCATGGTAAAGGAATGCCGGTCTCATGTAGATGATCTTGGAAGGGAAGCAGCATAGGAAAAACAAGACGTGATGAGAAAGAAAGACATCCTGTAGACTAGGAACAACACGACTTACGGTTCAAGAAATTCATGTTGCAGTCAAATAATAACGATGATTAGGTGTAGTCAAATAAAGGTTATCAGATCAGATGAAGAGATTGATAACGGGACCTGATCCGAGTTTTATCCCTTATGAGGCTGAACTTTTGACTTCTCAACTACATCTCATCCAGTGGCTGAGTTGCTGGGCATCTTACAGAAATCTTTCGACCCCCTGTAGAAAAACTCGAGGTTGGGTGTGAAAAAGCGACAACCAGTCTTGGCTGTTGCTCAAGAGAGTTTTGTGGCGCTTGGATGGTGTAAAATAGCCGACGAACGATCAACGCGGAAGGATGAGTTACTTTATAATTGCACGTCGGAGACGAACACCACGAGATGGAATGTTGTTGTGTCTCTTGAGGGCAGACGATAAGTGCTGCGTCAGATCTGATCGTCCAGGTTTCGATGCTATCTCGAGAGATCTTCGAAGCTGCATCAAATGTACCCAAGAACGCGGTGTACTTGGCGCTGGGTCAAGAACGGATGAGTCGGAGAACACCTCACTCATTGTTGAAAGCTGGCTATCGTTCTTCAGAAAGGACGACTTTCCAATCTCGGTAGGTGCTGGGCGTGGAGGAACGACCATTAGGTCTTCGTTGTGTAGTCACATTATTCGTGACGAATAGTTGTGAACTCCAAGATGAGAAAAGCAAGGTATCCAATCAGCATCACCATACCAGCGACACGACTCCACCGAGCGCCAAACCATACAGTAAGTGCCATGAAAAGTGTTGAGCCCACGAGTACGCCAAGTTCAGCGATGTTGATTGTGGCATTGTCGACAGTGCCTGCGGTGCTGACCAATAACACGCCCATGCATAGACTGAGTAGGAAGATATTGCTTCCAACAGTATTCGCGACCAGGATACCGGTTCGATTGCGACTACCACTGACTACAGCGACGAGCTTCTCAGGCAAGGTGGTGGCGATGGACAGGAAGACGACCCCAAACAGTACGTCTGAGAGACCAGTTTGATCAGCTATGGTTGATGCGGCGTTGGATAGGACAAAACTGCTCAAGACTATCGCCAAGAATCCGAAGACCAGGGATGCCACATGGTACGATATGCTATGCTTATGCTGCCGGACGATAGAGAGTTCTTGTTGTGCTTCCAGGAGAGGAGTTGTCGAGTTGACTTGCGCTCGAGAGATCGAAGTAGCCTCTTCCTCGTCATCTTCACTCTCAATACTTTCACCCTCGCTTTCGCTGTCGCTGTCTGATTCCGGCGCAGTCAAGCGGCCCTTCACAATCAGATACGCGACTGAGGCGACATAAACAACAAACACAACAATCAAGATGACACCAATGGTTCTTGTTTGATCAAGAGAACCCCATTGAACCAGTCCAGTAAAGAGCAACGTAAGTAGAAACAGTATCAAAGTATAAGTCTTGGCACTGGCATCGAAAGCGATCAGCTCCTCCTGGTTGCGGAAGATGAGACCTAGCGAAAAGGCGCCCAGGATGTTCGAGATGCCAGAGCCGACGATATTTCCAATGGCAAGTGAAGGGCGATTTTGCAACATGCAAGCAATCACCACGGCCAGCTCTTCCCATTCTGCGCCGGCGGTCAATAGGCCAATGACAGCCTCGGGTATGCCAGTCCGGTCAGCGACGACAGCAGTATGGTCAACGAACTTGTCGGCTCCAAATTCGAGCACGAACAAAGCGCAGATGAAGCTTGCGACATTGTATGATATTATCCCCGCATCGGCCATGTGAGAGGTACTCGAGTACAGAGGTATTGCTGTGGTGTGATGGAGAGAAGTGACCATGGCTCCGCAGCGTGGACAGAAAGTCTTTCCCGGCTGGCCAAAAGTCGCGGTTGCCCCTTCCTGAACGTCTCCCGAAACTCCACCTTTCTCTCACATCGACAACCGACAAGATAGCGATACTGACACATCAGCAATCGGTGCGAAGTAGACATTGAGGTAGCCCTAGCTATCCGCAATAGCCAAACTGGCAGCGCAGGTGGCGACGATAAAGCGCTTTTCCCCTCTGGTCTACCTGCCACCTGGTTCTCCTACTCCTAAAACAACATCCGCATCTGGTACGAACACCACTTTGATTGTGATGATAGCATATCTTCCACTGGTATTTCTTTCTTGACTACACCAAAGCGTTCGAAATGGGTCGTTCTTCGATTTCTTCGTAAAAGACAAGCTGGAGCAAGACAATTTCACTTCCCAGATTGCTCAAGTAACATTGATATTGGAAGGATGCAAAACAATGTTCGGAGCCGCCGAGATGAATTGTACGACCGTTAAGGTACCGAGGACTGTATATGCGGGGTGACCGTTTGGCAACTACCCTTCTTCGACCATCTGTTGTTTCTTACAAATTCCCATGGAATTTTGACGTCTAATCAGTCTCGAATCATTGAAGTCTCCAGACTTCCACATGATATGTCCTACAAGTTTGGTATCCTAGGGCTCAGCGGCTCAATACATTGATTCGCTAATGTTCATTCAATCCTCCTTGTGGTCTCGACTCCGTAACGGTAGCTGAAAAACGGTCATCTTCTTAGAGGTTTACCACGATACATGTCTTAGCGACTAGACATATCCTGAATACCAATCAAGCCACGATTATGCATCGACAAGCTGAATGTGCCTGCTTCGTTAAGCCCCCTGCGTGTAGGCGTCACCAGGAGTAGTCACATCGGGGATAAATTGAGGTCTTCGCCCGAATATCTGCACCTTCCATTCACTTTTCGAGGTCGGTATCATTCTCTCTCATCAAGACTATATTTTCATCAGGATCGGAAAGATGGGGGCCGCTATTTCTTCGCCTCAGCTAGGTAATGGGTTAGTGTCTGTTGATAGCAGCTCTAGCACGCCTGTTGTGCCCTTTGTCACAGCTTTTTCGGTGGCTTCCACCGACACCAACTCCTTCGGATTCTCAGCCGCCATGACAGATGCCGGTTACAGTGCTCATATCCGGTACACAGATCCTGCACGCGCTGTATCGACTTTGGATTGCTCCATTGCGGCTTACTCGACTGATCATAATACTGGTGGATTCACTGAAACCACGACTTATGGCAGTGTCTTATGCCCGGTCGCCAACACCGAGATTGGCACTGGTACTATGTTCGTCACAATCGATCTTGATCCTCTCGCCTACACAGGTTGGCAACCGGGAACATATGCGATTTATGTAGGACCATCTACGGTCACAACTACTGGTGATATCACGGTCAGCACGGCCGTCGTCCCCGGTCAGATAACTTATCTGGCCACTAAGACTTCGACTGTGTACCGCACCACAAAGACTGTCGCAGCTACAACTACACTTACCGGTGCTTTTGCTGCGAGTCGTTGCACCAGTGTTTCAAAATCAACCCCAACGACTTTACTCAAGACAACTGTAAAATCTTCGTCAACAAGAATTCCAAGCTTGAAGTCATCCGTGAGTGCATCTAGCTCGAGCAAAAGTCTGTCAGGAAGCTCCTCGACACGCAAAGCTACTACAAGCTCTTCCAAGTCGACAGTATCTTTGAGGTCCAGCTCGACCTCTAGAGCTTCCATGTCCTCAAAAACTTCCAACTCCAAATCGAAGTCTAGCAGCTCCAAAAGTTCATTGAGGTCTACTACATCGTCATCGTCCAGAATCACATCTTCACCGTCATCTTGCAACACTGGAACTATCGTGAGGTCACTATCAAGCTATCCTCCGCTTGCAAGTCATCTCTGCCGAGAAGTTATAAGCAGAAACCGTGCAATCCCTGCTTCAATCTCTGTGTTTCCGGATTCGCAGTTGTCGAGTGCTTGCTCTTGTTACATGAAGCCCACTGCGATCGCGGCTTCAAGTACAAAGAAGAGTTCTTTGTCCAAGAGACAAGACATGAGCGTTGATCAGGCGTCGATTCCTACCAGCACTCCAAGCACTACGCACACTTCACTAGCACAAACCTCCACAGAAGTCGCGGATGATAGCGGATTCACTACTTCTGAGGGACCTACGGTAGAGACTCCGAGCACCACTCCGCTGGCTTTGGAGATCTCGACCTCCACCACGGTCTTTTCTTCTTCTTCGTCTCCGTCCACAGAGAGCTCAACTTCCGACACAACTACTTCTTCATCTTCTTCTACGACAACACTTTCATTCCAAGCAGATGTGACTTCTGTCTCAGGTTATGGTCCGCCCACTGCTTACTCTATCTCCACTACCACGCTGTATAAATCTACACAAACTGTATATTCGTAAGTCTACTCATCAAGACCGTCCTGACAACATAGACTAATTTGGATACAGGACTGCTCAGCCAAAAATTTCGTCTGCAACCACCATTACCATCAGCAGTGCTACTTTGACTGTCAGTGGAAGCTCGGTCGTAACCGTAGACAAACGTACCCAACCCACAACCTGCGTTGGCAACTCCAATACCGTCACTCTCTCGGCAAGATCACTCAGCTGCGACAATCTGAAATTACACACCACATTCCTCTGGGTGATGATGGGAGCGCCATTCGACTTCTGCGCCTACTATTTGACCGCTAATCGCAACACCTCTCCGCTTTCCGAGATGAGCGCCAGCACTCTGAAAGATACTTGCAGCTGTCTGATACAACACAAGACCTATCCATTACCTGTATTCAAGGAGCAGACTTCGTTTTCGCCAAAGAGCAGTCGGGTGTGTAAGCAAGATGTTGGCAAACGAATCAGTGCGCTTTTCCAAGAGTCGGATGTGTTTTGCAAGTTCTATACTAGTACTGCGAGATCAGTTTCGCCGTTCATTGGGGTTCCTCCTGCTGAAATATTTGCGGGATGCAAGTGTTTGGCCTAGAGCATATATTGTTGGCCGCTGCTACTTGAATACTTCCATAAGCGAAGAGTCATCTTCCATCTCCAGTATCGTGTCAAAAAACTTGACTCTGAAACCGCGAGTAAAGCAAAACCGCGTATCACAGTCCGAAGTGCAGGATGGCTATACCACAACTCTCGAATCCTCATACCTTATCCAACTCCAAAGATCCGTTTGCAGACGAGATGAGCTCAAGCTCTCCTGGTGCAATTGAACCATTTTGAATGGCTGCCGCATGACTTCTTGCGATGTAGCCGTAGGCAGGATAGTAAGTATCCAACCAAGGCAGTATCTAGCAACATTAGCTGCTGCTCAGACGTAGCTGACTTCATAAACATTGACTTACAGTGGTGATGCCAGGTTCGAAGGTCCAGTTCTTCATGAGGTCGCAGACGATGTAGAAGAGCGATACAATGTTGACGCCGGCTTGACGCATCCGATCGTTGCTTATATCTCTTATCAATTCGGTAGTTGTGCCATGAAAAAGAATGTCAGTTCGAACCTGCAGGTGCTAGGTCGATCACTTACCGCTAGCCTCGACATTTGCCCAGACGCTATAACCTTCTTCCCGAAGAGCCAGAGCCAGGAAAGTGGTGCCTAAATATGAATCAGTCAAGCTAGAGGGGGACAAGTGGTAGATAAAAGATACATACAAACGTCAGTGACTATTCCTCCAACTATAATCTGAGTTCTGTTGGTCGCACGCACGGCATCTCTGAAATGCTCGTTGTCCCAAGCGCTGACTTGACCATTACGTTGGATCAAAGGCGCATCAGGATACATCTCCAGAATCTCCTTTGGCAAAGGTCCATTAGGTCCGTTCTGAGCAGAAGTGGTCAAGATGACAGGTATATCGAAGATCTGTCCGATTGCAGCGTGAGCCAGCAAGTTGCGCTGGTAAAGAGTCGGATCGAAGTCTCTTGCAAGACCGTACAAGCCAACTTGAAGATCAAGGATGAGGAGAACAGCTTTGTCGATTCCGAGACGCTCCCATGGCACCTTGTCGGCGAAGATGGGAGTGAACAATGTTGCGAGCGCAAGAGAAAACAACTTCATGTTGGGCAAAATCTTTTTGTGCGAGGTCTATCTTTCAAGCCTTCTTCACTGGGGATCTTATACCTCCTTCTTTTTGCCAGAATACATGAGGGGTAAGTTGGGGACCCTTGAGCAAAGACACAAAAGGTGTCACAATCAAAGGTTGCCACGTTCCGGGGGTCGAACCATCTTGGTGGACTTTTCGCAACCGGTGCCACGGTCTGACATGCATGAATGCCTCCTCTCCTTTTGGAGGTGTAAGTATGGTTCGGCAGGGGGGACCTTGATCATGGGCATCAATATTGGCAATATTGAGGCACAGAGAAAAAAGCAGAGCGTATTATGAGTCTATGACTTCTTTGGTGGTGAAGAAAAAGCGGTGCGCTATATGTGTTTCAAGCCACCACCGGAATGCAGTCCGGAGGACACACCATGCTGTCAGATTTTCTAGTTGTATGTATGATTGATCTTGACTCGACAGACGTCGCAAACGTTGAGCGTTTGTCGAAAACCCGAGTATAGAAGCGAAGAAACCAATTTGGTGAAGTTCGGATAGATGCCATGAGGTGGAGACGAACGACACGAAGAGAGATCAGACAAGAATACAGGGGCTGACAAACGTTCACAGATGGAAGCCCTGCACACAAGGCCGTCAGCAAGAATCTGCGTGCAACTTGCATGAACGAAGCAAGCCTAAATCTGCCACAAGAGCGTCTACTCGGGTACATGCGCTCTTTGCTTGGCATGGTGACCAGGGTTTGCGGCTACCTCATTCTGGACAAACGATACTTTACTTTACTATGAGAGAAGCGGTTCTGCCGAAAGATGCAGGTAAGCCTCAGTGGGTTGTAGAAAGCGAGCTTGTATTGTGGTGACTCGATTGGAGATCTTATCCTGAACCTTGATATGATTGCAACAAATCGTTCTCAAAAGGACAATGCAATCAGATCATTGGACCAAATACGAAAAGCTTAGTACTTGACAACCTCCTCGTGCGTCTCAATGCCATTCTTCTCCATGGCGATAGCAGCGCCCTTGGGATCCTCAAGAGCATGGGGTACCAACTGGTCACCGAACAACTCATCCATCTGCTCCAGAGTCTTGCCCTTGGTTTCTGCGAGCGCTTGGTTAGTACCATCTCAGGTCTAGAGGCAGATTCAAACTTACCAGGGTAGAAGAAGATGTAGCAAAGCATGGCAATGATGTTGAACACAAAGAAGACGTAGAAGTAGCGGAAGCCAATCGAGTCGAGTGCCTGAGGAGTGAACTGCGCAAAGATGAGGTTGAGTGTCCAGTTGGTGAATGTGGTAGTGGCATTTCCGAAGGCTCTGACCTCAACAGGGAAGATCTCGGCAGGGTAGACCCATGAGATGATACCCAGTGGAGTGTAAAAGAGCGAGAAGACGAAGTTCATGGCAACCATAGCACGAAGCATGTTGCCGTTGCTAGGGTTCAGGTGCTGAGACATAGCGGCGTTGCAAACGAGAGCAGCTCCGAGACCTGCAGCGGAGATAATGAGAGGCTTGACACGACCGAAACGCTCGAGTGCCCATAGACCAATGGTACAGTATACAATGGACAGAGATCCACTGATTCCGATAATCATGAGCGAAGTCGAGTTGTCGATACCAAGGATCTTGTAGATCTCAGGTCCGTAGTAGTTGATGACATTGATGCCACTGAGAGGTCCAAAGGCTTGAACACCACATCCGAGAAGGAGACGCTTGCGCCAGCTGGCCTTGGTGAAGATTGTGCTGACAGAGGTCGAGTTGTTGATGCGATCCGCTTCGATTACATCCCTGATCTCACGGAATTCGAGCTCGATACGCTGATCAGTCTCTGCAGTTCCGTCGTGGTGGAGCTTTTGCAGAACAGCTCTGGCCTCTTCCCATCTGTCTTTCTCGCACAGCCAGCGAGGACTCTCTTGCAGGAACCAGATACCAGAAACCAGAATGACGGCGGGAATGCACTGGAAAGCAAGAGGGAAACGCCCTGTTCTCGGCGTTAGTATTTTGCGAGGAAGCGCCTTTGTTTGAGTCTTGCTTACATGAAAAGGGTCCCTTGACGTGCTGGCATCCATATCCAATCCACTGAGCAGCGAAGAAACCCCAAGACAAGAACCATTGGAGAGCACCAGAGAGGGCACCTCTGTACTTGGACTCGGAAATCTCAGCAGCATACATGGGGATAGTAGAGGTAAGCATGCCAACAGCAGCTCCGGCGACAAATCTGCAACGTGATGTCAGAACAGTGTTGTCTGGACTAGTCTCGAAGTATCTCACCTTCCAACCATAAGCATGGCCATGTTGACAGCTGCGGCTTGGAGAACACAGCCGATCAAGGAGACAATGGAACCTGCAGCAATGGTCCTCTTTCTGCCCAGACGGTCGGCGATGACCATGTTGATAATCGTGCCAAGAACAGCACCGCCTTGGAATGTGGACACAATGCCACCAGTGACCGTGCTGTTTGGGTCGTTGAAGTATTCGATGAACTGGGGGAAGGAAATGACTCCTCCGATAATACCGGAATCATAACCAAAAAGGAAACCTCCGATGGCGAGGAAGGCACTCGACAAGATGACAGTTGCTTTGCCCATGATGACTGATCGATGAGTCGGTCGCGAGGATGCTGGTTCTTCTGAGTCCTGGGGAAGGATCTACGAGTTCTTATATACACATGCATGGTCTAGTCCACCCTTCTCCACACCCCAGCCCGGGGTATGTGCCATGGGGAACAACGGCAGATCGTGGCGAGTACAGTGAGAGGTTCCGAGTGTTAACTTACTGGCGTTGATCATGAGACGTTCAACGACTCGCTCTACAACAAGGGATGAGAAGTTAATTCTCTCTGATTCGGCCGAGATTGAAAGCGCAAGGTAGGGTTCTGTCTTGTATTCATACTGCGAAGTGAGGGGAGCCCTAAAAGCACCTCCAGAAGAGGACATGGCGTCGGTGCATCTCTTGCGAGGTTCGTTAGTCGCGAACGGTTCGCTGCATCTCGCGCGAAATCATGCCCGTAGTCGGCATATCTTCGAACCGGGGTTGCCGAACGTGCCTTCTTGTGCATTTTCCTTAACATGCGGCCATGGCGTGCGGAGAGCAGGAAGAAAGGTCTTTCTGGTTCGCTCTTTCCCTTGCTGTCGCTTCACGGCAGATCCCCCGCATTTCGGCAATCATTCTCGGCCACCAACCGCGGCCATGAAAGTCGCGAGCTGCGGCATCCACGGTTTTCACGAAACCATCGGTCTCGACGTTGACCAAATTCGCGTCTTTTGGACTCTTGAGAGCGATGAGTATGCTGTACAGACCGCATATCGGGTCGTAGTTTCGACCTCCAAGCGTGATTCCGCAGACGACGGCTCGATCAATCCCAACGCTACCTGTGATTCCGGCAAGGTCGCAAGCGACGAGCAAAGGAACGTCTTGTGTAAGCCGAACGATGGCTTTCGGTCCACATGCAGTTATTATTGGAGAGTGACTGTATGGGATGAGCATGACGTCGCGACTCAATCCGATGTGCAGACCTTCTTTACTGCATATCCTCGGTCGCAGCTACTGCCGCCCTATTCCATGAATCAAAAGTATATGCCACATTCGAGTCTGATCTTTCGCACGTGGTTCGAAGACATTGAGAATAAGTGGAAAGCTGTATGGATCGGAGACGGTGGTGATAAGCCATTGTATCTTCGCAAAGGCTTCAACCTGGCTCGTAAGCCCTGCAAAGCCATCGCACTTGCGTCTGGCCTCGGACATTTTGATCTTCATGTCAACGGGCAGCCTGCTTCTGACCATGTCATCGATCCTGGGTGTAAGTGATGTCGCATCACAAAACAGAATCTTATGCTAAACCTTACAGGGTCCAACTACCATCGCACTGTGCAGTACGTCGGGTATGACCTGACAGCACACATTGACGCTGGAGACAACGTCCTCGCGGCACACTTGGGCAACGGCTTCTACGCTGGTAGTGGTACTGAGGAAGATCGCTTCTTCTGGCCAATGTACGAAGACAATACCTACGTTCGTTACGGAAACGAGCTATGCTTCTTCGCTGAGCTTCACCTGTTCTACGAAGACGGCACACACGACATCATGCATACCGATCCCTCTTGGAAGGTACGAAAGAGCGCGACAACTCTCGCAAATATTTATGCATCCGAGACACACGATATGCGGCTATACCCTTCTGGCTGGACATCTCCTAGTTTCAACGAAGCCGAGTGGGTATCCGCGAAGCCTCTTACAGGACCTCGTGGACTTCTTCGCTATCAAAGTCAACCGCCTGTCGTTTTGCACGACAAGCTCGAACCCGTTTCCACGACTACTCCACGTCCTGGTGTCGTCTGCTTCGACCTTGGACAGAACGCCTCCATCATGCTTCATCTCGCTGTAGAAGGCCCAGCCGGATCTGAGATCATAGTACGATATTCAGAAACAGCGAACGAGGATGGCACGGTGTTGATGCCTGATCCATTGTTCAAGGACTTTGAAACAAAAGTCTACTCCAAGATCTACTTGGCCGGGACCGGGGCTCCAGAGAATTGGCGACCCGACTTCTCATTCACTGCTGCTCGTTACATCCAGATCGAAGGTGTATCGACGGAGGAAGGACTGGGACTGCCTGTGGTCAGATCAATCCACGGCAGGCACATCTCGTCTGCTTCTACCCGTGTTGGATCCATGAAGACAGACAAAGAAGACGTCAATGCACTTATCAAGGCCTCGCATTGGTCGCTGTCGTCAAACATCTTCAGCTACCACACGGACTGTCCCCAGATCGAGAAGTTTGGTTGGCTCGAAGTGACTCACTTGCTAGCTCCTGCGTCGCAATATGTCTTCGGTATGGAAGCTCTGTACACCAAGATCATATACGACATGATCGATGCTCAAGAGCCGAGTGGTCTTGTTCCGACGATGGCGCCGGAGATTAGGTATATGTGTGGACCTCTGCACGACACTATCAGCTGGGGTGGGGCACTTTGTCTCTTGCCTGAGCTGCTAGTTAAGTACTATGGTTCAACTTGGGTGATACCTCAAGTCTACCCTGCCGCTGTTCGCTACATGGACTATATGAAAACAAAAGAGCGCCTTGGAGGTCTGATCGAGCACGGTCTCGGTGATTGGGGACGCGATATCGCATGGGGGAACCTTCAAGCCAACATCGAAACAGCATACTATTACAAGTGCCTCCAAAACACCGAGATGATGGCACGCCACCTCGGCCGCACTGAGGAAGCAGAAAAATACAAGACCTGGGCCGCACGTGTCTACGATGTCTACAACAAAGAACTCCTCATTACCGACGACGAGTCTCTCCCATACAACTACTACACCTCCCGCGACAACATCGGCCAGCGCGATTGTCAAGCTGTAGCTCAAGCTTACGCATTGCAGTTCAACATGATCCCTGCAGAGCACATTTCCTCAGTCCAACAAGCTTTCCTCGCCTCCGTCTCAGACAACCGCATTCGCTCCGGCGAACTCGGTCTCAAATGCATCTTCGAAACCCTCATTGACCTCCAATGCCCCGACATCGTACTCGCAATGGCGAGACAAGAAGAACACCCCAGTTACATGCGTTTCCTTCGCAAGGGTGAGACCACATTCCTCGAGTTTTGGCAGGACGAATGTAGATCGAAAAGCCATGATTTGTTCTGCACTATTCATGAGTGGTTTTATGCTGGGGTGTTGGGGATCAGACCTGTGGGAGACGCGTATAGGACATTTGTGGTTCGACCACCTTATGATTCTGAGTTCAAGGATGTGGAGGGATTTGTGGATTGTCCCTATGGTCGGGTTGCGTTGAAGTTCAGTCAGACTGCTGAAAAGGTGTTGTTGCATGTTACTGTGCCTATTGGAACTGAGGCCTCGATTGCCATTCCAGAGAGCTTCGGGTCTTCGGTCAAGGTGCTCCGAGGTGATCGGGAGGTGGCGGCGAACAGACAGGGGCAGAACCTGCAGCTGAAGAACGGTGGATACTCCATAGAGTTTCGCTGAAAGTCAATCTGTACATAGTTCGCTCTTGTAGGCCTCGAACATCATTTTGAACCTCCTACCCCTCGATGGATCTTGTGGCGTATCATGTTGTTCGTGCCTTCACGTTGGTCTAGAATACTTGCTATAAATCTAGGCTCTACATGAACCGAGGGCAAGAATCCGATCCGACTCACAGCAGCGCTTCTCCGAGGAGACGGGTTTTGATTCCAGCGTAAGATTTCCGCCAGCATGGAAAGTGCACAAATGCAACAATTCTATTTCGCCATTACGTCTTTTGACTACCCAAACCCCCAGATATCAAACAAGCTGCATCTCCTCGCTCTTCTGAACATCACTCAATCATTCCGGCACAGGGCAGAGGTCATAGTTGCCATTGCTGTTATTCCCCCACCAACTCGGGAAGGGCTTCGAACTTCCAGCAGCGCCAAACACAGCGAACGACAAGATGAACAGCGCCAACAAACTAGCACCATCCATAGCACCAGTCAGCAAGTAAGAGTAGTCCTTGAAAATACGAGGGCGGTAGTTGCGAAGGTAGAATTGCGTGAAGAAGCCAGCGATAAGTTGACTGAAGATGACGCAAGTCTGGGACTGGTTGTAAGGGATATAACCAGCATAGGCGATGAACTGAGGCATGTTGATGTCGTAGGTGGAGAATTTGCGGATCTTGGGGACGAACTGTGATTCAGGTCAGTAGACGGAATGGACACAGGTCAACAATGTAGCATACCTGAACGAAGATGCGGTGGACAACTACTAAACCGGCGCCGACGGCAACACCGATGGGAACAGCCGAGTAAGTGGTACCGGTCTTGTACAAGTACTTGGCGAGAGCCCATGAGCTGGCGTTGGTGTTGTATGACTGAATAGTAGCTCCACTCCACGAAGCATTACCATTGCCGTTAGTGAGAAGCTCGGCGTTGCCACTGACGATAGAAATCATAACAGCGTAGTTGAGGAAGCCACCCAAGATTGTGCCATAGATCTGAGTGACGAACATGACGCGGGGAGGGATCTTAAGGTACTCGCCCATCTTCAGGTCATTGCAAAGGTTAACGGTATTGGTGATGACGTTGTGGGACCAGGCGGCAAAGTACATATTACCAACGGGGCGGCCAGGAAGCGCCAAACCAGCGATCATCTTGGATAGGTTATTGGTGGCGATACCATTGCCGAAGCGAGAGTAGATCAAGGCACTCTGAGAACACACTGGGTCAGACAAACAATACTCTAGTGCCGAGGTGGGAAACTTACGAATGGAGCAACGATGATTCCGGAGATCAAAGCAACGACGTAAGCCCAGACCGGCATAGTGATGTTCTCTTTGATCACGACGATCAAGCCGAGAACGAAGCTGAAGACAAGCACGGCCATATACCACCACCAAGGGACTTCCTTGTAGTTCTTTGCCATGTGTTGGTGGTGACGGTCGTCGTATCTCCCTTCTCTGGCGCTCTTGTATGTTTTCTTGATGTCGCCGCCCCAGAACAAGATGGTATGGGCAATGAGAGCACCGATCTAACATGACGATCAGTCAAGCACTGAATGAGTCCTTGGGTTATAACTTACAGCAGCATTGGCCATGAACATGGCATAAGCAAAGGTTCCGGTCAGGCGAGGTATGCCATACTTCTGCAGGGCCTCTTCGTCCAGAACTCCGCCTACAAAGACCTTAGAGATTGGATACTTCTTTCCGTCTTGGGATCTAAGCTGCGTGGACATGAAAGGCTGCGACTTGGACTCCCATGTGTCTGTGTAGTAGATGATCAACATGACGATCATGCAGACAAACACGCCAATCGCAACATGACCTTGCAGAATGAGGGGAAGAGAAGTATTGAAAGAAGTGATCTGTAAATTATAGAGTCAGCTTGTAATTTTTCAGAGAATAACGGTGCCTTACGTATTGCCAGTCAAACGACACAGTGAAAAGACCCAAGCCCTCATTGTTGGTAGCTCCACCAAAGAGATTTGTCAAGACAGCAGCCTTCTCTCCTGTAGCCTTCATCGAAGCTAAACAAGGGATCGAGACAGAATTTAGCCATGGAAAGATGTATGCAGGGAAGAACTCGTAGAAGAACATGCCCACGAAGGTGTACCAGAAGAATCGCAGTGGCTTTGAGTTCTTCACTTCCTGCCAGTGCAAACCTTGGAGCGTCTTGACTGTAGGAAGTGTGCTCCAGTATACGGCTTCGACATGCCACACAGCAATGGGTCGCAGCAAGCCACATAGGCCGTAGCCAAAGAGGCCGATTGAGATCATGGTCAGAATTACAGTTGCCGGGCTGATAGGAAGATCATAGAAGAGTTCCTGGGCAGCAAATACCAGAGAGACAGCAGCCGCATTGGAAGCCGAGGTTGCAGTAATTGAGCAGATGGCATGTTCTTTGAGCCCCCAGGGTCCGGGGTTGATAAACACCAAAAAAGAGATCCAGAAGGGCGGCTTGTTGTCTCCGTTATTTGCTCTCCATCTAGTAAGATGACGGTCACCACGGGGAAGAAATTTGGCCCAAGCATTGCCGACAAAGTAAGCAATGAGCACGATGAAGGTGCCTTGAATAGTGATCGAAGTGGGTTTGAACTGGATAAGGAGATAAGCGTCTGATCTGGTCATATTCCATCATCATCACTTGACTGACCGTATAAATCTGGTTCATGACAGCTTGGAATGCAGAGAGACACGAAGCCAGGAAGATACCACGAAAGGTCACGGATGCGTCACCATCATCGCGGAGTGGCAGCAGGTGGGCGGCCGCATCGGCACCAGTAATGATAATGTGGTCTGGGTTGTCAGTCTTCTCGAAATCATCACTAGCACTGTCCGGGGTAGTAACAGCGGTGATCTCGGTGTCCAATGCAGCTTTCTTCTCCGCTCCTGTAGTGTATGCGGGGATGGTTGCGTAGTCGGAGACGAGGTCGCCAGTGGTTATCGATTCGGCATTCCCAGTAAAAGGCTCGACAGGAGTGAGGCCATTTGGAACCTCCATGGCGTGAGACATGATGACTGATTGAGAATGTCAAAAAAATAGTGCTCAGGAAGAGGGCAAACGATGTGACAGAACCTCGTGCTTATAAGTTCATCTCATCATATTCCATCTCGTGTCTTGACTGTGGATGCTCGTTCGCCATCAAGCCTCAGGATAACGTAGAGCATGGTGTGACAAAACAAGCGAAGTATTGTCCCTTACGATAGGGGTACTGAAGGATAGGATCCGAGCAGGGCAAAACCGGCAAACCATGATCGACATTCTAGAGTTTACAGTGGAGACAGAAGACATTTTGGCGATGCTTGTAGGTACGATATGGCGCAATTTAACGTCGGGTGTTTAAGCGCTCGGAAAGCACGGTCGATATGGACGCCCAAAATGAGTTTGTGCTAACCGAATATGGCAGGTAGGATAAAGTAGGACTGTCAACATCTGGTTGGCGAATAACGACATATAGGTGCAGAATTGTCCCATCGTGGTCTGTGCTTGGCATTCAGTGCTTGTTGTGTCTTGTAATTTTTGGTTGCCTGGAAATTCGACAAGTTTAGCAGGGGGATCTGGATGACTTGGCTGCTTTGGCGAAACATCATTTGATATGCGATAAAACTCGACATGATCACAGGTGAGGCGGGGCCAGACCAGCACGAAATGATCGAGATTGGTCGATGTTGAATGTAACCCTCCTCGTTCCAGTGCGGCTGGGTGCTGATGGCACTTCATGGATCTTTCCAATCAAAATTCTTTGTTCGGCGGTACATCTTCCATGCTTTCTGGCCCGTTGTCGACCTATCTCTGCGCCGCATCATCAGATTAAGGCAGGTTTAGTTGTGTGACACGAAATCTCGAGCAAAAACATGGCCAGAGTCCAGAAGAACAGGCTGCAGTTGAACCTTTCCAGACATCATATCCGGCTCCCAGAGATCGTTCCAGCGCTCCAGTCCATGGGTGTTCTTTGCCTTTGCTATTGGAAATCAGTCTTCTTGTCTCTCCGCTGCACTTCCATACGCTCTTGCTTGCGTTTCCCCCAAATCGTTCCAGATGCCGACGAATTCAATCTCCTTTTCTCAGGCAGTGTATACGTTGATTCGGTAGGCAGCAATTTTGGCACGAAGCTTTCCATCACCGAGAAATACGACGCGCATTATGAAGGATCTTCCAAAATCGTCCTCGTCCCCAAGACGTATGCTGATGATTGTGAGTGAGGCTTTCCCCGCGGGCTGGGATCGAGCTAATCTGCTTGTCAGAAAGTCACCACCACGTCCGAGATCAGGTTGCCCACAAGTCTGACCAAGTTCGGGAGGACAGTGTCCAGGAGCACAATCTGCAGAATATGTGTGGTCACCGTGATTGTCCATTTCAGCATGTTTTTCATCGTTGATCTTTAGTCCCTGACAACCGACTTCACCAGCCCAGTATTTCTGAGGATGAAGGTTTCATCTTCCAGTCGATGGTCCGAGTGGTGTCGATTTTCCAGCTTGTGAATTTACCTTGACGGCTTCTTCCTGGAGGCAAACTTGAACCTCCTCTGTCGCATACCCAATGTTTCAGTGGTACACCTCCACTTCGTCTGCAGCGTTGTTCACATCAGAATCATAGATTCCCTCGGACTATTCTTCCCTCAAACTATCTGTCAGACTCATCGATGTCAACGTCGGGTGCTCTTTGAAAGAGCATAGGCAGCAGGGATTTCAAGCAAACAACTTCGGCGGGGCAGGTGCGTCCCCGCAGTGGGCGTATTTACCAGCCTCGAAGGACCTCTCCTACTAGGGTCGTCAAGTATAAACACCGCTAAGTACCCTTGACTATGGTTATGCTAAGGGCTCCGGAATCTGACTCTAGCGCTCAAGTAGGTGTTCCACGCTGATGGGAATTGTTTTTCTCGGGACTCTCGAGGGCAAGACTGATCATCTTTTGCAATCAGCACGACAACCTCCTAAAGGCCAGATACACGACATCGCATTGTCATGTAGAGCTTTTAACATAGTAGTAAGTGAGATCTACGATGACAGAAAACGCACTGCTTCACTATTATGCGGTTGACTACAGCTTCAAAAGATATGCGATGTTTCTGTCAGGGTCAGATGTCTGGCGAAAAGACTTGGTCGCAAATTCGGTCACACACCCGAAGTACTAGTCAGCCATATTCGTCGCGTCGCCGGTATCGATCACATCTCGACTCTGTCTTCCGCGCCGCACAAAGCACAATATAGCGATACGCACGTAAATTGGAAATTGCCAACGAGACAGGAGCCACTGACTCCTATCGGCGCCTCTTCGCTTGATAGCGCAGCCGCAAAACCAATTGCGCGAAATCCAGAACGTTTCCGAACAACTTTTCTCCAGGATCTTTCTTGACATCTCTCGTTTTCAGAATCGATTTTCAAAAGGCCATCAAGGTTGGAGATGGTCATCAGAAACAAAGTCCGTCATTTTCGCGTTGATGTGCAAGAGGTGATCAGGGACTTGACGTCCGCCGCGGCTATACTCACCGTCTTCATTTCCTGTCCTTCCTTTTCGGGACGGTGGCTTGCTGTATGCAGGAACGCCGTGGTTCTTGTCAACGGCGCATGCCAATCTCAGGCACCCCACATGCTTGTCCTCTTTAAGCATCTGTATATTGTGGTATACGATTTTATTGGTCGGGCGCGAACATCGTTTGGGTTTTCGTAGGATTCGGAGAGTTGGGACTTGTTGTCTCGGGAGATTGGTGCCGTGGAGGAAGCAGAGGTGAGGTGGAGGATAAATTGGAGGTGAGGCCCATGCCATTGGTGTTGCATTTTCTACCGTACTTTGCGATTTTCTATTCCACTCCTGCCATTGAACACTCAATCAAGTCGAAATGAAATACAGCATCGCTCTTGCCACTCTGGCCACTGTGGTCGCCGCATCCGAGCAATTGAACCCTATTCTTGATTCTCGCCAAACCGACAACACCGAGGAATACATCCAAGAAGTCTGTTTCCCAAACACCACCTCGCCAGTTCCCCCCTGTCAGGCAATCCTCAATATCGAATCCGCCTGCCTCCCCAACGGCACTTCCACCCTCGCCTACGAAGCCCATCAACAATGCATGTGCAACGGCGGTTACTTCCCCAACTGGCGCGGCTGCCTGAACTGTCAATACGTCCACGGAACCCGCAGTGAAGCCGTCGCCGAAGCTTTCGACAACATCTTGTCCTCCGCGTCACAGCAATTCTGCACTGGCACCCCTACCGCAGTGTTCGCAGACTATTTCTCCGCATTGAGTGATAGCTCGCCGCAGACTGCCACCGGTGCTGCTACGACCACGAGCGATCAGTTCCCTAGTCAGAGTGCTGTGAGCTTGTACTATACAGCCAGCGGTAACCAAGGACCTGGCGCCATCACTGGAAGCGCTGCTCAAGCTACCGCTACCGCCTCTGCTGCTTCTGCATCCAGTGGCAGTCTGGCTGCCAGTGCTGCGACCACTTCTGCTGCTAGAACTTCTGGTGCATCCAGCAGTGCTAGATCGAGTTCGGGCTCGATGACTTCGGCGAGATCGAGTGGAAGTTCTAGCGGTTCGGCTGCCTCTGCTGCTTCGACTTCGGCTGCGCAGACTGGTGCTGCTAATGCTGTTGCTGTTAGTGAGGGATTGCTCGCTGTTGTCGCCGGAGCTATGATGTTGCTGTAAAATCTTCTAGAGGTAATGGTGATGGAATCATGTAAACGTAATAATGTCTAGCTCGAGTAATGGCAGAGATTGAGGGAGGGAATTCCAATGATCATCTAGTGTTCCGTTTCGAAGGTGCGAGGCATGATAGTGCAATAAAGACTGCACTCGCCGACATTGCGGCTCCAGTAAAGATGACCAAGGCTTTGTATCTGGTGTATCCGTAATCATGGTTGTTGGTGTCCGAGATCAGCAGCGCACTACTGATGGGTCCAGCAAGCACATTACCAATACCTTGAGCGAAGGAAAACAGACAGAACATGGTCATCGAATCGCTTTGTTCAGTCGCAACAGCTGTACCCATGCGCACTCTCATGGCGAGATAAGCGTAGGCGAAAAAGCCATAGATTATAGCGAAGACGACCAGTGCAGCGAGCGACTTTGCCAATCCCCAAAGAGTCAACGCGACAATCGTCGACACCAGCATTGTGGAAAGAAGAAGAGCATTGAGCGGGAAGCGACCGTCGGAAAGGTAGCCATAGGTGAACTGGCCAAGGACCGAGGACACATTCATGAGTGCAATCAGTGTGGCTCCCATCCTCGAGCTTAGCCCCACAGTAGCGGCATAAGATGGCAAATACAGAGATGGTAAATAGAAGCCCAAACTCTGGGACATCGTCGACAAGATATACAACCAAAAGATTGGTTTCTTTAAAAAGCTCCAGTCCGTCCTGGCGAGAGAATTGGTATGGGAAGCAGGAAGGCGTCTCTTCATAGAAGGAAGTAGTGGGCCGGTCATGATGATCGAAGCCACAGCCATAGCTCGGAGGGTGGTCTTGTAACCGTACTTGTGCAGTAATGCTTCATTGATGAACGGATATGCGACTCCAGATGCACCAGAGGAGCCGAGTAGAATACCCCAAGCAAGGCCGCGACGAGCTACCCACCATTCGTTGACCATGCTTACAACCGGATAGAAGATGATGAGGTAACCAGCTATTGCATGTTAGCTCTGGATCTCGCGCAGCAACTCAATCAAACATGACTCACTGCCATACATGATGCCCTGAGTGGCAACCAAACTCCCCATGGTATCGGCAAAGGATCCAGCGACCAAAGCGCCCAAACATGTCACCCAACCCACAACAACCATATGCCTCTGATACATCGGAAACTTCTTGACCAGCGGCGCCATCAACGGAGCACCCAGATAAGCGATACCTGTAGCTATACTGCCAATATAAGTGATGAAAGGATTACCCTCAAACTGCGGCAAAGTCGAATAGTATTCCTGGAAGATACCGAAAGATAGCGGAAACCCCCAGAGAATGGCTTCGAACATGAAGGCGGCGAGTAAGACGCGCCAGGCTTCGAGACCGCCATCGACGGGTGGGAGGTGCTGGGGTGGTGCATGGTGATGTTCGGTCTCTCCGGCGACCAATTCGCGGTCGCGGTGGTGGGTTTGCGGAGATGCTGCATTGTCGAAATGTCGGAGCTCCACGGAGCTCAAGGTCGTTGTGGTCATGGTAAAGAGCGAGTAGGTCTTAGCTCGAAGGATTTTGCCATTCCTGGGGAAATGATTCGAGGCTCTGTTATATACTCTTGCGAAGGTGGTCAGATGTAGGGCGCGGATTTTAAGGTTTTCCGGCGGGAAACTCGGCATCAGCTCGACAGACCGTTCCCCGGGGAAGTGGAAAGAAGGCAATGCAGACACGAAGAACTTGCGAAAATAAATGATAGAAAGAAAACCATGAATCACTTGGATATGAAGAAGTATAGAAAAGTTATATGCAAGAGGGCAGAAATTAAACACATCAATCACCTGTTGGCTTCGACCTTCTTGACCAACTCACCACCCAATCTGGCCATCTCAGCCAAAACAGCACTCTTGTTCAACTCAGCGATAACCTCCTCGCCCTTCTTCACCGGCACAGTAGAGTACGACAAGTTGACCTTCCAAGCTCTGGCAGCGGTAACAGGACTCCAAAGACCAGCAATAGTAGTGCTGCCAGCGCCACCGTAGAACAGTGCTAATGACTGACCATACACAGTCTGCAGCTCGTGGAAGTATGCATCTGTGGGTGTGTAGTCGACTAACTCGGCATCTGTCTCCTCGGCAATGGCAAGATTCTTGTACTTCCCACTTGCAACCTTTGACTTGTTCGAAGTGTAGGCAGGGTTAAGATGGATGACAAAGTCGTAGTCGGCGAGGGGTGAGACGAAGAGGGTCTCGACGTCAAGTGCTAATGACTTGGCCTCGACCTCTGCGGTGGCAGCCTTGGCAAGAGCAGTCATGCGGCCGCATACGACCTTTGCGGGTGTACCGTCGGTCCAAGTAGTACCCTCGACATCGTTGCTGCTGGCGACAAAGAGCACAACACGGTTTAGTGCCGGGTCCAATTTGCGCCAGGCCTCAAAGCGTGTCGTCGCTGCTGCCACGTTATCTGCATTGAGGTCACCACCGAGATCTACGATCAATGGGTCGGCACGCCAATCAAAGCGTGAGAGGAAGGTGAGAGTACGTAAGAAGGCGGCTTGAGGTGATGATGGTGTGTTGTATGGCCAAGGGCGAGTGAATGTGTTGATAGCGAACAATTCAATGACCTCTTCCGAGAAGTGATTGCTGAGCAGGTGCTCTGAAAACCACTTCTTCAGAAGACGGACGGTGGGTGAGAGCACTGGGTACCTCGTACACAGCTTTTGCAGAGCTTGAGTGTGTGCTGGTGACTTGATGAAGACGCGCTTGTAAGTAGCAAGAGCGATTGCTGCGGTCTCCTTCTCGCTGGGTGCAGCAGATTGGGACTTGAGAATTCGCTCAACAAGAGTCTGCTCTCTATCGTGATGAATGCGTATACGGAATGAAAAGCCGGTGGGATAGATGACGTCGAGGAAAGCTTGGTTCAAAATCTCCTCGCCCTCATTTTCAAGGCCGATGCGGCTGGTGACACCTTCCGATGATGACTCGAAAAGCTCACCGATCTTGAGCAAAAAGGCAATCTTGGTGCGCTGGATGGCGACGAGGTCGTCCGGCCATCTACCAGATCCTTCGAACTGGAGGACGACATCGGCAGGGCGTTTCATTTGACGTTGGCTTGAAAGTGGGGGCTCAACGGAAGAGTAGCGGAGTTGAGAGTCGGCAGCCAAGATGGAACGAATGGTGAGTGGCAAGTCGTCCATACCACGAATATCACTCTCCAGAGTCTTGAAGGCTTCCATCAAAGGTTGGAAAGCAGCAAGACCGTTGCTTTGTTTGATCAATCGGGAGCTTTCATCGCCGGAAAAAACGGCGCTCGCAGCTGCGTCTTGTCCGAAATGGCGGTAAAGCAAGAATGTGATGATTTGCTGAAGGATGGGCATTTCGCTGTTGGCAGCCCAGACCAAACTCTCCAGAATGCTACCATCTCTGAATCTGCGGAGTTCTGCTTTCTCACCCCAGAATTGACGGAAAGCAGCAGCCTCCTTCTTCTGCTCGGCAGCAGGGCCGTGATCAACGGCACGAGAGGCATTGGCAGAATCGAGGTTGACAGCGATCAGGAGATCACCCTTACGCTCCATATTGGGTCTGGCAGAACCGAGGCCCCATGATTCCTGTTCGGGAGAGTGGATTGTGACATGAGTAGCACGATCACCCAGACCCTGGCTGAAGACTTTGTACATCTTGGCGTATCTTTCAAGCACCTGGCGATCCTCAGAGACGGTGGCGGTCAGAGCTGAGCAGGGCACGCGCACAGCCATGTCGTATCTGGTAAGAACATTGTCGGAGCGAAGGATAAAGGCAGCGTCGAATTGGTCGAAAAGGTTGTCGCCGAGCATCTTGAGAGTGGTGCGAGCTTCGGCGCGGAGGTGCTGGTATGACCATGAAGTCATCTTGTAGAGAAGGTTCTGGCCGCGAGGACCATCGTAGAGGACAGGCTGACCGTTCTCAGACGTAACGGATAGACCAGCAGTATCAAGAAGAGCGGGTTCCTTTGCGAGATCCTTCACGGCAAGATATTGAAGAGTAGCCTTGAACAACTGGTAACTGCTGTAGCCGCTCGACAAGACAGGCTTGCCCGAGCCGGCGCCCGTTCTGAGGAGGTTGGCCATGGTAGCCGCAAATTCAAAGTTGCCAAATCCTCCCTTGTTTGACTCGGAAGCAAGACCGCGCTGTCTCAACCAGACACGACCAAGCATACAGGCGTCTGTGTATCCTTCACAGGAAGCAGAAGAACCATGTAGCAACTTCAGGTAGGAGGTGATGTGGCTGTCGGATTGGATGGATGCGTTGTAGAATGGTGTGGCAGGAAGGTCCTGAGCCTGGTCATCATCGCCAGATTGAGCGGGACGAACACAGTTCTTGCTAGGCAGAAGCTTGCTGTTGGAGAAGGTACCCTCGGGAATGCCAGGGATGATGTTGATGCGCCAGTTGTTCTCGGAAGTCGACTCCTTGGGCTGGACCAGCAGGACGGGGTGCAGAGGGTTGTTGCGGAAATTGACGAATTGGAAGACAAAGTCCTTGAGGGATGACTTGAGACCGGCAGCAATACAGGCGAGGTAGAAAGCACGCTTGTAGAAGTAGCGGTGGTTCAGGTAATCCTTCTCTTGGAATAGCGACTTGGGCATGGTGACGAGCATATCAATCGAGAGCGGGGCCTGGCGGTCGCGAAGAGACAGCTTGAGAGGGAAACTTCCGACGACATTGATGTTCTGAGGCTTCTCGTACGCAAGCTTGTACTTGACGTCGTGAGCAGGACGAGGCTCAGGGAAGGGGATTGCGACCTTTGACTTCTTGATCATGTCGCGTTCGGCTTCGAGCAGAGGAAGAGGCTCTCTGTTGGGGATCGCATCCATCTGCTTCTTGAGCTTGTGCAAAGCCTCGGCAGCTGTAGCCTCTCTCTTTCCCTGTCTTGGGCGAATGTTCTGCAGCATCTGGTCGACCTGTAGCTTGAACATGTTGCTCTTGAAGGTGCCTCCGGTGTAGGCGGCGCTGCTTGCCTCGAGTGACGATGCTTGCGACTTGTTGCTCTTTGTTTTTTGCGCCTTGTTGTCCTTGGCCTTTACAACCTTCTCTTGTACCTCTTCCTCCTCTTCGCTCTCGTCCTCGTCCTCATCCATATCATCTGCGCCGACGTCTGCCTCTTCCATGTCGTCGTCCTGGCTCACATCATCTTCCTCGACGTCTTCGACCTGGTTTCCGGATGCGATCGAGGCGTCATCATCTTCGACGGGTGACGGTGAGTGACTGAGCTTTCTTCTCTTGCTTGATGGGACTGCCATATCTATGTTGTGTACGTCGAATGGATTGCGACAAGATAAATCGCAGCTTCTGTGAGGCGCAAATCATGCCAAGCTCGACTTTTTCTCAAGTCGATTCTGCCGCGGTTGAGATAAGAAGGCGGTCGCGATAAGCATCCGATACCCGCACCCCGGATTGGAACAACTTCGCCGCGACTGGCTGTAACAGACTCATTGTTCAGAACGGCCACGACACTTCTATCAAGCAATGCTAGTATAGACCCTCCCTCAAGTATGGCAGACCGACGGAATCCGGTTTGGAGGCTCGCCGAACGGGGTATCTACATCCGGAAGGTTTAGTCGAAAGAGCACGGCAACATTCACAATGATGGTCAATTGTCGGTATCAGAAGCATGCCAGTGGAATACAAGTAGGGAGGTCGCAGACTACCTCTGGATTTCAACCACTTTGGACAAAATCTGCGGCTCAATTCACCTCAAAACTCCATCATGGTTCAAACTGCTACTGCGACCTGCTTTTGTGGCACTGTACAACTCGAACTGGTACGAAGCATATACTCACCTCGCCTGCATGCTTTTGCTGATCACAAGTCATAGCCAGTATAAGGTCCGGACTTCCTGTTTGCCTTCGTCTGCCACTGCACTGATTGCCGCAAACTCACATCCTCCATGTTCATCTCTGGCTTTGCAGTCAACAATGCCGCCATGAAGCACATGCGCGGCGAGGAAAAGCTCACCAAGTACTCCCAAAAGAAGACCACCGAATCTGGCAACTGCATGACAGATTTTTTCTGTTCGGTTTGTGGAACACTGATGTATAGAAGAAGCTCTGGGTACCCCGAGATGTCTCTGCCACGCATTGGGACTGTGGATGACCTCGAGTTGCACGAGACTAAGCTTAAGCCTCAGCTCGAGGTGTTCTGCAAGAATCGTGTGAGTTGGTTCAATGGTGTTGAGGGTGCGAAGCAGAGTCAGGGCGGCCAGTGATTTAGGTCGAAGAGCTTTTGGGTTGAAACAGAGGAGTAGAAGCGGGCTCGCTACATGTATACTCTCTCATGTGTTGTTGCAATCAATTGCAAAGATGCAAGAAATAGGCATCGGTGTAAACATGCTTATCTGCCGCAGTAGCCTCAATCGATGGTCGTATTGGACGAGAACTGAATAGATGCAAGTACAAGACTCAAAAGTGATGATCAAGACAGTCGTGGAATATCCGAATGGTCGAGTGAAGACTGTGGAGATAGAATATCAGCTTGAGATGGTGTTCACATGAGGAAGCGGCAGCGATAAGGCATCATCGCCGACATCGCGGGACGATAGCGCCGTGTGGGGCACTTCAGAGAGGCGTTTCCGTCAGAGTCATCAAGATAATCTATTGTTTGGCCTTGCTGACCTTTCTCTTCCAAACTTTCTTTGACTTCGTTACACAAACACGATCATGCCAGTGCCTCTCAAGTTCAACGACAATGTTGGCGAGACGATTCCCGCAGACACTCCCCATGTAGCCACCCCACATTCCCCGGTATACGACTTCGACTAACACTCAACACAGGCAGTCAGTGTGTCTCTTCCGACATGGGCGGCCAACGTAGGATACGAAGAGGGCCAGAAATGGGTCATGGACAAGATGAAGTGTGGTTACCCCCGATTCTTCATTCACAAGAGCATCGACCGTCTCGCCACTGAAATCGTCAAGCGCCATGGCAACCCATCACAAAAGGCCATGCTGTTCCCCACTCACAAGGTCGCCAATCGTTGTCTTGAATTCATGCATCGCATGGCTCCCGATTCACAAGGCTCCGCTCGTGTCATCGACTTTGTACCGAACCCGAAGACGGAATCGCATGACGAGTCGCAACGCGTTCTACCCCGTCTCTCCGCCGTCCTCTACCCCGCCGAGCATTGGCCCGTCGCAAAGCAAGTTTGGCAACACAGCGGTGATGGTGTATCCAGCAGAAGAGCAGAGTTCCTCGAGAAGCATCACCTCGATGGCACCATGGTCGACAAGGCTTCCATCTACGACAAGCCGCGCAAGGGTCCTCGCCGATACCAACGCCAGATGTCAATTGACACTCCCCACCAATCACCCCCCTCCGAGAACGACGACAAGGACGGTACCGACCCCTTCGCTTTCGTCGAGGAACGCTTCGGTCGCAACTTGAACGTCCAATTCGCAAAACAAGCAAAGCTTGCCATCCGCCGTCGCATTGCTGGATCCTTGACTTCAGATGTCGACTTGCAGGAGGCTTTGAAACACCCCGAAGATGTCGAGCGTACTAGAAGTGCCGAAGGTTTCTCGGTCGATGATGTATTCCTTTACCCCACAGGAATGAGTGCCATCTTCAACACGCATCGCAGCATGATGGCAATCCGCCCCAAGAACAAGAGCATCAGTTATGGTTTCCCATACGTCGACACATTGAAGATTCTGGAAAAGTGGGGTCCTGGCGCTCTCTTCTACGGCAACGGCGAGCAAGACGATCTGGATGACCTGGAGAAGCGTCTCGAGTCTGGTGAGCGCTTTCTCGGTCTGTTCTGCGAGTTCCCCAGCAACCCGTTGTTGAAGTGTCCCAACTTGCAACGCATTCGTCAATTGGCCGACAAGTACGACTTTGCTGTTGTCATCGACGAGACCATCGGCAATTTCTTGAACGTCCATGTCTTGCCGTACGCCGATGTCGTTGTAAGCAGTTTGACCAAGGTCTTTTCAGGAGATAGTAATGTCATGGGAGGATCTGCCATCTTGAACCCCGCAGGTCGTTACTACGACACCTTGAAGAAATACCTAGCTCAGGACTACGAGGACAACTTCTTCGAGGAAGACGCCATGTTCCTCGAACGCAACAGCAGAGACTTTGTGGTCCGCATCGCCCGTATTAACACCAACGCCGAGGCCATCTGCGAAGTCTTGATGCAACATCCTCGCATCAAGCAAGTCAACTACCCCAAGCACGCACCGACGAGAAAGTACTATGATGCATGCAGACTACCCAATGGTGGGTATGGAGGCCTGCTATCTGCGACATTTTACTCCATGGACGATGCTATGGTCTTCTATGATAATCTGGACACAGCAAAGGGGCCTTCATTGGGCACGAATTTCACTCTCAGCTCACCCTTTGCCCTACTAGCACATTACACCGAGCTCGACTGGGCTGCCAGCTTTGGTGTCGAGGCCAACCTTGTTCGTTTCAGTGTTGGTCTTGAAGACACTGAAGCTCTGAAGAAGGTCTTCCAGACTGCACTCGATGCTATAATTGAATCCGACACCAACGGCAATGGAGTGCAGGCATAACTGCCGGAATCATTGACTGCTTTGTCCCGAGGCTGAGGGAATACATTTGAACATACAGCTGGCATACACGAGTGGTTTGAGTTTTGTACATATTTGGAGCGAAAAAGCATTAACGTTTATATGAGAATGAACACAAGTTTCAAAGATGATCTATCTTGCCAAATCAAATCGAACGTACGGTGATACCGAGGGTCTGGATCAAAGGGGTCCTTGTCCCGTCTGCAGCTTCGGTTACCGAGACAAGTTGATGGATGACATTGATTGGACGATCTGAAAAGTGACAGTCACGATAGTCACACACCGATCGATACAGCAGGGCTTGCATAACCAAACAGAAGGCTGCACGCTGTGTCCTTGTCGAGGGCTGCATGCATGGTGAGCGATGCAGTCGACATGTTTGTCGCATGCAGGAGACAGCCGACATGACAAGCCAACCACGTTTGCCGCCAACGTCTTTCTTCAGCTGCAATGGATGCAAGCGATGAATAGCTATCCAACAAGATGACTGAAGACACGACGATTTGAACTTGACACGAGATGAGTGGCCTGTCAGCAGAACAGTCGTGATGGCTTCGAGGCAGAAGGATTTGGCATGCCTCGTGTCTGATCTCGGATGGCACGTTTAGCGAATCTGAAATCTAGCGGCTGCTCGATCTGGAGATCTTGCATGGAGGGGCGAGTGAGATGGCCGATCGAAGGCTTGCAGGATTTTCGGCCAAACGATCATCACCGGTTGGTGGTTTCTACAACAAGATCATGTTTCCCTGTCATCTAGACGGAGCAGATTACTTTTCCACAACAAGTGCATCGGAAGAACAGAGTCAACGGGGTTGATACTTGTCACATCTTTGACCCCGAGAGTCCGGGATCTAGTTTGGTGGTCAGTGCACGATCTGTCGCCCCACAAAAGACCAGCCAATCGGAGGTTTGGAAATCCTCGAGAGATCAAAAAAACATTGCCGGCGAAAAGTGTCAACCGACTTGGTGAACGTCATCGCGTTACTGGTTATCACTCTCCGTTCGCCTTGGCCCCTAGATCCACATCACTCGACTGCCCAGGACCATCTCATCACACCGTCGACCATCACCGTGCTGACAAGATGCCTCGCGAGTTGAAGAAGAGAGGCCGCAGAGGCGAGGAGAAGAAGAGAAAGCTTGAAGAAGAGGAGGATGTCCAGGAAGATTTCGCACAGCCCAAGCGACAGAGAACCGAAGACGGTGTCGACGGTGTTGATGCCATCGATGAGGCCGCCAAACAGCAGGACTTTGTCGGACTTCCTCAGGATGGCGCATACACCAATGGCGATCATCAGGATGGTGAGGGTCAAGGCCCGCCCCAGGAGCAGGTCTTCTTCGGTATGCTGGACGAGGACGAGCAGGAATACTTCAAGCGCGCCGACGAGATGCTCGAGATGAACAACTTTGCCGATGCCGAGGAGAGAAGCCTTTTCCTGGCCAACGTCTACCGCGAGGCCAATGGCAAGGAACTCAAGATCGCCAACAGCCAGTCTTGCTCGAGATTGATGGAGAGATTGATCCAACTGTCGACACCTGCTCAGCTCAAGACATTGTTCCAAAAGTTCAGCGGAAAGTGAGTTGATCATTACGAAGACTTCCATGGTCGCATTACTGATTCGTTATCGCAGCTTCATGCACTTGTTCCAACACCGCTTCGCTTCGCATTGTTGTGAGAAGCTCTTCATCCAAGCCGCGCCCGCCGTCACACAAGAATTGCTCCACCCGCCCAAGGCCCAAGACCTGACAACCGACGATGGCGAAATCTACGTCAGCATGGAAGACCTCTTCCTTTTCACACTCGGAGAGATGGAGGGCAACGTTGGTTTCCTCATGACCGATCGCTTCGCCTCTCACACCCTCCGCGTTTTGCTCCTCGTCTTGGCTGGCGAGCCCTTGTCAGACTCAACCAACAAATCTTTGATGCAAAGCAAGAAGAAGGAACATGTCACCGTCAATGGCGACAAGGAAGATGCCACAACTACAAAGGACAAGGAAGATCGTCGCCCTGTTCCCAAGTCCTTCACCGAGGCTCTTGGAAAGCTCATGACTGCCAGTGTTTCTGGCCTGGACACGACTAGCCTTCGCGCCCTCGCCACACACCAACTCGGCAACCCTGCTCTGCAGCTCTTGATGAGAATCGAGCTTACTCACTTCGGCAAGTCAAAAGCAAAGGACGAGACCTCCATCTTCCGCACTCTTCTTCCCGACGACCCAATCACTCCTGAATGCGACAGCGCTAGCTTCATCAACGGCCTTCTCTTCGACCCCATTGGTTCTCACCTTATCGAATGCATCGTCGAACACGCTCCCGGAAAGATGTTCAAGAGCTTGTATAGAGGTCTCCTGAAGGATCGCATGGCATCTCTGGCCCGTAATGAAATTGCCTGTTATGTCGTCTGCAAAGTTCTCGAAAGATTGAGCAAGGACGATCTGATGGAGGCTCACGAGCAAATCTGCCCTCAAATTCCCAGTCTGCTCGAGCGCAACCGTTTCGCAGTTGTCAAGACCTTGATCGCCAGATGTGCTGTGAGAGAAATTGACAGCCAGGTCATTGCAGTACAACTGAGCGAGGCATACAACGGTCCCGAAGGCTTCGACATTGTGAAGTTGCTGAAGCCCGATACTGATGAGCCGGCACAGAATGGGAACGCAGTCCCTGAAGGTATGCCTGCACACATTGCCGAAGAGCGCGCAAACCCGCACACCATCAAGCTCCAAGGCTCCCTTCTCGCACAATGCATGATCTTAGTTCCTGGTGCCTTGAGCAGCCTGATCCTCGAGAGCTTAGCTGCTCTGCCACCATCGACCCTACTCAATATGTCTCGCGACACCATGATTTGCCGCACATTGCAAGCAGCCATGACATCTCACAACGCCAGCATCATCTCCCGCCGAAAACTGATCCAACAATTCTTTGGCCACATTGGTGAGATGGCACTAGACAGATGCGCGTCCCGTGTCGTGGATGCCATCTGGGAAGGCACCCACGGTCTCGCCTTCATCCGCGAACGCATCGCCGAAGAATTGAACGAGAATGAAGCCGCGCTCCGCGATAATCCCTGCGGCCGTGCCGTCTGGAAAAACTGGAAAATGGATCTCTACAAACGCAGACGCGGCGAATGGGTCAAGCAATCCAAGATCAAGGCTTCAAATGACGGTTTCCAATCCTTCTCAGAAGTCGACACAAATCTGAAGAATGCGAATGCACACAGCACACATGCCAACAAGAAGGCACCGATATCCGGATCTCGCGCTCCTGCTCAAGCACAACAAGGAGGAGAGAAGAAATCAGCCATCCAATTGGCCAGAGAAAGACACGCAGCCAACAAGGCCAGATCGCAAGAAGCGAGACAAAAAGCCGCGACTGCCGGAAGTAGACCTGCTGGCTCTTCTAATGCCAGTAAGCACGCTTCCGGTGCGAATGCGATCAGCAGCACCAAGGCGTAATCGTCACATGTTTATAGGATTGGGAAAATGGAGTCTTCATCATACAGTAGTATCTAGCTTTGTTCTTTGTGGTTTCGGTGTACAGGAGATTACCCTAGAAATGTCTTTTCTTTAGTCATGTCTGACTTGACCAATTTCTCATCTTCACTATCGTTGTGACTTGTTTTTTTCAAGTTATATATCATTGACCGTTCACTGCAGAGCAGATACCATCAATGCTGCAAGTACAGTAAGAATGCTTAGTCTACATCTCAGAAGAAGGTTAGGTCGAATGTCGCCGACCCTCACGACTTGGAAAGTCAAAAAGTGGTAAGTGATCGGCGATATTCGGTGATAACGCGAGATGTCGTCAGACACATATTTTCTCGATGTCGGTGTCATTGGGAAATAACAAAACAACATATAACTCGAGAGCTTCCTGCACGTTTCGAGTCTATCGCATTTGTTCTGCATTATTATCATGACATCTTTACCTTCCAGACCGGCGGAGGAGAAGCCATTGGAGAGAGCGGATGAGGTTCAAGATGTATGAATCATCAAAGCTTCTAAACCACGCATGCAAGGAAACGCAGTAGCTAATGGAACTCACAGCTCCTCAACTCGATTCAAGAACTCATCATCCCCTTCATTCGATCCGCCGACGAAGATGCCGCAACCAAGCATACTGGCCATGGTCTGCAAGTCGAAGGCCAAGGTCCCCGCACCGCTCTCGTCGAACACCACCCTCCTCAGAAACTAAAGTCGCTCTTCGATGTTCAGCTTCCCGAAAATGCTGAAGGGAAAAAGGGGCTTCTCGATGTAGTCGAGAAACTTCTGAAGTACAGCGTCAACACTTGGGATCAAGGATTCATGGATAAACTATACGCATCCACCAATGCTGTTGGCGTGGTCACGGAATTACTGCTTGCAGTGTTGAACACAAACCTCCACGTCTATCAGGTTTCTCCTGCATTGACGTTGATTGAGAAACAGACATCCAAAGCACTTGCTGGTCTTTACGGTTTCACTGGTGCGCATGGTGGTGGTATTTCGCAACCTGGTGGTTCGGCTAGCAATGCTACATCGATTGCTATTGCGAGAAACACTCTGCATCCGGAGACAAAAGTTGACGGTATCAACGGAAGAAGATTTACTCTGTTCACTTCAGCACATGGACATTACTCGTTGGAAAAGGCTGCACAAATGTTCGGCTTTGGAAGCAGCGCCGTCATTGGCGTTGCCGTAGATGAGCAAGGAAGAATGGATCCCGCAGCCTTGGATGCTGCTGTTCAAAAATCAAAGGATGCAGGCGATGTTCCTTTCTACGTCAACGCGACTGCCGGAACCACTGTTCTTGGTAGCTACGACCCCATCGGCCCCATCGCAGACGTCTGCGAAAAGCACAAACTCTGGCTTCATATCGATGGTTCCTGGGGTGGTCCGGTCATCTTCAGCGCCACTCACAAGCACAAAGTCAAGGATATCCACCGCGCAGACAGCATCGGCGTCACACCGCATAAAATGCTTGCAGTACCGATGACTTGTTCTTTCCTTCTCGGCAAAGACATGAGACAATTCCAGCGTGCCATGACACTTCCTGCTGGCTACCTCTTCCACAACCCCGAGGAAGAGGGAGATGAATCCGCCGCTGATACCACGACTCTGGACTCGAAACCTTCCGTCCAAGAAGAACGTCCCGAAGCAGAAATTTTCGATCTGGCAGACTTGACACCACAATGCGGTCGCAGAGGAGACGCCCTCAAACTCGCATTATCCTGGATCTACTACGGTAGCTCCGGCTTCGAAACCTCCATCGACAACGCCTTCACCGCAGCTTCCACTCTGGCCTCTCTGGTCCAAGAAAACCCTGCTTTCACATTGGTATCCGAGAACCCGCCTCCATGCTGGCAAGTCTGCTTCTACTACAACAAGCAAGAAGGTGTGGGACACAGAAACAAGGATTCAAAGACGACGGAAAGGATTGCGCAAAAATTGATTCCTAGGGGTTTCATGGTTGATTATGCGCCGGGAGAGGACGGCAAGTTTTTCCGTGTTGTGGTTAATAGTCAGACTAGACGTGGTACTTTGGAGGGATTGGTCAAGGCTATTGAGGAGGTAGGAAAGGAGTTGAAGGTATAGAACACTCATAGATGTGAGAAACGATAGATACTACATGTTACCATTCGAACCTTGTCAATTCCAACTTCAACGATCAGTCCAGAGCTGCTCGAAACAGAGGATCTTCGCGAGAACTTTAAGTCAATTAAATTTCCCCGCGTCCATGATTTCTCTGAGCTACACCCTGGAAAATCAGAGTTATTGTCTTGGGGATTTGTCTTTTGGAGAGCAATTCCTGATCACGTCAATGATCAAGTCTCCATGTCATTGCTGATCGACCAGATTGTAAGATCGATACTTGCGTCCAGGGTGGCCCCAAAAGCATACCGAATTTTGAACTGCCGAGGATCTCGGCATCGTGGACGTCCGCAATCTCCGCAACTAAATACACCATGGCACGCGACCATTGAGTAAAAGCATCGTCTATCCTTGACCTGTCTTGCTATTTCCTCGAGTCTGATCCCGTATTCCTGTGCTTGTATCCCTCTCTTCGCATTCTCGGGGCATTGAAAGACACCGAACAAACAGGGCCAGCCTATTGTCGACCAAAGCAATCGGACCAACATTTCGTCCCCTCGGACCACCAGCACAATATCTTGCTAGCAGGATTCATCAATCATGACCACCTCAGCAGCAACAACACCAATCAAAGCGGACACTCCAGCCCCAGCAACATCACCACCCAGACCCCTCCTCACCCGCCTCCACCTCTGGCTCCGTCTCTGGACCTTGAAACTCACAATCCGCACCATCCTCTCCACCGTCCGCTTCTTCAAAATCAAAGGCTATGGCACCTTACAACCCACCTACCGCAAAATGTACCCCATCGGCGCTCGCCTGACCAATGAAGTTTGGATCCCGAGCAGTTGGAAACCAGGACAATCACTACCCTTGTACATTGATATCCACGGCGGTGGCTTTGCTCTAGGCGACCCTTTCCACGATGATGGATGGTGTAATTACCTCGCCGAAAAACAGAATATCTGCGTCGTCAGTTGTGATTACAGAAAATCACCTGGATACTATTTCCCCACGCAAACTAATGATCTCGTGGAAATCATCACGTCTATTCTCGATGATGAGACTCTTCCCGTGGATAAATCTAAAATATGCATAGGAGGGTTTTCCGCGGGAGGAAATTTATCGCTTTCAGTCGCCCAACATGAAAATCTGCAGGGCAAAATCAAGGGATTGTGTTTATGGTACCCCTCTACTGATTTCAGTGGGAAATTCAAGGGAAAGATGAGGGATGGTCCAGATGGTTCTCCAGACGTCCTAGCCAAAAGTGGAGAATTATTCACCTACGGTTACGTTCCTCATGGTGTTTCAACCACAAACCCACTACTCTCACCCATTTACGCAGATCGCAGCATTTTGCCCGACAAAATGCTATTCATAGCTGCCGAATACGACGTCCTATGCAACGAAGCATTGGAAGCAGCAAAACTGTTTGCCGCAGCTGAACAAGCGGAAAGGGAAGATGGAAATGTGGAAGAGGATGATAGGCAAGGGGTGGAAAGTTGGAGGAAGGGGGGAATTTGGTGGGAAATGGTCAAGGGGGCGCAGCATGGGTTTAACTATATTAGGAAGAAGGAGGGTGGGGCTGAGAGGGAGAGGGAAAGGGTTACGGAGATGGCTTATGAGAGGGCTGCTGCTTGGTTGAAGAGGGAGATTTATGCTTGATGGGAGGTGTGTGGGTTTGAAGTTGAGGGGTGTGTGTAGTCATGGACACTCATGTGAGCGATATACAAGTCAGAATTCAGAACACTTTGGAAAACGCCTCTTTTGGACATGGGAGAAGGGAAAGTACGACTGGACATTTTGCACTGGAAGACTATAAGTTTGGGAGTCGAGTAGAAGCACTTCTCACATTTCATTTTGGTATACTATTCTGCATCTGAAGAACGCCAGCGTTCCTATCCCCGAGCAGTTTCTCGGTACTGTCTGAATCGCAATACAACAAAAGTAAAAACACCTCGACCTAGCATATATCTAACCATTCAAAATGACTTAAGCGTTGAGCTTGCCGAGAACAAACTTGGCACCCATGCTCTGGACGGTAGCATCGTTGGGGTAAGAGAGATGTTGAGCGTTAATACCCTGTCCGTGGGTAGTGTCGCAAACACCATCGCCGTACTTGCAGACATCCTGGGTTCTGGAGATCCAACCAGAAGGAATGCTGTTCGAGCCAGGGTATTGCGAGATACCGTTGACATTCAGAGTGGTAGTGCCACCAGTGCTGTCGATGTTGCAAGTCAGACCGGCCTTGTGCAGCGGGTCACCGATGAGCCAGACACCCTTGACAGCAGTGTTGGCGGTACCGGTCAACTTGGGGAGAGCGTTGACGGTGGCGGCAGCACCCTGAGAGTATCCCTCGAGGACGAAGCACTCGTTGGGGCTTGTGCGGAGGGTGGTGGTGATCTTGTTGACAATGTCGGCGGTACCGGCTGCGGAGTTCTGGCTGTAGTCGGCGGCGTAGACGGTGTTGTAGACCTTGCCACCGGATTTTGAGGAGAGAATGTTGCTGTTCATGGTTCTGAAACCTGCGGAGGGACCTTGGGCTTCACCGGTACCTCTGGTGTTGATGATGGTGTAGCTGGAGCAGCCTGACTGACGAGTGTCAAGCTCGATGGGGCTGGCGGCGGCCAATCCAAGGATGGAAGCTCCGGCGAGGATGCTGTTGGTGAAGTGCATGATTGTGGTGGTGTAGAAGAAGATTGTTGGAGTTGAACGAAAGTAGCGGATGAGTGAGTGATGCTGAGTTCTTCTTCCTGGGCATTTCGGACTGTTTATATATCTCTCGATGACTGACCATCAATGCCTAAAGCATTAGGCCACCCGGTACACACACTACTAACCTTGATCTCCATACTGAGAGTCGTGCTTGTATGGCTGTTCACTAACAGAATTAGTGTTTCACCCCACGCCACCATCACAAGCAGCATTGGTCTCGAACCTTGCTCTTCTGCCACAGCACGATGGTGGCTGCGATATCGCCATGCACCTCCATCGACGAAGATCACTGGGGGGCCTACCTTGGCAAGCGACAACGTGCTCGACATCCATGCGCGAGGATCCAATCAGTCAGAACGAGCCTCAACCTTGTTTCAACCTTCACCTGTCATGGGCTGCCTAGGGCAAGGACTTGTACGCACGTAGCCGCAAACGTGCCTGTCCTGGAAGCCACATGAGATGCGTAAAAGATTGGTACACAGCTGTCGACCCATGAGTCAGATATGGATAAGATTGCTGGTGCATTTTGGCCATGGACAAAGCTTATAGGCGATTCGAACTCGAGTTAGACGGATCTGCAGTACCTGCCAGTAGACATCCAGTCGTCCAGAAGATTTCGCCGCTTCAACGTGAATCGCAATCCATTCGTCCGATGAGTCCGATGAGCGCGATTCAACTTCCCTGATCATAACACTGATCCAAAACATCAAAAGAAGGTCTGTGTTTCAAGGCCTTGGACATGCATGAACTGCAACATTCGCCGCTCGAGAGGCTTGCATGACAAAGAAGCCTTTCCCTGTCGCGCGCAAAAGGCAAAATCTGAAACATACTTTTTGACAACGGTCAAGCAAAAAGTACCGAGGCTGGAAGTGTCTGCTCAGGTCTTGGCAGGGGCTAGTCCTTCGAGGCTTCCACCAAACCTCCACAGCCTATTCTCACGTCAATCAGTTATGCTTACTCCACCTCTGGCAACCTTTTACGTGATCTATGCAAACCTTGGTTAAATCTGTGCATTCAGATAGGTAGGTGGCTCGGACGTGGAAATGCCTATTGAACGCATGCAGCACGGATGGCGTTGCGAATGAGGCAGGCATATACGCTACTCACTTTCACTCGTCCAGGGCTCTCGAACAAGGAGGTGTGATAGAACTGTCGATCTTATTGTTCTTTGATATGCTGCATACATCGACAATATTGTCAAAGAATACCGAGGCCATGCAAGCTTCCACCGAGCCTCGGGAGGATCTCTCATGCACTCCGCAGTCTCGATGCCGCAATCCATGTCAATCTGAAACCGGGGACGCACATCTGCCGTCGACAAGCTCATTCGATGAAATCCTATCACGAAGGAGGAGCACCTGCAGTACCATTGGAGGTACCATTTCCGGGTGCATCGCCGCCACCACCACCCATACCACCTCCCATGCCTGATGAGGAAGAGTCCATCACACCACCAGTACGGTAGTAGTTTCCTGCAGGAGTAATGGTCTGGTTGTTGGTCATGTCCACACCCATGGAGATCCAAGCCAGAACACCATCAGTGATATCGTCACCAAGCAAGATGTACTCCACCACGGGGTCAACGCCATCGGTGGCAGTCTCTTCAGAAAGGATGGAGTCTTCACTGTTGGTTGTCCAGTCTTGTGTGTTTGTGTTGTAGGGGTAGGTGGCTTCGACTTGCTTCAGCAGAGACATGTCGAAGAAGAGTTGGCCAACGTGTTGGACCGAGCCGGAGGACATGGTACCGTTCACGTAAAGGGTCGTGTTTGTGTGGGTGACGATGTGGACATGGTTGGCGCGGCTACGAAGGAGGTCAGTATCATGTTGATGTCTATGCTGACGGACTTGCATACCTGGTGTAGTGACCAGGGACAATGGACTCGAAAGTGGCAACACCCTCGGTATCGGTCTCGGCAATACCGCGAAGGAAAGTGGTGTTGACGTTGACGGTATCCGAAGAATCACCATTACCACTGGTAACAATGCCAGAGTAGACACCGGTTGCATTGCAGTGCCAGAAGTCGATATACACATCTGGAACAGGCTCGCAGGTGTTGACGTCGATGACCTGGATATCAAGAGTTATGGGAACACCCTCCTGGTTCTCGGTGATATTCTTGCGGATGAACTCTCCCTCGACATAGTAAGGACCTTGAGTGACCTCAGGAACAAGGATACAAGAGCTATTGCCAAAGAGATACTCCTCGGTAACGTCCATGTTGATGCTGGTGTCGTTGGACAAATGAGTTGTGTTGAGGACAGAAGCGGCGTCGCGCTTTTCTGCTCGCTGGTTAGCTGCTATCAACAGCCTCTCGTCTTCGATGGAAGAGTTACCCATAGCAGCAGGAAGACCGCGCTTCTGTCTCATGTTGGTAGCCAGGGCATCGCGACGGGCAAGGAATCTTTGCTCAAGACCACGAGCCTTGATCTTTGCCTCGCAATGGCTCAATGAGCGCTTGGTTTGAGGAACGGAGTCGTAATAGGTACGACGCTCCAGAGCCTCCTCGCGAGGGTCATGACCGGGGTGGGCAGCAGCAGTGCTTGCCAGAGCCAGAGAAGCGAGAATGTTCTTGAAGTGGACCATGATGGAGCAAAAGTTGTGTGATGAAGCTGATGTGATGAACAGGAACGACAAAGGAAGAAGAAAGCAGAGTTTTATACACCTGCATCACACTCAAGGCCATCCCTCGACTTGCAAGGCCTTGCTTGACCTCACCAGGTCGCCACGCAAGCAACTCACAACAGTCCAAACTCCCGATAAAGCAAGCAACTGCCCTGATCTATCAAGCTTCAAACAGACGAAGCCGGAAAGCCCTAATATCACAGACCTGAAGATGGAATAGGCGAGTGGAAGCAATGCCATCAACGAATCACAATCGAGACATTTACACTTTGCTTACGCGGGATCTTCATCAACATATCACATTAGTTTCAAATAGCCACCTACACCTGTCTTGGCATATCGAGGGCATTTCCAGGCGGTTAGGTACACTTGCAGGTATTTGGTGTCGTCGCTGTCCCGGCGGAAGAGAATAACACAAGCCGTCGTTATAGCACGGACCTATAGACGCGTATGCTTTGCTTGCATGAACCATTCATCTTTGACATATGGACTTCGCACTGTAGACACTTCGTTAGGACCAAGAAACATATCTTCAACAGTTGACTGGACATGTTTTCAGCATACAGGATCACCACAATATCGATTCTTGCTGTTTATTCAAGAAGAGATCGATCTGTCGCGAGACCTGGAGAAACGGACGTTGTTCGCGAAGCTTCACCACCGCGTCACCCGCCAAGAGACAAACGCGTGGTAGATGCAGGAAAGACGACATGCGGTGACACAGAAGAGGGCAGTGTTCATCGATATTGATATCAGAATCGATTTCGCCAACTTCACTTCCTCCCGCCTGATTATCTATGGCCGCATGTAGGCTCGAAGCAAGATTTTGGCGGTTTATTGGGTTTCTTTGGAAACCTCTCACCTCGCTGACTTGTGAGTTTGTCAAATCAGTGAGATATGAATGTCTCAACTGCTGCAACTTGCTTCCCATTGCATAATGGTTTATTCGGATCTATATAATGTATTGTATGCTGCATGATATGTTGAATGCGGCCTGTCCAATTTACTACAATGCAAAAGAATGACTCGGGAAACTTCCCCTTACACACAAGTAACACCACTCCGATGAAAACTCATACCAGATTGGCATGCGAAAGGCGTGTATCATGGATTCATCATACTGCATCAATCTTGGCATAAAAGCGAGATCAAACGATCAAGCGATCAGAGCGATGAGACTGAGAACCTTGACTGCAATGGCCGTTAGAGGCGCTGCGATCATGGTGAAGTCAGTCAACAGCTGGGCCACATCTGCGTAGATAGTCGCAGTGTTGGCCAAGTAAGACAAGATTGACGGAGAAGCCTTCAGAAACACGCCGACGAGTTGGCTGGTGAGGTCAAGGGTTCTAGAGATGTCTTCGTGAATCTCGTCGGCGATACCTGCGGAGAACCTAGTCAGCCTCGAACGACAGTCATGTATGCTATCCTGTGGCTTATACCCTTCTCAGTGTTCAAGAGATGCTCGAAGGCCGCAGTTACGTTTGCAGTGACGGCCCGGATTGTCTGGAAACCATTGGCGAGGATTTTGGCATTGTCAGCCGAAAGAGGGATTGCCGCCTTAGCGATGTCTTCGACAATGTGATCGATGGCGTTGATAGTCTGGGAGAAGTCTGAAGCCAAAATCTCAAGGGTCTTGTCGTATGACTCGATGTCGAATTTGGTAATGTTGGCTAGTCGTGGGTCTATTAGCTTCGGGCGCGCTTAGGTGGATGACCTGGTGGTGATACCAAAGACGTCCAATACGTGCATAGCGTCAGCCGATGTAGTGTGGACCAGGTCCTCAAATGCGATTAGAACCTCAGAGGTACCGTCTGCTGGCTTTGACTCGTCGGCAATTGGCATGCTCATGACTGGAGCAACCATGCAAGCAGCCATAGTGACGAGTGAAAGGAGCTTCATGATAATCTGATCTGATATCGGGAAGCTTGGAAGGGTTAAACAGGTGATCAAAGAGCAGCTGATGGAGAATTAATCAAGTAACTGGTCCGATAGAAGCAGCTTTGTCTGGTCGGAGGAGGTTGAATTTATGTCTTCAAAGTGCCATAGTTTTTAAGTATTCTCGGCTGAGTATACCTGACAGTATCCAGTGGAGCCTCATGTTCCCATTCAACAACTCAAGTGACTCCAATAACGGCTGTCATCGGTATCAAAGTTTCAGAAATTGCGAGCTCCTTTCGCCATGACACATATACAGTGCGGCGGACAGCTGTTCGCATCGCTGCACGTCCAAACGTGTTTGGTGTTTCGAGCACAGCAAGCTCGTATCTGCAGTCAACGTCTGCTTCGGCCAAACTTAATCTCACTCACTCCATCGTACCGAGGTACTTTGCTCGTTGTTAATCCCAAATTCAGCGAGGATATCCGTGAGTCGCGAGTATACGAAGACAGCTTGATTGTTTACCATCAAGGTTGATGTGTTACTAATGTCGATGACCACACGCCAACTCGAAAGATGGACTGGATAACAGACGGAGTTCGCTGCTGTCCTCATCTCACATGTCCTATACGATTGAGCTCTTCGCATTGTATTGTGATCAAATCAATGTACCAGACCTCTACAACTGTGATATGGTTGTCAAACAGATCCAAGAAATGCGACGGTTGACTCCGAGTCAATTTCCCGGCCTTGTCGCATCGCTGTATACCGTCGAACGGAGATAAGACTACTGAGTCAGGGGCTGTAAGAATTGACGGATCACACCACCAGATTACTGAACGATACTATGAGTATACAGAGTCGAAAAGTAAATTTTAACGTCTGCAAGTGCGTTGATGGTCGTCGACAAGAGATGCCAAGTTCCAAGAGGTGTCTGAAATCTGGCAACTTCACCTCGGCCCCACTTCGACGACAACTCCCATCGCACCTTCTCCTCTCTCACGAATAGCGACCAAAATCGTTCCAATATATCCACTCCCACACGATAAGATGAACCAGACAACACAAAAAGCTGCCGACGTGACTGTCGAGGTGATCGACAATGAACAAGACTTCACCGCTGCCTTCGAGATAATTTCCAAATGCTTCGGCGAACAAACCAACGATGCATTCTGGAAAGCCATGAACCCTGGTTGGAATACACCAAAGGGAAGATCTGCAGGCATTTCACGAATGGTCAAACGCTATCAAACTGTCACCAAGAATAATTCTGGAGAGCCGAACACAATCCACCTCAAAGCCACTGTGCCTGATCCTCGAAATGCAGGACAACGCGTCATTGCTGGGTTTGCTATATGGGCACAGTTATCTATGGCTGATGGACAAGGAGATAAGCCCTCGACTGATGTGACCACTGCTGCGGATCTGGAAGACCTTTACCCAGGAAACGAATCAGAACAACGTTTTCTGAAGCAATGTTTCGCGTCTTTCGTGAGCCAGCGAGTGAAGACACTGGAAGAAAAGGCGAGCACCGCATCACCAGCAACTTTCAGTCTGGATCTTTGCGTGGTAGATCCTTCTTTTCAGAGAAGAGGCATTGCCAACAAGTTGGTCGAGTGGGGGTTAGTTGAAGCTAAGCGCAGAGGAGAGCTTGAGTCCACGACTGAGGGATCTGCTATGGGGAGATTCGTGTACCAAAAGTTGGGCTTCAAGCCTGTGAAAGAAGTGGTGTATGATGTGGATGCGGAGTTCCAGGACCGCAAGTTGCCACCGAATCTGTTCATGCGCACAGGCACAGTCGCCTAGCAGGCTGAGGAGCTTCTTACGACAATCATACGCTCATCGCATATCGCAACAAAAGCTTTGGCCCTCGAATAGGGGCGATCACTTTTACTGTACGTATTGAAACTTGGTATTTCTTGCTACTCAAGATAAGCAAGCTCAATATCTGAATAGCCTCTCCACGCCCTCTCGTCTCAACGTCCTGTTCTTGATCTTGTAGAAGAACAATAGGGAGATGCAGCCAGCAGCCACAAAGAAAAGCAAGCCCGCATTTACCCAATGACCAGTGGGGTATCCCTTCTTCTTCTCTTCCGCCTTGTAAATCCAGACTCCCGTGATCTGTCCTGGTGCACCAAAAGAGATGTTCAAAGCAATAGCTAGTCCAGCCGCCGCAGTACTGTGCAAGTTGGACGATAGCCATCCCAAAAGAGGTGGGATGCATGAAAACGAACCGGCAGCAGCCACGATGAGGCAGCCGTACCGAGCGTTGTATGCGTCCGGTGGAAGCACGGCAGACGCTAGGAAGCCGATTGCTCCTACTGTGGCGAAGATGGCGGAGTGAAGGGCTCGACTGTGAGTGGTCAGTATCTCGAATCTTCTTCATCGCCCTGGTTTACTTACGCATCAAAATGGTCGGCAGACCAAGACACCAGAAGCGTCACCACATAAGCCACTGCATACGGCGGAACGGTCATCAGCTGCGCCGTAAGGTCTTTGAAGCCGAGACCCGCAGTAATGGTAGGTGTGAAGAGTGACAAGGAGCTGAACGGTGTCGAGATGCCAAAGTAGATTGCATAATGAGCGTAAAGTCTCCAATCGGTCAGTGTGACTTTAGCATCCTGCCAGGTCATACTCTTACTGCCACCGTGCGAGCCTTCGAGTTTCAATCTTTCTGCAGCAAGAGTTTTTTCCTCAGGGGAGAGCCATTTGACAGTCTCGGGATAATCGGGAAGGAAGAACCACACGAGTGGTGCCGACAGCAATGATGGCAATCCTTCTAGAATGAACAGCCACCGGAATGCTGACAGAACACCGGTACCATTCATATGGCCAACGCCGTACGCGATGGCTCCTCCAAAAGCACCTGCCAATGTCGCCGAAGCCAAGATAAAGGCCACTCTTATCGAGCGCTCATCGGTACGATACCAAAATGCTGAGAAAAGACGTTAGTTTGTATTTCCCAATGGAATCCGGATGCTCTTACTGAGGTAGTATACAAGACCGGGAAAGAGCCCTGCCTCGAATACTCCAAGCATGAAACGTAATGCTGTAACTCCAGCAAAATTATGGACACCACCTAGCCCCATGGTCATGACTGACCACGAGAGCATCAAGAAGGCAATCCATTTGCTCGGAGAAAGTCGTTTGAGGAAGTAATTGGATGGTACTTCGAAGAACATGTATGCAATCAAGAATACCATTAGCGCGATGGTGTATTGGTAGGCCGTCATGTTGGTCTCGGAAAGCAAGTCATTGTGTGTCGAAGCATTCAAGACCTTAGCATTGCCGATGTTGGAGCGGTCGAGATAACACAAGAGGTAGATACCACAAGAGATGGGTAGGATCCTCAAATCCTGCTTCCAGACAAGCTTCTTATCCTCGGGGCTACCGCCTCTGGTGTATGCTTGTTGTGAGCTGCCTGACTCAACGTCGTTGATGAACTCTGCTCCGACATCCTTCTCGTCGGTGTTGGTCATGGTAGAGGAAATGAGATGGAAGGTATGATCCGGGGTAGATCTGGGGAAGACGCTCCCAGATATATACACTGATGTTCGACCAGAAAGATCGATGCCGAATTATCCAGAGGAGTTGTTGAGAGATGGGAAGAGCAAACGAAAAGATACGTTGTCGGGCGCCGGCCCCAACCACCGCTTCTGTAGGATGCAGATCGGACCATTTTGAGCGCTGGTGTAACCCCCGCAGGACCCCACATAGACGATCCTTCGGACCCCACAGCCGATTGTCTTCCCCATATCTGTCCTGTCGGCCCCTACGACCGTCGACCGCTGCTGCATCAAGTCAGCATGCAAACTACTAACTGCGATCGGTGCTATCACCGGAAAAGCAAATGCGACCGACTACAGCCCTGCACATCCTGCAACAAAGGCGGGGCACAATGCGTCTACACTGACCGGGCAAAAGCGAGGGCTGTGCGACCGGATGAGGTGGACCGACTAGAGAGACGCCTCGCTCAAGCTGAGAACCGGAACAGGTCACTGGTTGCTGAACTATCGAGAATCAGATCTACCGGTCCGCCGAGAAACGACGAGAACGATCGAATTGACCTGGTCCAGGAGCCCGAACCGTCCGACTACTCAGTCAGAAGAAGTGATGTCGCAGCTCAGGTCTCTATCTTATCAACAAGTGCTGCTGGCGAACGGCAATACCTAGGCTCTACGAGTGGTGTACTCTTTGCAGATCTAGTGAGAGCGAGCGTTGATGCCCCTTACTCGAGGCACCCTTCACCACCAGGGACGATACACACAGTCAATTCTCCTGAAACTTGCGAAGACATCCCCGCCAATTTACCACGAGAGTTACCACCGGAGAAACTGGCTCGGAAGCTCGTACAAGCTTATCTCGATCACGATTTTCTCTGCTATCCTTTCCTTATCCCTTCTGAGATACACAGGATGTTAGAACGTCTCTACAGCTCAGGAGTGTCGAGTCTGACACCTTATGAGCTGTTTGTTGTGGATATGCTATTTGCGATAAGTACAGCTCAAGTTTCCAAGTACGACTGGCGCCAATTGCCTAGCGCAGAGAGTCATCATGCCAGAGCGATGGCTACGATCGGGAATGTGCTTCGCTTAGGAGGACTGCAAGCTCTGCATGCCATCTTGTTACTTTGTCAGTACAGGACCGGAAGTTCAATTCAGGATAACTCGGGTTCAATGTGGCTACTAGTTGGCATAGCAGCTCGTATATGCTTCGAGATGGGCTTGCACAAAGACTCAGTCTTCCAACTGCAGGGACCTGGCGATGACGATGATACAGCTAGGCGTTACCTGCTGCAGGAAAGCAAAAGAAGATCTTTTTGGAGTGTCCTTTGTATGGACAGGATAACTTCACTTATCCTTGGAAGACCTTGTGCCATTCGGGATGAGGATTTTGATCACACATGTCCAGATACAGATAAAACCGTCTCAATCATGCCCAACGCAGCGGAAGAAGCGGCAAGACCATTCGTTTTCAGACACATTGTGTCTTACCGGCTACTTTGCGGACGGATTGTGTCTGCTCTCCATCGGAAAAAGGCTCCGAATGTCAAACAACAAGACGTTTTACGATTGCGGCAAGAGCTCTGCGAAGACCTGGACCGATGGAAACAGGAAGTCGAGCACCTGCACCTCGAGCAGAATAATCAAAATTCTTCTTTATCCTCTTGTCATCTTTCGACGGAGTGGTACAATATGCTGTACTCCAATGCGATGCTGATCCTTTGGCGTCCCTCGCCACTCCTGCCTGACGTCTCGCATGATGCGGCATCCTTGCAGCACATTTTTGACTCTGCAAAACAAAGCATCACAATTTATGCTAGTCTTCACAAATCTCGCAAGATCAACTATAGCTGGATCACATTGCAGTCTGTCTTCCTGGCCGGTCTTTCTTATGTCTACGCATGTGGTCGACACTTCCGCTCACGCTGGCGAAACCCTTCTGAACCATCGCTGCAGAACGATCCAACGACGATCGAAGTCGTCAATGACACGAGAGCTTGTTCAAACGTGCTAGTGGCTGTATCTGAACGCTGGAATGCGCTGCGTAACTGCCACGAGGTCTTTGACCGTCTCTCTGATGCTGTTTTGAGTGATGCTATCAAGCTTCAAACAGCTCAAGCTCAACAGATGGTTCAGTCAACCTTACAGCCTGCAGTTAATAACAACAGCTTTGCTGGAAACATCATGACGGTACCTCGAGATACGACCACCTTCTCGCCTCTGGCTGTGGACACAGAATTCTTGCATTGTTTCGATGACCTGCAGCATTTGTATAACACGCAGCAAATCGAAGACCCGATCATGGAGTTGAGCCAGGATTGGCTGGGATATCTAGGAAACGGAAATGATTTTGCGGAGTCTGTGTATCAAATGCCTGGATACTGAAAGTTCATAGCACAATCAATATCATAAGAGGAGTGGCATCTTCCATGTTTCTTGAACGAACAAGACCTAGATTGTTCCTCTTTGCAGGAATTTGATCGGGATATCCACGTGCTTACTTCGTAGATATTCCCCAACGCCCTTGCCTAGTCCGTCAATGCGTGCGCTTGAAGCAATACCTCCATCGAGGAAATCCATGATGCGGCTATTGGACATCAGCATCTCTTCTGTGAGACATAAAATTAAATCAGAACTTACAAGTGCACAGCAAGAATGTTCGGGAACTCGCATCGCTCGATACTGTGCCCAGCATAGTCATCTTGCAACAATTCCTTTAGTTTGTTGACTGTGAGCAAAGATTGTAGCCAAGTATACTCATCAGCATGTCGGACAAAGAAGCCAACGTTAGAGTTATTTGCTTTGTCGCCCGATCGCGCATGTACGACCGTGCCCAATGGTCGTCTCTCGGTTGGACCAAAGCTCTCCAGATCGATTGCGGTGGCCGTCTCGGAAGATGGCCTTTGCACTGGATAATGCTGAGTTCTTCTCGGTGGAGGGATTGATATTGTTTTCCCAGCGACTACAGCTTCGTGGTTGATGGTAGCTTGCGGGATGGTTGCTGGGAAGATCTCATAGAACTGCTTTGGCTCCATGGTGCGGAAATCCAGGTTCATGTGGTAACCAGGATAACTCTGCATACGCAGTGAATATAGCGGAATCTTAAACTTCTCTGCCGCGATATCTTCTTTTCTGCGTGCTTGTGCAAATACCCGTAACATCACAGTGCCAGCTTGCTGCGAAGACGGGTTGTCGACTTGAGTTCCGTAAAGCTCGGCCGAAAACTTTGAGAACTTGCTGCCGTTGAAGATACTTTGCAGTTGTTGCTTCATCATTTGTGCCTTTTCTTGCACGTCGAGACCGTTGATGTAGTATGTCGTTTCTGCTTGCCAACCTCCGGGAGCTGCCACCATGACCTTTGTAGTCGCTGGCGGCGGAAAGCCTTTACAACCAGTGATCGAGACGCAGTTTTTGCGACCGGTCTCTTCGATTCGAATACTCCCAATATCGGCGACCACGTCTGGATTCAGATACATTTGTCCCTGCAGCTCGTATAACAACTGAGAGGTAATGTTAAACTTGTCGACTACACCATTCATAGAATCCGGCTTTGTAATATAACAGGTTCCAGACGGCGTGATCTCTGCTATCGGGAAGGCGAGATCCACCAGCTCGGAAAGAAACTGTTTGAAGCCGGAGAAATTTGCGCCTGTTGCGTATGGACCGCACTCGATGAGATGACCTGCTATCAATGCTCCAGCAAGCTGATCATAGCTTTGCTCAGACCAGCCATACCACCAAGCTGCAGCACCAACGACTGGCGAGGCATCCGTGACGCGACCGCAGATTACGATATCAGCACCTTCTCTGAGGGCTGCGACGATACCCCATGCGCCGATATACGCGGCAGCGCAAGTAGGTTCAAGGTCAGGATCCCAATTCTCGAGCAGTTGATTTTGATGATCCAAGTGAGGGAACTCGAGGGCTCTTTGACCAGATTTGCCCTGTTTCAGCAGATAGCTCACATCATCTCCCAGGATAGTCGCTACCACCAAGTCGTGGCCGCGGCTTTGACATAGCTCCTCAACCTTACGAGCAAGTACTGGTGCGTTCATTGCTCCAGCATTGGTGATGATCTTGGTCTTTCGTTCGGCAATGTCATCAATGCACTCAGTCAGTTGTCTAAGAAACCCAGCATCATAGCCAAGCTCTGGATCTTCTGCCTTTCGGATCGATTCCCAGGCTATGTTCATCTCGGAGAGCCTGAGTTCTGTCAGAAGAGTAAACTCTCACAAGGTGATGACATACCAGTCGCCAGTGATGACATCAACATCAGCTTCTCGTACCATGCGAGCCATAGCATGCGGCGCATCTCCAGTCGCGCCGCTGCAGTTGCCGATTCGAAGGTGTCTCTGCGTTGGCATGGTCAATTCGCTCAGCCTGCAAGTTGTTGCTCTTCCTGAATTTTACAGCAGGGAGACATTGGCTTGACATATCTCCAAAGCAACGTCCGGTTATTTCCGCCCGGCGGCCTACTACATTCGATTCATGTCACGCACCATACGCCTTCGACAGGCGGCAATGGTATCACGATGTGGTGGATAAGTGATCGTCGAGGGCCGAAAGGTTCGGAAAGGACGACGGAGGTCATCGGGCGTCGGCGCCGAAAAGCCTCTTCTGTCCAGCCGACAATGACACGGTGTGGAGACCCCAAGCCGGGAAAGAAGGTGACATTCTTTCCTTCCTTGCTACCAAGACCATTTAATAAACTTTCTCGTCATCATGGCCATGGATGTGCACGGCTGTCCATCTTCCAAGCCAGAGAAGGTAGACTTGCGCGTGAAGATGAGCGACATTTGCCGGCCTGAGAGCACAGCCCGAAATTCACATAAGAGTCAAGGTGTACCTTGAAAGTCAAGCCAGGTTGCCAGCGCTACAATTCCATGATGAAGACCAGTGCCATTACCGCCACTCTTGGTGCCGTTCATACCACCAATGCTCTACTCACGATTAGGAACAATGATTGTGCATCCTTCACACACAATCTCACTCTTGCGGAGAACACCAAAATTTTGAACACTACCTATCACGCACCTCACACTGTCAACATTACCAGTGGTCAGCAGAATATCTACAACAGCCATGGTTTTTGCGAAGTCGATGGCACAGTTTCATACGGCAGAAACTCAACCTTACATTTTTCAGTCTACTTGCCAGATGCATTGCCCTACAATGGCCGCTTCATGGCCGTCGGTAATGGTGGAATGGCCGGAGTCTTGGACAAGGCAGCTTTGATGCAGCAGCTGAACTCTGGGTTTGCATCTGCCGCCGGAGATGCTGGTCATCTGGCCAGTCTGAACAACGATGGCTCGGGAGCTCCTGATACGTATATACCTTACCTACACAATCCTGAGGAAGTACAAGCTTGGATTCACGATGCCATCGCTCTCTTTGTACCATCTTCCAAGGATTTGATCGAAGCTTATTACAACAAAACTGCAGCCTACAGCTACTACAGCGGCTGCTCTACAGGAGGAGCTCAAGGTTTTGCTTTGGCACAATATCACCCAGAACTTTTTGACGGCATTATCGCTGGCTGTCCTGGCAACTGGTACTCTCATCTGGCTCTTTCCTTTCTCTGGAACGCGCAACACGCCGTAGAAAACACATCGGCGTACCTTCCACAGACCGTACTGAATTTCACCGGTCAAGCAGTGTTGGAAGCTTGTGATGCCCAAGATGGCGTCAAAGATGGGGTGATTGAGAATCCACTTAAGTGTAACTTTTCGATCGATTCTCTGGCTTGCAACGCTACCCAAATACCACGCAACAACAACACTGTCACTTGCCTCACTCCGAATCAGATTGTCGCGGCAAAAGCTATTTACGCTGGACCGAAAGATTCCGACACAGGGGAAGAACTCTATCCCGGGTTCGCACACGGCTCGGAGATCCAATGGATCTTACAGGAGGGCTCACTCTCCCATGATTTCTCAGTTCCGATCCTCCAGAAATTGGTCTACGGTAACCTCAGTTATAACGCCTCAGCCTTCAATTGGACAAGCGATGTAGCAGATGTGGATACAAATGCTGGAGCTTTCATTGATGCAATCGGTGCGAACCTCACTGCTTTCCGCGATCGAGGCGGCAGATTGCTCGTCTATCAAGGCTGGGCTGACCCCTTCAATGCCCAGACATGGCCGATTCAACACTACGAGGATGTTCAATCTTTCTTCGACGACGATATTTCGGACTTCTACAACGTTTTCATGGTACCTGGCGGTGGACACTGTGGTGCTGCATCGTTCTACCCTCAAGTGCCCGCGATATATCACACAGTACCTGCGTTAATGGATTGGGTTGAGAGAGGAGAGAAGCCTGAGGAAGTGTTAACTACAAAACCCACAAACGGAGAGACAAGAAGCAGAAAGCTTTGCGCTTGGCCAAAGGCTGCGATTTATGTGCAAGGAAATACCGACGATTGGAAATCATACGTTTGCGAGTAGCAGTCGCTCAACCGCGACGGTGATTGGAACAACAGGACTGATCACACGCGATCAATAACCTGAAGGGAGATAGTTTCATGATTTATCGAACTTTCGAGTACTAAACATGCGCAAGTCTGCGGACTAACCTCCACACTTCTCCTAGTTCTCTGCTGCGACTTCAATTACTAGAAACTTAGTCCTATGTTGTTGTTGATCATGGTTTGTTTCTTTTTCGCAGTTTAGGCAAAATCAAAACCAATGCCCTGTTTTACTGCATTTGCTTACTTCTCCATTCTATTCGTCTTTCTTACAACTCTTCGAGCCATCTACAATGACCCTCGTTTTAAACCAATATGGGTCATAAAAATTCTAAACCCATGCTCCTGGACAGATTCTGGTGCAAGATTGGGCTCTACGGCATCGGAGACAGCAGCGCGAACACTAGAGCCGAGCTTGCGGGAGGTGATGATACTACCGCCCGTATCCTGACCACTGCTCCAAACTTCGATTTTCCACTAATCACGCCATCTCCCTCTCTAGAAGTTTCTACTAGTCGCTCGGCTGCCGCGGTGGTTACTGCAGCCCATGGACGTCGGAGAATTTGGGAGACCGTAAGACACGGGTTTCATTACCGTCATCCGAACATAAAGATTCGTGAGAAGACTAGAGGTATGTTTCTGCGCCATATCCAAATCCAAAAAACACTGCTGACACTGCGTATATAAGTTTCGATAGAGATCTTATGGTATGCATAGGTGTGCTGAAGTTGTTCGGTTTGCGAATTTGCTCGTGGCGTCTTTGCTCAACATGCATTTTAAGGAAGAAAGTTTCTCAAACCACGGAACCACCTTAATGTATACTCCTTTAGCTTTTTGTCCATATGTTGTTGGGTGGGCTGCTAATTACCATATATCTCTGGCACCTTTTAATCGATTTGTCCACCTTATTCGAGGTTTCACCCTGCCATTGCAGTTCAACCCTCCCCATATTTCTTTTCTTACACACTCCGCTTATGACCAGACCAGCCATGAATGACCTTACGGCTTTCCCCAAAGCCCTCGGTCTTGTACTCTTGCTATCATCATGCGTTCAATACACTTCCGCCGCAGCCATCGCCATCGCCAGCACTGAAAGCCGTCGTCTTGTTCACCTTGCCGACATCACCGACAGTCATGTCAAACCCACTGAAGTCGTAGATCTTAGGTCAATGATTTCTGCTGCTTCTTTGGATTGGCCTATAATTCCAACAATGGATCCTGACCTCGTGTCTTGGCTTGGCTTGAACGCGAAAGGTCGTCCTCTACAGCTTCTGGTCAGAGTGCCGCTTCAGCCGCTTCAGCCACCACAAATGTGTCTTCCGAGACGCCTACCGCAAGCTCTGAAGCCGAAGGCTCTTCTGACGATCTCATCACTCGCACGATAGCTACACGATGGCCGGATTTTTTGTTCGATACCACCCTCCCTGTCCCACTGCCATTGACAGAAACGCCCGAGTATGTGGTAGTCACTCTGACTAAGCATCATATTGCCGCGGAGCCAAGGACCACAGAAGCCATTTCTACCTCAGGAGCTGGTATCACAACCATTGCATCTTTTGCTCCAGGGATCGAGGTCATGACTACCACGATAATCAGGGAACCTTACTCATGGCCAAATCCTATTATATTTCCGCCTCGACCACCATGGGTCGACAAAGAAATTACCGAGATAATCACTTGGACAAAAACCCACTCGAGCACTGCAGGCGCGACCACCGCTACTGTCAATATTTCTAGCAGTGGAATCCCCAGCAATACAGCCAAAGAATCAAAGACCCTCGACCTCACCGTCAGTTATCGATATTACCCAAGTACTGTAACGCATTCGCCATACGTCTATGGTGTGGGACGAACGACTTATACCCGAACATATACCCACACCGAGACTTTGAGTATTGCGGCATCAAAGACATCAAATGCCAACGATGCCCCCTTTGTCAATATCGAAACAGTAACTGCCATCACAAATTACAACGCCGCCATTTCTGATGCCATCATCCCTGCCACTAATACTCCTACTCCTGCTATCTCAATCTCAATCTCACTGGCCTCTGCATCCGACAAGCCCACCCCTACAACATTCGCAACCCAAATTCATGATGAAAAACGCAGATGCCGATATCGCGAAGAGGACACTGCCCCTTCCAACCCTCTCGAATGATGAGTGTTAGATGAATTGTGTTGTTTCGATGCTTCAGAGTGATGATGCTAGTTCGAGATCGACTGAGGGTGGAGGACAGATGAGTTTTGTCACTGGTGCTAAGACTGTTCGTGATTGAGAGAGGGGAAGAAGGATCGGGGAGTAGAGGGAAATGACGAGATGGGAGGAGAAGGGGAGATGAGGTGATGATAGGTGGTGATGGGTGGTAATGGGAGGTGATGCGTGATCATGGGAGGTAATTGGAGCTGACGATGGATGTGTTTCGTCAGCGTGAATATTGTGGAGTGTCTTTTTATTCTGGAGCATTGGTATGAACGTGATATGCGATATCTGGATCTCGGAGGAGTCAGAACATGAAATATTCCGATCTTTCGATTCAGTTGACGTACAAAATAATAAAGAGTATTTCCACTCATAGTCTCCATCTCTATCACCCCTTACTTCTCAAAAGAAGGCAATACTTTCTCCCCAACCAACCTCTCAAGACTTCCTTCAATGGCATCCCAACTATCTTCATATCCCGTCCATCCAGCCTTTCTAGCTTTACTCATACTAATGACCAAATCAAAGTTTCTTCCAAACACAAAGTTCAAGAATGCCCAAGTTGCATTTTCAAATGCAGATTTGTCCAATCCTTCTCTGTCGGCGAGGGTCGCCCAAGCCTTCTTGACCTCAGGCTTCTGTGCCCACTTTGCAAGATCGATCTTACCTTCCACCAGAGATTTCTTCGTGATCGGAGCGTCGACGAGACCGCGATCAGCTGCGAATTCGGAAATAGGGGGGGTATCCATAAGTGGCATGAGAAGTCCATCGTCGCCGAAATCGTTTTTGAAATCCTCATCCGTAAACATTTTATCCGGAATTTGCAGACCGAATTTAGCAGCAACTCTGGGCCACAAGTTCTGCCAGGACTCTACATCGCCATTCACGACATTGAAGGCCTGATCAGCAGCTCCAGGTGCAAAAGCGGCCCATGTGTTGAATTTCGCATGCAGAGTTGAAGACGTCAAACTGTCGAATTTGGTGTAGAAGTGTGGAGAGCCTGGCCAGATGAATGGTTGCTTCAACTCCTTGGTTATGGCGGCATAGATGCCTACCGCAGAGACCAAGTTCATGAAATTTCCTTTGGCGACACCGATGACATCGTTGGGGTAGGTGACTGTCCATTGCCAGCCATTTTCCGCGGCGGCCTTGTGTAGGATTTCTTGCTGGCGGTAGTAGAAGTTCGATGGGTAAGAAGGGTGTTTAAGCCAGGTGTCAGATTCTTGCATTGGGTTTTTGGGGACGCCGAAATGGACGCCGTATTGTTTGCAGCCTGTGGTTAGGATGAAGCGTTTGATGTTCTTTGCGGCTCCGGTGATCTTGAGAGCGGAGATGAAGTTTTGGAGCATATCTCCGTTGACTTTTGTGGCTTCATCTTCATCGTCTCTGGCGAGGTAGGCGGTGAAGAAGACGTATTCGGCGTTTATGTTTTGAAGCTCTTTGGCCATCTCCTGAGGGTCGGCTTGGAGGTCGAGATGGGTGTGCTTGACATTTGAAGGGTAATCTTCCTTTTTGCTGCGAGAGAGAGCGTAGATATTGGACCATGTCTTTGTATCCTTTGCGAGTTCGAAGACGATCTCGCGGCCGAGGATGCCTGGAACATGGTCAGAATGCGTTGGACGCGGGTGAGGGAGATCAACTGCTCACCAGTAGCTCCGGTAACGATTGCGTTAGGCATTGTTGAAAGGGTTCTGTGTTATCGTAAATGTAATTGATGGTTGTTTACGAGGGATTGATCTCACGATTGAACAATGCGAAGAGGGTTGTATTTACATGTCCGAGGAAGCATTTTGTAAGCATGACGTAGGTTCGACGTGGGGTGGCTAATAAGAATCGATCAGGGTCCTCGGATCTGATGGATGGCATTTCAAGTGGTCGATTCTGCCTTTAAGAGTCTGTAAGAGTAAAGGGGAGTAGGAGTGCGAGAATACATTTGGGCACGCCATCTAGTCAATCGCCCAGAAATCGATTCGTGATTGATATGAGAGTATAGCAAAAGGAGTGTATGATTGATCTTCTTGTGCTATTGAGAAAAAGAGAATGCAATCTACCTCGACTAAACATGATCCTCAGTGATTTTGAAAGAGCAAAACAGTGTCTCATGGACATGCGGTCAACTGCAACTGGCCTGCCCAGGCTCGTTCAAGGTCTCTTCATGGTCTGTTCGTGATCTTGCTAGAAGCTGGTCCTTGGCATCTGGTAGGCAGCCCGATCGGGCGGCTGCATCGATTGAAAACTCGACCTCAAGTGCGAAGAGTGGCGTAGGCGGCTGCAGGTGACCATGGAGGAACAAGTGTAAAGCGCCGTGCTATGCCAATGGTCCGATGCATGATGAGTTTCATGTCAGATCAGAGGTGGAGAGCGAAGTGAGTGAGGTCGTGCAGTCGTGAGGCGGTGAGGACGTGAGTGTTTAAAAAGCGATACAGATTGAATCATCACTTCTTGTCGCCGCCTTTCGTTTGAGTGAGGAGTTCATTCAGGAAGTGGTTGATGAAGCTCTCCTTTGGTTGTTGCGCTGTACAAATCAGCTTGTGTATGCGGCAAGATAATGGCCATCTCTTACGCTCTTTTGCAGGCTCGTTGGGCTTGTGCTGCGAGGTGTGTAACGGATCGGACTTGTGCAAAGGGTCGGGCTTCTGCAGCGGGTCTGCCTCGTTCTTACGAAGACCGGCCTGTGTCTGAATCTCTTCCCAAAGGTGACTTCCAAAGCCTGGTCCTTGTTCTGCTGGCTGTAAGTGACTGGTGTTGGAGAATGACTACGAGATGGAAACACACTCTCGATGTTGGTGCCTCCCTCATCTCCTTCCAGAGGACCGTGGCGGAGGCGATGGACGCCCTTGTGGACTCTGCGGACACCCTGATGGAAGGTGTGACTTTCGAGGAGCTATTCATCCATGTGTCAGTGGCGTTCCGGTTATGGGAGAATAGACGGCGCATACTCGTTTGACCAGCCATGCCTGTGTGGATGTCAGTGATTGAGTGGCGACGCAGAAGAATATGCTGTGCAGCTAACCTCGACGACTGCTACCCAGGGAGCCATGTTGATTGCGACTGTCAAGATCAGGCAGGTGCTCGATCGCAATAATGAATTGTTCGAGCCTGAGTATTAGGAAGGAAGGTGCGTGCTTCGATGATGGCTACGGAGATAATGGACTTTCGGGGAAGGCGCGCGCCCGGGCAGGGAAAGTGCAGCCGGCGTTTGACATTCTTTCGTGCCTCTCAGCACAGCACACGACTACCCCAATCTCAGCTGCTGCAATGCACGAAGTTGTTCAGTCTTGCACCGTGTCCGCAGAGAGTCTCTCGTATGTCGGCTCTCTTTGGACTCATCGTAGAAATGGTCCGCCTTCCTGCCTTTCTGCGGGTAATTTCCCAGACGAAGCTCGGGATAAACAACAGCCGACGTGAGATGCGAGATGGAGGGGCCTCCTGCCCCTCGGTCATCGTCATGTCATGTTTCAGACTTTACACTTTTGAGCCTCGAATTTGAACAAGTCGATTGAAACCATCGCTCTCACTCACACTCGGTATCTTTATCCTTTGTCGCTTCTAGTCCCTTCTATCAGGCTCCCGCCCGCGCATACGACTACATAACTTCAGCCGCCGCCCGTCAAGTTGGCTCACCCACGTTCGCCCCGGCGCATCCGCCTACTTGAGAAGCAACAAAAGTTTCTTGAACGACGCTCCGCCAGTATTAGGCGCGCCATGGCTACTCGCTCGGCTTCGACTCAATCGCTTTCATCAGAAATGCCTTCTGCCTTGCCTCAGTTCCTTCGACAGGACCGATCGACCCTCATACATAACTTCAACTATCTCGAAAACGACCAACGCGATCGACTATCCGAACAACACGACAATCCAGAGCAAGAGTCGGAATGGGCCCGCTTGACAGGCAACGACATCGCTATTCGCAATCGCTACATCAATGTTGAGCCTTTTGCCAATAATCGTATCAAGCTGGCTGTCGCTGAGGGTTATAACGATTACATCAACGCATCACCTATCGCTCTGGGCCCGCGCCGATACATTGCCACTCAAGGTCCGAAGAGCACTTCTACATCTCAGTTCTACCGCATGCTTGCCCAGGAGACAGGCCGGGATACACCTGCCGTGGTCGTCATGCTCACTCAGACCCATGAGGCCGGCCGTGAGAAGTGCTTCAAGTACTTCCCCGATACCCCTGAAACACCGCTCGAACTCCAACCAGACCCTGAGATTAACGATGGTAAGTGTCTCGCACTCGCAGTTCAACATGTTTGAGACTATCGCATTGCAGAAAGCTATCCCACTCGGTGCCTTTCTCCACTGAGAGCTCGCCTTGTTGGACGCTCTCAGCGGAGTGATACATCGAACGCGGTACAACTCTGCATCGCGATGGCCTCAAGCATGCCAAACTATCTTCAGGAGAGCAGTATCACGCATGCGGATGAGTCATGCTAATCGTACTTGCAACAGGTTTCGAAGGCAAAGTCGAGCTCATTTCAGTAGAAGAGGATGCCACAAGTCGCTGTGCCATGCGTCACCTGAAACTGCATTACAAGTCTGCCAAAATTGAAGAAGATCAGAATGACGACGAGGACTGGAAGGAGAAGGAAATTTACCACCTGTTGTTCGTGGGATGGCCGGATTTCTCGGTACCGGAAGGCGAGAACCGCAACGCCATGCTTAAACTCATCACAAAATCCGCCGAACTGAACAAGCCACCGAATGTGCCAACCCCTGCTGAGTTTCCACCTGCACTCGACCCTGCGTCTGAACCATCGGCAACAGCCAGTCCTCGCATCATCCATTGCTCGGCCGGCGTTGGCAGATCAGGTACTTTTATTGCTTTGGACTTCCTACTCGCTCATCTGGAACGCGGCAACCTCGATTCAGTCCCTGACGATGTCGACCCTATCTTCGATACTGTCAATGCCATGAGAAGACAGCGCATGATGATGGTCCAGAGCGAGGCCCAATTCTTGTTCTTATACGACGTCATGCGTTTGGCATGGTTGGAACATCATCGTGCCGCAGATGCAGAGCCTTGAGATCAACACGGTGCCACTTGATCAGACACATATTCCAACATTCACAAGCTCGATCGGGCAGCCACGGGGCTGACTGATCGGATCAGTCGCAGCTATTATGCCATCTCGAAGACGAGGCAAGGACGCACTGCAACACTGTACATATGCAGCATACTTTCTCCAGCGCGCTGGCCACCATCGAGAGCCACACCACTCGCTCCACACATCGCACCTTTATGCAATCACAGAGCTACGCACAGCTGGAATACACGGTTTACAGCGGCTATGAAATATTCCCATCATGAGGCGATGATCTAAAGAAGACACTACAGTAGCTAACAAGGAAATAAAAGTCCATTAGACTGACGCTGCAAAGCGCATCAATAAGCACATCTTTCCAGAAAACGGTTTCTTCCCCTTTGCCTCCATTGTGATCTTCAGCAGATAGTATCATCTGTTGCCACAGTTCAGCAAATAGTATTATTTGTTGCTACGCTTTTCTTGCATATAACATGATGAGATTCCCATAAAAACAATCTTTCACAGCAAGATACAACATGCCAATCCCGCCAGATTACAAGCACAGATAAAAAAACCCCAACTCTCACTTCCTGCACCACGAAAAGGAGAAATTCGATATTCTATTCTACCGGAAAACGTCAATCTCCACCTCGGATCAATCTCTTCCCCTCTAAAACACAGCACCACCAATAATAAACACCCTCTCCTCCTCCCTCTTAACCCACCTCACAACCTCCTGCGCCGCTTTCGCCAAAACCGCCCTCTCGATTCCACCCCCCGCAACAGCATAAACCTCATACTGCCCGGTTTCCCAGCCCAACGCGACAGCATCTTTGGCGCAAGCGTAGTGGACTTTCAAATGTGCGGTTTTGTTGTGGATGCTGGTGTGTAGAGCGGAGTATAGGGAGACGAGACGGCGGTGGGGCACCAGGGATGTAAAGTGTGGGGAAAAGGACGGGCAGAAGAATTGGACGTTGGGGCGGGATTTGTAGATGAAGTGGAGGAGGGGGGAGGAAGGGAGGATGAAAGGGATGGAAGGGCGGCCGTGGCGGATGGAGGATTTTAGGATTGTCATGCTGTTGTTTTGGTTGAGTTGCTAGAGAGGAAAGATGTGTAAGTGGGTTTCTGGTCAAAGGAGATTGGGAGAAGGGAAAGGGGGAGGGAGGCTTACTTCGATCAAATCATCGCGCATCTGGCGTAATTCGTAAAAGGCTTCTTTGTCTGCACTGATGAGGATGATGGCTAATTGATCATCATCTCTGGTCGAAGAAGTCTGCGGTCGCTCTTCTGACACTTTGGCATGCTCGTCGCCAAGGTCCAGGAAACTGACATACATGTACAAGAAACCTGTATTGTTGAATCCGGGCAAACACAATGGGATCCAATTCTCGCCACCGCCGGCTTTGACGCTCCCGGCTTCGAAGAGCATGTTGAAGATGAGTTGAAGGTCTCCCGGGTGTAGAGAGTGTTTTCTGGGTCGTACTACGCTCACCAGTCTGCCTCCTGCTACCATGAGACCGTAGAGAAGATTTGGCGACTTGACTTTGAGAAGGGTATTGTTGATGACTTGACGGTGTGATTTTCTGATTTTCAGGCATTCGAGTGCTGAGAGCAGGGTGGGCAGAGAACCTCTTGTGAAGCCATCGGCCAATGCGCCGAGCAAAACTTCTGTGCCTTGGAGCGGTCGTCGCAGATCCGTAGAAGGTCTGTTTGAAAACATGCGCTGCATGCTGGGCAGAGTGAGTGTTGACAGAATTTGCATGTATAAAGATTCCAGCTGCGTCTTAAGCTGCAGGTCACTCTCGCCGAGTCTGCTAATGGCTGCCAAGTTCAAATGACCCTTGGACAGGATCACGAATCTCGCATTTCCTGCCGTGAAGCCTCGTAGGCTGTCATTGACGTCCTGATAGAAAGATATAAGGGTCTGGAGTATTCCGATATGATTGGCAATGACTTGGTCATCACCATGTCGACTCCAGATGGGTTTCCCCGCCGATGACAAGATGAAGAAGTGCTTGAGTTTCGATGTCCATGAATTCATCAGAAACTCCTCATTCGTGCCATTGGACCGAAACTCCTCCAACTCGTCAAACTCATGATGCATCCGGAGGCTGAAGATATCGTCCTCATCGAAAACATGATCCATTGGGTTTTCCTTTTCCAATTGCGCGCTCAGTGCCTTCCACGCAGGACTTGTAGGGAATGGGTCCCCAAGTAGACTTTCCATCTCACCAGCAGTCCCGACCGTATTGGCGTAGCTGCGTAAACTGCTCGTTTCTGCTGCGTCACTACCGACGCGACTTCGAAACCTGTTGATAGTAGCGGTACTCTGTTTCCTCGACACAGGCCGGCTGGGGGGAGAAAGATTGCGAGATCTTCGGTCTTCGAAATTGTTTGAAGTGTGGACATCTGTCAAGGAAACTGCGGTCGTCGGTCGTGCTTGCAAGTTTGGCCGTGAAGCCATTCGTTTCGGCAATCGGATCGAACCTCCAGAGCCCCGTTCTTCCAGTAGATCCAGATTGGATGGTCTAGGCGGTAAAGGCGGCCTGATTTCCTGAGAGTTCTCCATCACATCCTCTCCATGTTCTCTCATATCTTTGGCTTCCGGGGATGTCGTCGGCTGGGTTGTGATCTCGTCGGAGGCCTCCTTATCTGCTACAGCCGCTGCATTTGAGCTGCTCTGATCTGGCTCATCTGACATGTTTGATCTGTGTACTGATGGGAATATTAAGCAAGATCAAATCATGGCACTGTGCATCATACGCTCATCATCTGCAACACGCGAGACGAACGTGGCTGAGGCTTCCGCGGTGGCGGTGCAAATCTGTGACACATGGGTCACCCTGATTTTGTTCAACAAAGCTCCTTTTCACCGCAAACATGAATGTTCGAATTCATCAATGGCAAAGAATTCGAGATTGGAGGTGACTCTCTCCATGTCCATAAGTCTTCGAGAAGCCTGGCACGAGTGCTGTATTTTGTTTTAGGTGATTTGCTTGATACCCTTGGCCCTAAGCAACAGTCCCAAGTCAAGACTTCGAGAGTTGACCCTTGTCATGTCATGATACGCAATGAGAGTAAGAAGAGAACGCGGTTTAAGAAAGTTGCCTTCTCACTTTTGATAATGCCTTACATACAGATATGAACGCCTCTCAACCCAAAAATATGGTCAAAAACTAACTCCACGCATTGAGTGAACACAATAAGGGGCTTGTCTATTGCGATTTGCCCTTCTTCTTTTCCTTCTTCTCTGCCTTCTTTCTTGCCTTCTCCTCTGCAGTCACAGGCGCCTCTGCTCTCGTACCTTCGGCTAGCTTCTCTGCAGCCTCGGCGGCCTTTCTTCTCTTCTTGTCTTTGGGTGTTCCTTCGCTGGCTTCCTTCTCATCACGCTTGCGCTTGCTGCGTGCGTTCTTCTCGATTTGCTTGGCGTTGGTGTCACTTTCGTCTTCGGAAGAGCCGATGAGACCGGGGTCTGAGTCGCCGAAACCTGGGGGCTTGTAGCGCATTCTCATGCCTTTGGGTTGAGGACGGGGGTTGCTGATTGCAGGGGTCTTGATGCTTGCCGCGGCATTCGAGCCAGTGTCGGGATCCGTCTGATATGAAGAGAGGTTGGGGAGGCGGACGGTTTGCTGGAGGTGGAGGGTCTTTGTGACAGGAACTTCCACGGCGGTGTAGGCGTCTGACTTTGATGAAGGTAGCAAAACACGGGCGTTGTTGGTGGGCTCCTCGGCCAAGTTGTAGTCGGTTCCGTTGTGTGAGAGGATGGTTTGGTGGGATTGGATGGCGGAAAGTGAGACGGACTTGATCTGGGATAGCGGTACTGATGAAGGTGCGGTGATGTGCCAGATTTGTTTCGATGAGATGGTGGAGGGGTCGAAGAGGGTGTTGACTGTCTTTGCGAGGGCGGACTTTGTGTTGAGTGCCTTGTAGCCTGGTGGAGGAGCAAAGGGTTGGGCAGGAACGATAGCTGCTGCTGTTGTCTCAGATGCAGCCGCTTGTCCAGCAGCTCTAGGCTTTGCGACAGGCTTGTCTGCCTCGCCCATCTCGACATCGCTGTCGCTGTCATCCTCGGAGCTGCTATCATCCGAGACCGAAACCTTTTCCGTGCTCTTTGATGCCTTGCTGGTCTTGCTCGTTTTCAATGCCGTACCGTTGGTTGTAACAGCAGCGGGTGCCTTCTTGGGAGCGGTCTTATCAGCCTTCGCCTGTGCAACAGCAGCGTCAAGATCTGCGTCTGAGTCTGATTCCTCCTCGCTGCTGTCGCTAGGGACCGGTGGACTGTTTGGTTCCGTCTCTTTCACCTTGGACGGCTTGGGCTTCTTGGTGTTCTTGCGCTTCTCGGCATCACTCTCGCTACCGCTGCTGTGACCACTGCTGCTGTCGCTGTTCGATCCTTCGCTGTCGCTGACGTTCTGGACTTCCTCGGTATGCGGAGGGGCTTTGCGCGTTGTCTCGGACATCTTGGGGGCCTTCTTTGGCTTCTCGCCCTTCAGAGCGACCTTGGTCTCCTTGATCTTAGGCATGTTGGATGGTCGTGGTTGTCGATGCTAATCAAGCATATACATGCGACGAGCGGTGTTGACGCCCTCGGAGGACTTTAGATTGATGTTGAAGAATACGGCGGGATTGTCGATGATATGAATCTGGTATGCTGCGAACGACTCTCTCGAGTCAAGATGTGGAATGGTATGCGACCATCAAAATGTTTTTTCTGGCGGCTTGACCAAAGCTTCCTCGAAAAATGCGCCAAGTCTTTCTTCTCTCCGCCTTGTCTCCGTCGCAAGCCCAATTTGGAAATCCATCAACCATCTTTCACTTTTTATATCATCCAAATCATATCTTGCTTTCGGACAATATCTAAATCAAGTCGTCTTACAATCCAACTGTCGGATACCTCTGGACTTGATTTGGCTGCCAAAAACAAGAACGTCAGCCAAAATTTCACAGCAGACAGGCCGAGAAGAAACATCGGAAAGAGAAAAGATTATCATGCAGGAAAAAAGAAAAGCCCAGGATGCTTTTCCTGTGACCACCACAAAGAGTAAGTTTATGCGAGTCTTTCCATGTCCAAGTAGGTCTACCAATGCTGACAAAATTACCAGCCCGTCTCAGTGCTTTTGCTGCTGCCAAAGCAAAGGCAGCGGGCCAAATAGCTCCTGATAGCCCTTCAGAAGCCAGCATAGAAGCTGCTGCCAATGTTGCTGGAGTCAACCGCAGCAATGGTCATAATGGCGTTGAAACTCCACAGCTGTCAACATTACTCTCGAGTTTCCCTCTGTCAAAATCCCAGGAGCTTGACAAACATGTCTCTAGCGATGATGAGGAAGATGCTACCGACTTTGAGCAAGAAGAAGGCAACAACTATTCCAGTGCTTATAACACGACCTCTTACAAGTCAGATCAACCGGTCAAACTCTCAAATCTTCCACCGGATTCGCAATGTGTGATTAAAGACACACCGGAAATGCTCACTTTGAAATTGGAAGCCGGTGAAACCGCTACTTTTGTTGGAGAATATGATCTACGAGTCAAGTCTGGCTACATTATGATTTATGGTGCTGTACTCAGAGCCGGACCGACAACCCATCGAGTATACGCTCCGTCTACACATGCACTACCGGTAGTTACAGCAAAGGGCGGCGTTGCTGAAGTCGACATCATCTCAACTACTCGCTCGTTGGATGTCCTCAGCAAGATCTCTCCTCTGTGGACGAAACTTTGGTACGCTCAGGCTCAGAAGGACGCACAACAGACCGATACAGAGCCGAGGTCTTTCGCTCTTCTCCGAAGCTCATCAGACGACCCGCTGAAGCGTGCCGTTACAGCACTCGAGGTGGAGCAAGATTGCCAGGTCACATTGAACAGAGTCTTGAGCAAACCGACAGCAACACATCCAAGCTCGGTAATCATGGTTTCTGGACCGAAGGGATCTGGCAAATCGACCATCTGCAAGTGGCTCATCAACACCTTCCTCACTGCATCAAAAGCATCAGCGTCAACTTCATGCTTCTGGTTGGATCTCGATCCCGGACAACCTGAATATTCTGCTCCAGGTCAAATGTCTCTTGTACAGATTCGATCACCTGTTCTCGGACCAAACTACACGCATCCATCTGGACATGTTAGTTCAGCTTACAGAACTATCCGATCGCATACCATTGCCGCCAATTCACCAAGGGATGATGTTGTACACTTCTTGGCTTGTGCGATGGACTTGCGTGACGCATACTTCCGTGCCCTGGAAGACTTTGCTGGAGCTCCACTCGTGCTCAACTGCTCGGGCTGGGTTCTTGGATCTGCAGTGTCTGCTATGATGGAGCTGGTTCAACAATTCCCTCTCACTGATGTCGTGCTTATGGAGCCGATGGAAAGAGAGACTGTTGCCTCTATCGAAGCCACATTACCAATGGCCAAAGTCTTGATGATCCCACCTCGTCACAAACCCGCTCAATCCCGTACAAGTGCAGAGTTGCGCGCTATGCAATCAATGTCCTACTTCCACTCGCTTGCCCCTCGCAAAGGACTTTCCACTTGGACAGACAACACACTTTCCCAACTCCACCCCTGGCATGTCAAATTCAACGGTGAAAACGCCGGCATCTCATCAATAATGTCATACGGTGAGGCGGTCAACCCAGACTTCCTAGCGTCCATCATCGACGGCATGATGGTAGCCATCTGCGAAGTCGAATCCGATGAAGCGTATGCAACAGTACAATACAGACCCCCTCACGTTCCCTCAGCCTCTGCAGCAGAAATGGGAGAAACGATGAACGATCGCATCGGCCGCACACCAGAAGGCCTACCCTATCTCCGTGCCGACAACAGCGGCCTTATTCAACCCCTCGACCCCCGCTTCTCCTCCTGCAAAGGCCTCGCCATCGTCCGTGGCATCAACGTCGCGAGACAGGAAATTCAACTCCTCACCCCCATGTCTGTGAAAGAAATCAAGAATTTGCAAGGATCGAGGACTGTTTTGGTCAGAGGCAAATTCGACAGTCCCGGGTGGATTTTCTTGGAAGATGTGTATAGTGGGAATGCGCAGAGGGTCAAGAGGCAGGAGATGTTGAGTTTGTTGAAGGATAAGACTACCAGACCGTATGTGGCGCAGAGAGATGCTGCGGAAACGGGATTGGGTTTGGGAGAAAAGGAGTGGAGGGTTAGGCATTTGCCTAGGAACTTCGGTGCGAGAAATGCTGCGTAGAGCGTTTCTTTGTCTGACCGACTGATGGTTGTGTCTGGATGTTGGATGAAACAGAAGATAAAAGGAAACCTCATTTGTACATATATTTATTGAACCCCTTGAAGTATAGGGAGCCGCTCCTAACGGCTTATGGATTTGCATGGTCTTTTTGTGACCGAAAAAGACTCATGGATTGGAAACATCACGTCTTCCACCTCTACCTCGACTTCAACCTCCTTGTGATGTGATCGTCACCTCTATCACAACACCTTCATCATCTTCGCATCTTCTTGATGCCTTGTACACCATCTACTTGGTAACCTCGTTAGGAGTAACAGCAAATGTCGGGCGGACGAAACTAAGCAAACATCAGTGACAAGTCGGTGATACAGACAATGGTGTGGAAGAACATACCGGTCGCTGTGGTAGACCTTTGTCTCTGCGCCGAGCAACTCTCTCTCACGGGCCTTGTCGGCAAGGTGACGACGGACTTGGTCACGGTCCTCCTCTGCTTGCAGCATGGGGATAAGGTGGATACGAGACCACATCTTTTCGCGAGCGAGTTCGCTGTTGGAGAGAAAGTCAGCATTCGCTTCTTTCTCAAAATCCAAATCCGGCCAGTTCATTCTGTAGATTTTCGTCTGCACCTCTTGTAGGCATTCTCTTCCTGGTATCGCTGCTATACGGTCTTCTCCATCTCTTGCGCGTTCTTCCATCTCTTCCTCTGTTCTTGGACCCGGCTGCTCAATTGACTGGGAAGATTGGAGTCGGAGAATCTCACTTTTGTTCGCGGATACCCTGGCCCACGCGCCAGAATCCGTAGGTGCAGATGGCGCCGACCATGATGAGGTAGGTCGCGGGACGGAAACCGCGGGCGGGCAAGTTGCGCTTGTATTGCACGGGCTCGTAGCCGCCGGTGGGCGGCATATCCTGAGGCATGATGGGCGAGTTGTGTGTGGGGGGTATACGGTAGAGTGGGTGGATGATTGACGGATGCGATTGAGAGGGCGTGGGTGGGATTGTCTATTGCTCGTCGGCCGGTATGCTGACCTTGCTGCTTGCGACGAGAGGTGCAATGTGAAGGCTTGGCGTGCTTGACTCGGTGCTCACGTCGGCGACTCGACATATGACTCGAGCTTAAGAATTTCTTCCCCACCAGCGCAACCGCAACAGCGACGACTTTGCGAACTTCCACACGATCAAGTACAGGAAAATGGATCAGGACGAACGGCCAGCAAAGATCCGCAAACTCAGCAGCCATCATGAGCGCGATTCGCTGCCTCAGTCGGCGCCTGTTGTCGACAAGGATGCCACCATGCAAGATGCTGCCACTGCTACGGCCCCGGATGCTGGTATTGCACCGACACAACCACCTACCGCGCAACCCGTAGCTGATGCCACCGAGGCCACAATCTCAGCTCCTGCGACATCACAATCCCAACCTCAAAACCTCTCCGCTGGCACAACAACCGCAACAACCTCCACCGACAACACCACTGCCACCACCGCACAAACCCCCGCAAATGCATCCCAACCTCCTCACACAACAGCATCCACCACAACGACTGATCCCCCCATCTCCAAGTCAATGCAAAAGAAACTCCGCAAACAAGCCGAATGGGACGCCAAAAAGGGCGAGCGCAAAATCTGGCGCAAGGAAAAGAACCAAGCGAAGAAAGAGCGCAAACGCGAAGAACGCCGCACCAACCCGGACGCCTGGAAGGAAAAGCAAAAGGCCTGGGTGCGACCTACAATGCTACCCATAACCTTCGTCATCGATTGCGATTTCGACAATCTGATGAGAGATAACGAGAGGATTTCCCTGGGAGGGCAATTGACGAGATGTTATTCTGACAATAAGAATGCTGCGTTTAGAGCTCATCTTGCCGTGTGTAGTTTCAATGGAAAGTTGAGGGAGAGATTTGATGGTATTCTCAACAAGAGTTATCAGAATTGGAAGGGTGTGAGGTTTTTGGATGAGGATTTCGTGGTCGCTGGGGAAAAGGCAAAGGAGTGGATGGCAGACGACAAAAAGGGTGGACGTTTGGGAAGTGTGTTTGCCAAATACGCTCCTGCTCAACCCACCATCACCGAAGAACAACAACAACCACAGCAGACCGAACCCTCCAGCGAACAAGCCGTACCTGCCAACACAGACGAAGCACAAGATACCAAGCCAGAAGCCGCAAAGCCCAAACAACCACAATCCATCAAACCCACCTCCCTCCCCGCCGCCGACCTCGAAGCCCTGAAGCAACAAGCCGAAACCATCTACCTCTCCGCCGACTCCGACGTCACCCTCACGGAACTGAAACCCTTCAGCACCTACATAATCGGCGGCCTCGTAGACAAGAACCGCGAAAAGGGAATCTGCCAAGCCCGCGCCGAAGCCGCTGGTATCAAAACCGCTAGACTCCCCATCGGCGACTATCTAGCCATGGCGAGTAGAAAGGTGTTGACTACAAACCACGTGCATGAGATTATGCTGAAATGGTTGGAATGTGGTGATTGGGGCGAGGCGTTTATGAAAGTCATTCCCAAGAGAAAGGGAGGGCAGTTGAAGGGGTATGCTGGGGAAGGTGGAGAAGGCGATGATGATGAGGACGAGGAAGGTGATGCCGATAATGAGAATGACGACGTGCAGGAACTCGAAGACAAAGAGGAAGAAGATGCCGAGGAGCAAAATGAGCAGGATGCCGAGTTGGAGCAAAATGCCGGTGCCGCTACTGCTGAGGCTTGAGACTGCTGTTCGAGCATTGAAACATTTACGTGTATATACTCCTTGCCTCATGCATCATCATCTCGCTTCACCACAAATCATCTACCATCCTTGACATCAACGCCACACTCGACTTTGACACTCGAGAGCAACTCACACCCAAACATCTTTACTTTATCTCACCTTCTCATCCCCTCAACATCAAGATTATACACCACAACCCCATTAATTCCCATCTTCGCAGCTCTATCGCCTCTCCTCCATCCCCTCCTGTCTCCAGAAAAGGTACCCATCAATATATCAGCAGGACTTGCAATTCCATATGCATCTGGAAATCATAAAGAGAGCGTGCTAACACTATACACGACACTTATCTCTATCTAAGGACCAGTAAAGGCTCAGGGATATTTCGAAAAGGATGTTTCAATTAAACATGAACGATTGATCAAGAAGCAAGATATTTGATTGAATGCGAAGGGAAGACCCCCTTGCAAGGTCCATGATGGATGGATGGATGGATGGATAAAAAAAAAAAGGTATAGAAAGCCGAATGTCAAAAAACTCCCCTTGAATTAATAAGGAGCGGAAAAAAACGAAAAAAAAGAAAAAAAAACAAGACCCAAATCCTCAAAGAAGGATTGATCTAATGATTACACCCTTTACCACACCCATCCTTCACCTTCTCTTTCCCCTTCCTCTACCTTCTACCTCGCACTCGGCTTGTCTTGAAAATCTCAATCCACACTTCCATCCCTCTCCCCCCTCTGCCTGTTCGACACCCTACTCAACCTAGACGTCCTGCCCCCCCTCCCATCATCAGTCCCAGCCAAACTCTCACTCCCAAAACTACCTCTTCTGTCTTTTTCCCTCTCGAGCATTCCCCTCAGATCTTCCAATTGCGTGTCCCTCTCTTCCAATCTCTGTCTCGCTCCTTTGCGATCGAGGAGACGTCCTTCTCTTTCAGCTTTAAGTCTTCTTTCCAATTCTTTGAGTCGGTGGATCCATCTTTGTTCTGAAGGCTGTAAAGGCGGTGTGGCGATGACGATGGAGGGGTTTCTCGTCGCGTTTGCGGTAATCGGTTGTTGTTGAAGCGTTTCTATCGCCGAACTGGAATGATGGCGCAATAAACTGCCACCCATACTCGCTCTGGGTGTGAGTTGATTACTGGCTTCTCTGTCCTCTTTCTTTTCCGTTGGCTTCGGGGTGGCGGACTCGGCGGCGGATTTGTGGAATCGTATTTCGGCTCGAAGGATCTTAACCTCTTGCTTCAGTTTGGCGATTTCTTCCGTGCTGCGTGTGGAGCTTCTGTTCATGTTCTGCTGTGATTTGAGAACTGCGGATTCTTGTGCTTGCACTTCGATTTGGTTTTGTGCATCCTTGACCGCTCGTTCTAAGAAGTCCATCTTCTTGACGCGGACGTCAAGGTTTTGCTCGAGTGTTTGATAGTCTTTGCGAAGATTCTTTTCGACGGCGCGGATTTGCGATTTGCAATTGGACATCAGAGCTTCGAGCGTCTTTATGGCGGAAAGAATGGTGTGGTGGAAGGGTTGGAGGGAGCGGGTGATAGTGTCGAGCGTGGGTGAGTCGGAGATGCTGGCTGTCCATTCGTTGCCGCAGAGAGTCGACAATCTGGTCCAGAGGGTGAAGAGAAGTTGATTGCGCTCGGTGAGTTGATCGCGGTATTGTTGTTCAAGCTGCATCATCTTGCGGCGGTCTTGGCTACGTGCTGTCTCGAGATCCAGGGCGCGAGACTCGTGTTGGGCCATCATGCGTGCGTTTGTAGAGTGGCCGCGCTGAGACTGCTCGAACTGGTGGAGGTCTTTTCGGCGTTGGGAGCGCTCTTTCTCCAACATATCTGACAGTCTGCGGCTCTCGAGACCACTGCTTTCGAGAAGTTGGTCTCTGTTCTTTAGCAAGCGGTCCTTTTCTGCCAGTTGCGACTTCGCTTCGCTGAGATCGTGCATAGTATTCTCCACTTCGTCTTGCATTCTCTGGATCTCCTGAAGCCAACCAGTGCGTCTATCACCAAGCACGCGTCTGAGACTGGTCTCGAGCTCTTCCAGTCTAGTCTTGTACTTGGTGGCTTCAGTCTCCGCTTGACGTAGAACCTGCTTGACACTTCTAACTTCATCCTTGGACTTCGTGTTCTCGTCGTTGAGGTCATCAATCATTTGCTGGACTTCTTGCTTGGACTGGTTGTCGACAATCTCGCGTTGGCGGCGTTCTTCGACAAGGCTGTCCTCAAGCTCTTGCATCTTCTCCTTCTCGTCTTGGATCATTTCCTGAGCCGCGTTGAGGCTATTCTCCAGATCGCCAATCTTGATCTTGTCGCCTTCTTGCTCTTCACGTAGGAAGGAAATCTCACCATGCAAAGACTCTGCCTGAACCTCAAGCCTGTTGTTCTTCAGAGCAGTCTCTTGCAGATTCTTCTCCATCTCATCCAGCTCTGCGTTGGCTTCATCCAGTTCTTGCTCAAGCATTTCGATACGCTTCATAGCTGCTGTCCTGTCATCTTCAAGCTGAACCAGACTGTCGTTGAGATTGTGCAATTCGCGCTGCAGAGCCTTGAAGTCGTCTTCTCGGTCCTTGAGGTCCGAAGCAATGCGCTCACGTCCTTGTTCGGTCTTGTCAAGACTATCCTCTAGATCTTCGATGGCACTGACAGCTTCGATCCTGAGTTTTTCATGTTCGGCCTTGACGTGCTCGAGTTCCAGTTCTGTCGCTTCCAGCTGTTGGATAGCTTCGTTTCGCTGGTTCTGGACTGTCCTCAGATCTTCAACGGCAGCATCCAATTCATTCTCAGAGATCTGGACAGCCTCTTCGAGTTCTGCGATAAGCTCGGTCTGCTCGTTGAATTGTCGTTGCATGTCCTGGAAGTCCAACCTGAGAGCAGCGTTCTGGTCACGCAGGATACCTTCACGTTGCTCGTAACCGTCCCTTTCGGCATCACTCATTCCCGTAGCTTGGGTTTGGCCGCTAGTACGAGATGTGGACCTCTGGTATTGATTTTGTCTGGACACGGAACGATCGAAGATACTTTCGCCCGTCATGGAGCGACCGCCGTCGACTCTGCGATGAAGGAGTTTTAGGTCTTCAATCTCTTGCTGGAGGCGTTCTCTCTCTCGGTTGCGAGACGTGAGCATGGATGTCTGAGCGCCAAGATCGCGACGTAACTCGGCGTTCTCATGTTGAAGCTGATCCACCAGCGTGATACTGGAGGAGGAAGCGACAGCGCTGCGGTTCTCGATGTGGTCCGATTCGGTCGAATGTGAGCGGAGTTGGCTCATCCTGTTCAGTCCTCTGCTTGCTTCCGAAGCCTTTTCGCTTCTGAGCATGATGACTTCTTCACGAAGCTTACGAATGTCCTCTTCGGCTTGTTCTCTACGAGCAGTCTCTGTAGTGAGAAGGTCTTTCCACATTTCCTAGACATGTGTCAGCGTTGTTGTCTCGGATGTCTGAGACTATGTACTCACGGATTCATCTTCCTCATGCTCTGGTCCTCTACGTTCATTCATGGCAGTCATGTACTCTTTCATCTTACGCTTTTCCACCTCCTTGGCCATGTTCTCAGCAGTGAGGTGTGCAATTTGGATTGTCTTCCTATCAAGCTCTTCGCTGAGTTGGAGAATCTCATACTCGAGTTCTTCATGACCATTGCCAGCCGCCTCTTGAGCGAGCTTCTGCGCTTCGGCTAGGTCCAACTCTGATTGCTTGAGCCTCTTCTCAAGGTCACGTATTTTGCGGCGCAGGGATTGGTTCTCTTTTCGCTCGTTGGCAAGATCGGTCTGGAACTGGACATTCTTGTTAATCATGTCCTTTACACCTTCTTCCGAACGATTCTGCAAAGCCTGGTCAAGGAAATGGATCTTGAGTTTCAGATCAAAGTTCTCCTTGGTAAGCTTGTCGATCTTGCTGTTCTGCTCTTTCAAGGTGAGATTACCACCTGGGCGATTGCTGAACGTAAGCGCGTTTGAGGAAGATGCTGGCCGCTTGTCAGGGGAGATAGGACGGTTCTGCTGTCGGTACTCTTTTGCGATGGTGTCGGGTACTTGAATGTTCTGCACATGACGAGTGATGATGGTGTCTGTTGGGGCATGGAACTCAAACATGTCTGGCGGACGGGGTGTAACGGGATCAGAGGCGATGGATATCTTGTCCTCCTCTTCTAAACTACCTAGAGCACGTTCTGCGCGGATGCTTGCCAGTACAGAGTTGCCACGGTTTAATGGAGGAGGGTTGGGTTCGCTGTCTCTAGACATGGCCGACACAACACTGCCGAGACTGGGTAGTCTTGAGAGTGGACGGCCGTGGCTGAATGAGTGATCTTCTGGGATAGCACCACCAGTCTGTAGAGCGTAGTCCCCAGTTGAGTATTCTGTATCGGCGTTGGAGATGGCAGAGAGGTGGCTGGGATTTCTTTGAGAGATGTAACTAGGTCTCTTCTGCAACCGTGACGAAGCGGAGTGAAGGCTTCCCATGTCGAGCAAGCTTCTATCTGATATCGGCAAGGGGATTTCCTCTGGCTTTGTTGAGGCGGAAGTCGTGGAGAGGAAGGAATGTTCTGGATCTTGCGGCGCATCTCGTTGCGAAGGCTCTCTGGATGAATGCGACAGGGCAGCTTCTCCAGAAGAAAGAGACAAGACGCGTTGGTCTTCGGACGATGGAGCATATACGGACACCCAGGAGGCGGATCTTTGTTCGGCGTCTTTGGAGGGGTTAGAGCGTAGAGTGAGTCTTGTAAAGGCGGTCGACAGGTCGTGGTCGTTGTTGGATGAGCGTCGTACGGGCTCTGCGCGCATCGAAGAGCGTTCGGCAGCCGCAGCGGCAGGGGACGAGGGTTGTACGATAGGAGCGGATGCGACTGAAGCGATATCCTCCTCTTGATCTTCCTCTTCTTCTTCTTCTTCCTCATCAATGTCCTCCTCGGTCTGCTCGTGAATGGGTGGAATGTCGCTGTCTTGTTGGTGTTTGATGTTGAGGTAGGTATCGTCAGCACCAGTCCTTTCATGGGGCACACGGGTGGACAAGAGGTCGGGCATGAAGCTAGACTCGACATCCATGAGCTTTCTCCTCATCTCGTGCTCGTCGAGAGCATCAATGTGCGTGTTGTTGACATGTAGCAGGCTGTCATTGGACATGGGCAACGGCGGGAGGTCCGAGTCGTCTTGGTCGTACAAGTCATGGTGCGGAGAGAAGGCTTCATTGTGGTCGTCATCGTAGTCATCTTCCGGGTATAGGTCGTCTTCGCCGTGGTATGGATGGTAGTCGTCGATGGATTGTTTACTGCTTTGTTGATGGTCTTTGCCTTTTCGAGATGAGACATCATCAGCGTCGGCGGCGCGGTCGGCCAAAGGCGCGGGCGAACTCATTTCCTAATCAATCCGGTTGGCGAAAGAGAGGAACGCGTCGCTGCCAGATCGCAGAAAACTGCGACTTGCCCATGGGTGAAGCATCAACAACTGCAGATGAAACGTCCGACAAGCAAGAAGGCTGGGGCTAGCTTGAAACCTTGCCCGGACTGCTCGGTCCCCGAGGCCTGGTCTATTGTTTATTTCCACCACGTACTTTCTTGTAGGATATGTCTAGGTATTCTCGTTATCAATCATCCGTAGGGTTATGAACATGAATTGTCTCGGACCACTCGAACTCGTTGTGGTTAAACAAAAACATCTGTCTACCTACTTTGCGCCGCGCTTGCACTTGCCGAATCCGGATCATCAAAGCCCGAAGCGACTTCTCCACCATCGCATCTGCAGCGCTCGACCTGCCCTGCACCGACTACTCATCAATCATTCCTCTCACAACTACCTTATCACAACTACATCAACATCGCTCATTTGACGAGAGCGCTACAATACACTGATCCTTGCGGGCAGTAGCATTGTCTGCTGAGGTTACACAAGACAATCACAAGTAAAGGTTCGAAAGCACGTTTTGAATACTCGAATCTACACATTTTGGCTCGACAGAATCCCCCCTCCTTGACATATCGGGACGGACTACTACAGCTCCTTCTCCGGCCTTGCCATCATGCTAAACACATAGGTCTCCAGCTTCTCCATGCTGATATGACCATCATCTGCCGCATTTGTGAGGCTCTGTTCGAACTCGTGTCCAGAGTACTTCTCAACAACTGGGAAGATGTAATGGAGAACTTGCAACTTTTTCCTGGCCTCCATCAATTCGACCTGCTCTTTGTGGATTCGGTCGACCATCTCGTCCTCCAAAGAGTTGCCTGCCGCCATGGCTTCTTCCAGCTTCTCCTCGACGATGTCGTGCTTGATCATAAGATCATTCAGCTCTCCTTGGAGGCTGTTACGATCGCCCTTGACCCTCTCCAGTTCTTTTCTGACGTCGTTTAGCTCAGACTGGAGGTTGAGGTAATGCTCCTCAAGCGCTTGTGCCTTCTCCAGCGCCATCCTGAGATGATCATGCTTGATCTTAAGGTCTTGGTCTTCACTCTCGATGCTCTCCAGTTCCACCTCGAGACTGGTGTGTTCAGTCGTCAGGTCGTCCACATCGCGGCCAAATCTGACGTTACGTATGACCCTCACAAGTTCCTCCTTGAGCGCGGTGCGATCGGCGGCGGATTGCCTCAGTTGTTCTTGGTATGCGTCGCGAGAAAGCTTGGTCTCTGACAAATCCGATCTCATCTCATCCAGATGCTGGTTGTGCAGGATCTTCATGTCTTGGAACTTTCTCTGGAGGTCGTCGCGCTGACACTTGATTTCCTCCAACTCTTCATCGAGGTTGTTGCGTGTATCGTTGATTGCATCCAGTCGGTTCTGCAAGGTGTCACGCTCGCTCTTGGCCTCATATAAGTCTCCTTTGAGCTCGTGTTGGTAAGCGGTCGTCTGGTCAAGATCCTGTCTATGGTTGAACTTCTGATTCTCAAGCTCTTTTCCCAGCCTGTGGCAGTCTTTGTTGGCTGTGGCAAGCTTCTCTTCAGTGGTGGGTCGCTTCGGGTCGTTTTCTCTATGTTCCTCGATAAGATCCTTCACCGCGCTCACATTTGCTATGAGCCTATCGCGTGTAGCTCTCGCATCACGAAGTCCGGCTGTGAGTTCTTCTCGGACCACAGACAGATGTTCACGATAGTTATTGGTCTTTTCCTGGAGCTCTGCTTCAAGTTTGAGACCCTTGTTGTTGGCTGTGACGAGCTCTTCCTTGATCTTGAGATACTCGATGTTGGCTTTGGCAAGTTCTTCGTGGGCGCCGTCCAGCTTCTCTTCGACTTCTTCCAGTTCAAAGACAATATCTGCAAAATCGGCCTCGAGTTCATTGCGGTCGGTTTTGTCGTCGGACAACTCATAGCGGAGGTCGACGCATTCCATTTCCACTCCGTAGCAGCGTGCCTTGGTACGTGCCAAGTCGCTATTAGCTGTGGCGAGCTCTTCCTGGACGGCGAGCAGCTTCTTTTCGGCTTCTTCCTTCTCACAGGCAATATCTGCCATCTGCATCATCTCCAAGTCGAGGCCGTATGCCGTGGACTCGACTTCATCGCGATCGACTTTGACGTCAGCCAACTCGGTGCGAAGGTCGTCGCGTTCCTTTTGTGCTAGAGCAAGTTCATCTTGCACCTCATCGCACCATGCCTTGGTATGTGCCAATTCGCTTTTTGCCATCTCCAAGTCACTGATGGCCTGTTTGGAGCTGGCCACGGTCTTGGAACGCTCCTTTTCGACATGGTCCATAGTATCCTTGAGATATTTGTATTGCTCATCGGACTCGTGCTGGTACATCTGGAACTCCTGCTGCTTTACGTTCTCCAAGGTTTCGAAGTGTGTGAGAGTATCTCTGAGCTCTTGATCGTGCTCGTTCTTCAGCGTCTCGATGGTCTTTTGCATCAAGTCGAAGGTCGCAACTTCTTGCTCTCTGAGACGCTGGATTTCCAAGTTGGATTTTTCGGCATCTTGGCTCTTTTGTTCGGCGAGTGCTTCAGCGGCGTCCAGCAAATTTTGCCTTTCGGTGAGGAGGACAGTTTTGTCGTGGATGACTTGTACCAGGTCGCTGATGTCCGTGACGTGTGCCATTTCGTTTTCCTCGATCCCCAGACGCAGTCTTACAGCTTCATCCCTGTTCTCTTTGGCCAGTGCTTCCGCGACCTCTAGCAATTCCTGCTTTTCGACAAGCATGGTGGTCTTTTCGTTGATGACGTGTTGCAGCGTAGTCAGATCCTTCGAGTGCTTGGACTTCAAGTCTCCGATCTCCAAGCGTCTACTTGTCTCGTTTGTGCTCCTCTGCACGGTAAGTCCCTCCACAACCTCCAAAAGCTCCACCCTTTCATCAACAAGGTCTTTCTTTTGCTTGAGCAGAAGGTCGGTTTCATTGAGAAGGTCATGTTTTTCCAACACAAGGTCATTCTTCTCCTTCAGTATAGCTTCCTGTTCATCGACAAGTTGGACTCGCTCACTCCAGCATTCTTCGATTTCGTTCTGGAAGTCTTTGAGTAGAGATTCCAAGTTTTCGCACTTGCGTGCGTGGTCGAGTTCTTGTTCTTCTGTGCAGGTGCTTTCGTTTGAGCTGGTGGAGTAGGAGCTTTCGCAGATGCTTTCGTTGTCGCTGCTGATGGAGTGGCAGCTTTCGTCGTCGCTTTCGCAGATGCTTTCGTCTTCTGACTCGACTTCTTCTGACTCGGCTTCTGATTCGACTTCGGTGTCAGAGAAGGGGGAAGTTGGGGGAGGGGAGGAGATGAAATGTTGTTCTTCGGTTACGGATGGTTCGTTTGAGCTGGTGGAGCTGAGGATGGACCAGTTGTCTTCTTCGTCGAAAGAGTGGGCGGCGTTGATATCCATACCCTCGATGCTGGAGGAGCTCATCTCTGCAGTCTTGTCGTTGGATCCGCTCATCTCCATATCCTTGGTATAAGTACCTGAAGCCATAATGTGCAGAGGTATCAAAAGGTTCAGATTGTGTAAGCTGTGTAATTTGTGTCGGAGTCAAGAAAAGGCAAGTGGTGTGAAAGTGTTGCGTCGACTTGCTACTTCTTCTCTTTCCAAATATCGTATGTAGAAAAAGAAAAAGACAAAGTCAACTCGAAAAACTTCGCAATTTTATTCCTACCTCACGCGAACGAGTCATCGGTTTTTTCTTCTACCTTTGCTGGTTATTTAACTCATTCTTATGATTCACCAGGAGTTGTTGGTTATAGAGGTAATTTCTCTCCGCCTCTAGGCTTTGGGGATACTGGCGGTTATTAGTATAATGCTATATAAATCTTCCCATCACCTTCAATTCATCCAAACTCCTCCTTTACATAGACAAAAGAGGTATTTGGTTTTTTTTAGACACCTAACCTTGTATGTGATGTGATATGATACTATAGAATGATCATCTAATCGCACGCTGGTTTTCCATGTCGTTACCTATGTATCATGAGGCTCAATTACGCTCAAACTTTCTCTGTCTGGAGCCCATCCACGAGGGGGATTTGAGCACGTGGATACCATGTGTGTTTGGAATATTCTTAAAGACAGCTACCCTCGAATTGATAAGATGAGATGATGCAGTGCATCTTGGAGATGTCGAATATGGATGTTGGAAGGCGCGACTGTTCACGGAAACGAGTTATTCGGATGAAGAGTATAAGCAAACCATCACTTCAACGAGTATCAGGGAGATAGTACACGGTACATGAGTCACTGAAAATATTGCACTGGTCAATGGAAATGTTTATGGATGGAGAGTCTTTTCAATGGATGATTGTATGACTGTATAATCTAAGAACTTCTCATTCTGCTGTATCAAAGTGTGGAAAAAAAAAAAGAGGACAGAGCAAAGTGTTTGTCATGATCATTGGTCGTAAAAAATGTTTCTGCAACAAATGAAGTTATCAACTTCGTAAGCTCAGGTTGAGAAGCCCTCTGATACCGAGCTTCATTGCTGCCATGGAAAGATATGTGTTCTGCTCTTGATACCGAAACCGTAGGAGGATAAAGAGAGTATCATGTTTCGAAAGAGAGGGGGAAAGATGGTGGAAAGAAAAAGCCGAGTTGTGAACAAAGGAGGGAAAGAATCAGTCCACTGTCAAACTATGCTCCAGCTCTGAGGAAGGGATGTTAGTTTCCAGTTGGAGAACTCGGACACCGTTGCAAATGTTGAGTCGTGCTGCGTAGCGGGTATCTAGGTGGCCTCTGCAGCTTGACCATGTCAGACTCAATATCCTTGTCTCGCTGGATGTGTGCATTTCTCAAAACACCGGGGATTCGACCGTTCGTTTCCTCAAGTGGAACATCTCTGAAAGGTACAAAGTCAGGTGAAAGAGCTCCAGGCTCATGTCTGGAATGCAGGACTTGCGTCCAGCAACAGATGAGCTGAGGACGTCGTTTCTCTATGAGCGTGAGGATCTGGCTTTCCGAGAAACTTCGAGATCTTTCGTACAGCTGATTGATTGTATGTGCGTCTAGTGAGTTGATAGGGAGGGGTTGAGGGATGGTTGTGGAGAGAGTGGAGGTGTGAGGTGTGGCTGCTTTTATGAGAGGCTGCTGGGTAATGGATAACCCCCTTCGGTTGAGATCTTCATCGTCATCTTCGGCTGTCGCCAGTGTACGAGGACTCTTCTTCCCTTTATTTCTGGCTTTGTTGATGGTAGAACTCGAGCAAGAAGCTTTTATTCGCCCTGAACAACTGACACGAGTGGAGATGGGTGAGTTTGTCCTTGCGTTGGTAGATGCTGGCTCTTTGTTTGTGCTTGGATCCACCGGATCTTCGAATGATCGAACAGCACTCGCAATGTTAGACACAACACTGTCGTCTCTGGGCTCTCGCTTGATTTCTGGAGTGTTAAGATTATCGCCAGATGGAAATCCAAGTCTCAAGAGGGGTGTTTGAGGCCGCCCGAAAAACTCTTCGTCGTCTTGGTGGTCATCCTCATCGAAGCATTCTCCCTTCTTACTAACGCCATTTGGCTCCAGCCCCTTCTGATTCGTGGCTAGTCTGACAGGGTTGACATACTCGCACTCAACATGATCGACGCTTTTGCCTTGATTTTTGACAACCGCCTGGTAAGCTAGTTGAAGGTCCACTCCAGCATCGAAGTGTTCAACCAGTAGGGGTGCCAGAGTACTGTCAAACCTTGCTTTCGAGATAATGCGATCGGGAATTTTCCGCTTCGTATAAACATTTCGAGCCGACGACGGAAAGCAACTGAGATCGGACCCAATGCATTCACGTAAAAGATACTGGTGAGCAGCTTTGAAATCTGTAAAGGGTGGATCAATAGGGCCTCTGGTCTCATTGGCCCAATCAAGCATGACTTTTTCGTCGAGTGGTGATGAAGGCCATATCTTGTTTAGAATTTGGATGTGGGTCAATCCGATAGCCATGGATGGTGGTCCATACAGTGTCCCATCCCCGTGAGGATTCCAGAGTCCAAACACACGAATCGCCTTGGCAGCCTGCCGGCCAGCTTCGAGACCACCATACCATAGCGCAAGTTCCACGAAATGTGCAGCCGACAAGCTCCTTCTCGTGATTCTCGTGGTTACAGCTTTCTGGAGGTATTTGGTGACAGCCCAAGTCTCCTGAGTAACCAAGGGGTCTCCAGACTTTCCAGAAGCTTGTTCGGCGTTGTCGACAAGCACAGAGGTGCCTTGAAGTAAGTCTTGAAGAAAATTGAGAACGCAGGCTTGATCGGGCTCATGTACTATCGTTTGTGCCAACGAAACCCACATTGCCTTGTGATCTTCAGTGATATGCTCGGATGTCATGAACCTTTTCAAGGCCTTGAAATCACAGATGCCATCTGTGATACCATGCGACTTCGAAGGCCAATCGAAAGGTGGATTTTGCACGACCTGTCCTGGGACAGGGAGCGATGACCGTGCGACCAAAGCATCTTCTTGGTTGGTCTGGTTCAGACCGGGCTCACCACCGCTGGTAACACTGTTTCGAGAGTCACGCGAGCTGTGTTCATACTCTGGAGCATTGTCCGACTGTTCCAAGGGTGGACCGTCGTTGTCCGCTTCAGCATCGTCCACTTCATCATGTTCTTCGACGTCAGCTGGCGATCTGACGTTACCAACGGCAAGCCTAGGTTCGACCGGAGACGACGAGACACTATTGCTACGAGGACGCTTGGCATAATCATGATGTCCGTAAGTGGTTGTCGGAGATGCTGGAAGTCCGCGCTTGCTCATCTTGGCCATCCTGTTCACATCACAAATTAGCATTCTCGAAGGCATCGCAGGTGTGATTAGTCATGACTCACTTGATCTGTTGCAATCTCTAGAGATTGACTGCAGAAGGCGAAGATGGCATTGATGGTAAATTTAATCTACGACTCAGACGGGCGATGGTTGGCATAATATCATATCTGCTTCAGGAGACAGAAGCTTCCGGGCCAGAGTCTTAGCAAACGATTCTGTCGTCAAAGCCATTGACCATCGTCCAAAAATGGCTTGACAGGTTCTCCTTGATGTCAAAGCAGCTCCATCTATTGTGTCTTCCGGCCACGACGGTTCTGGAGATGGCCATCGAAATCTTTCGAAAGCCGAGTGATATGCGCTCTTTCTCATGCAAGGCGCCATCAAAAACCCTTTAGTAGAAGCAAACTCGATCGCAAGCATGCGGCAGGCTCGAAAGCCAGGAGGTCAATGCAGTGACCAGAGCTGCTTTGACGACATGAGCCAATCATTGCCGATTGGATTGATAGATATCGATAGAATCGAGATTAAACCTGAGGTCATAGCGAGCTGATTTGATTCATTACCAGTTGACAAGGTGTCAAAGACATGGCGTTACAGGATGGCAGTGAAAAGTACGACGGGAAAAGAAGGTGCATCTGCAGTCAAGGTATATTTCTGAGAGGCACGTGCCAAGCTGGTTTTGCGGAGGGAGCGACGATGGGAGTTGTGCAAACTTCGCGTGAATTCGGGAGCTCGTTGGAATTAATTATTAAGTCAAGTCTGATCTGGCATTATTGTAATCGTAACTGCGTGGCCCCTGTTGTTGGCTTTTGTCCATCTACTGTTGTTTCAATCGTCGGGGTACTCATCCTTGATGTTGCTGATGAAGACTTTGTTCTCCTGGTCCCAGCGCTTGAAGTAGCGACCAGCGAGTCTCAGCAAATTCTCAGAAGGATCTTCCTGGAGCACCATGATATTTTCCTCTGCTACGTAGCGTAGAGACTCATCCTCACATCTGTAGAAACATTAGCATAGTGGTGGTTATATTGTGAACAGAAACTCACATGATATGATAGAAGCTTTGTTCACGCCCATGAGGAAGGTCTTCAACGCGCATGCTCTGGATCCAGAACTCGCCAGCCTGGCAGCTAGGATCCCAACCGATGACCGCACCCACATAGCCATAGCGTACGTGTCGGAAAATTTGTCCCACTTTGTGTTTGACTAAGGACGTGCGCTCGTCTCGAGGAGTAACAGGGTTCGCATTAGCATCTGCAACTCGAATTTGCTGCAGAACCGACGCCAGTCTGGCCTTTGCTTCCGCTCCGTCCAACATGGGCAAGACAAATTTATCGAATAGCAGAGCATCATCAAGCCACAGCCCATCTTGTACGTAGCCTTCGAACCAATTTACTATCTGGTTGAGCCAATGTTGATGACGCACAGCTAGTTCACGACTCTTAGGGGCGTCGACCTGGCTCATGGTTATCAGACCCCACAGCGCGCAGAATGCAATATTGGGGGTTTCCCATCCTGGTGAAGGCCGATGGAACTGCATAGACCCGATGATGTTAACACCATTTCTCAAGACCAAGGCTCGGGTGTGAGCTCGAGTCATGCAAGAATATTGGCTTTCTGGCGTGTTGTAGTGAGGCATCTGGTCGAGCATGTCGCGCATCGTCTGCTCGGTAAGAATCTCATCATTTTCGAATGGATTCATCCAGACAACACCATCGGGAATGATATGAGTTGCGCGTGTGTCTTTGATCGAAGGACCGTATGGGCTCTCAATAACGGCATGAATCTTGCCGGGGAAATTGCATGGCCAAGCTTTGACACCAAGTCGTTCAGCGACGCAGCAAAAGATGGCGACCGACTGCATAGGAATAGAAGATTTGTCGGTAGGATGTTTCAATACGTGGCAGATGAAGCGATATCTCATATGACTGAAGGTCTCTGGGGAACAGCCCACAAGATTGTGCTCTCTCAAGTACTTTGAGATGGCAACGGCTTTAGCGGTATAGTCTTTGTCGCGCCAGTCCGGGTCTGAAAACTCGACAGCATGAGCGAGGTCGTCAAGCTCCTTCTTCAAAACTTCGAGCTCGAAGTCGCTGCTGCTACCCTGAATGAAAAGGTCAAAGGCGCCCAAGGCCTCTTCAAGCGGCGGATAGTCCTGATACTGCATCTTATTCCATGTTTGTACCGCCTTGTAACGGTGCAACAACTCGAGAATAACACCACTCCAATATCGGCGGGCAAGAACGTCTTCAGCGTCGTCGGGGGCGTGAAGTTGGCGCACCAGCATGTCTTTGGCATCGTAGGAAAAGTCCTCGACAATGTCGTGCATGCGTGCCATGCGGTTTTGTTGAGTGCTTAGAAGGTCGTTGAAGATGGTCAAGAAGCGTTTATCCTGAATGACCTTGTCGGCGTAGGCCTGCTTCCACTGGGTTGTTGAGTGAAGGTTGTAGTCCGGGATTGGCCTGTCTTCCCGCTCTTCCCAATATCTCCATTCCTCGCGACACCAGCGACGCCAAAGTGAGGCGGTATTCGAGATCTTGTACAGGCGTTTCGAGCCTTGGCCGAAGTTGGCGGCGGCAGATGCGCTAAGGTGAAGGAAGATGTTGTGGATCAACTCGTCCGGCAGGTCAAGTAGCGTTGTGGAAGCCATGGTGGTGAGCTGTGTGCGATGGCTCGGTGAAGGTGAGTGCTGGTAGCATTGGAACAATAGACTAAGAACTTCGACGACTGGACGGCAACTCGGTCTCGCCTTCTTCCTGGTCGTGACGCGATAAAGTTGCCCTCGCAGAAGCAAGAACGATGACGACCAAAATGCGGAGCGGCGAATCTTCGGCTTTCGGGCTTCCGTCTTTCAACTTTCAACTCTGCCGTTAGAAGTAATCACATGTCCGAAAACAACATCTGCCGTACCACTCTTGTTGCCGCGCTAGTCGCCAATCTTCAAGAAGCAAAAAGCCTTCTGGTTATGGACAGCCTTGGAACAAAACTACTGTCCATCTCCAACTCCATAATCGCTCCCAAGTTGCCAGCCTCCCGTATACTCTGCTATTACAGCATTGGCAGAATGTCTTTGAGAGACACGGCTTCAGCTCTGTAAGCATCTAGAGCACACATCTCCCTACATTCGCCTAGGTCTGTTTTGACAACCATTGACGTGCTCTTTTGCGGCGTATCAACTATTCCATCGACACTCGCTTCGCAACCATGCCACGAACATAGACGTCTTCAAGGAAGCCATTAGGACCTTGCTTGGCCTATTAAGGACTTGGGAACTCGAAGCTTCAAGGCATCAAGAATTTATCGGTAGCTTGGAGCTGCTTCTCGATGCCTGCTGCGACATAGAACCCTGCGAGGGCCCTGCTGAGTTCCACTTTGACGTCCTCAAATCTAGCGCCAATTCTAGCTTCAACCCGAACGAAGAGCTTTAGGTCGTGTATCGCATTGACTCCCTCGCTCTAAGGCTCGTCTCGGTTGTGCCCCATCTACAGATATGTGCCAGTTTGCTGCTGCTTACAACCATTCTTACAGCTGCAGCAGCCTCGAACAGAACGGTTTCGACATGCTGAATTGCTATCCGAAGGGCTTACCAGCGTTCCTGTCTGAATAAATGCTCTTGTATCGACTTCACCGAACTCGAGCTCTGGTCAAACAACAGTATCCATGGCCTACTCTTCAACACTTTCCCATAAAAGGCGGCATACTCCTCCCCAATGGCTAGTGGTATTACACAGGATATCCTGACGCCTTACAGGCAGGATTGGGCACACCGCGCTTGAGCAGTGATAGTGAGTCTGAAACATCTGATTCGGAAGGTGGTTCGACTGATCTCGAGGACAACTCAGACCACGATGCAACAGCCAACAGTTCAAGATCATATCACCCTTGGCGGACGCAACCGAACCCGGAGTCGTTTAGTCCACTAATCAGAAGTGTGTATGCCTGCACTCCAAACAGGTGATTGGAGCTTGGATCCCAAGACCATCCCCCTGTGTTACTTGTTCTTGAATTTGCTGCGGTCGGCTGCGCATTCCAGGACCGGCCTGATTATTGAGTAAGAGATACACAAGAGGATATGAGGTCGCGAAGGCTGCAGATCTGGAATGGTCGTGGAATCGAGACGTTCCTTTTCAAAGAGACCAAGGACGTATTTATCAAGTGTCTTGGCCCTGATGGCTTCGATGATACATACATACCCCCCAGTTCAGAACGAGTACGAATGCGGGGAGCGGGCAGCTAATCCCGATTAGGAAGGACATGAGGGTAATCGTGAAAGCCTAAAGATAACCAACGGCTGCCCGAATCCTTTGTAGTACAGTACGTGGGATTCGCAGGATCCGCAGGATTATTGTCTGGTCATTTGGCACCCCTAAACGCGCCTCTTCTTGCACCGAGGCTTGTTGGAGATAAGTACGTCGGCAAGCCATACTTGGCGTGCGCTTCATTGGACAAGAAGAGCTTATCAATGGAACATTGTGGTTGACGGATGGTTGCATTCCGCAGCGCATTTCCCGCAGCGCCCCCCGAAATGCCTCAAAACATGGGTGGCCGCCGCTGCCGGTTTCTATCCACGTTTTCTCTTTGATCTTGTGTCGCAAAGATGAGTAGCGAATCCAAGACTTTCGACGACAAGCACGCCCAGGCTGGGGCAATCGGCCACAATGTCCACGACTCGGATGACCGCGATATCATTGTTGGCGAGCAGAATGCGCTGCACAGAGATCTCAAGGGTAGACACATGCAGATGATTGCCATGTAAGTCTCCCGACTAATCTCGAGTTTGTCGCTGTACTGACCAAAGTTCTAGTGGTGGCGCAATTGGTGCTGGTCTCTTCATCGGCTCTGGTGGTGCTTTCCAAACTGGTGGTCCTGCCTCTGTGCTCATTGGCTTCATGCTCGTCGGTATTCAAGTGTAAGGTCTCTGCTGTTGATGGGTCTGTCCTTATCTGACATCAACATTTAGCTATTTCATGATGCAGGCTCTTGCAGAAATGTCCGTCATGTACCCAATCAACGGTGCTTTCGCAATGTACATCTGTCGCTTCGTCGACCCATCTTTTGGTTTTGCCTGCGCCTGGGAATACGCCATCAGTTGGCTAACTGTCCTTCCTTACGAAATCTCTGCTGCCGTCAACATCATCCATTTTTGGGAAGGCTCACAGAAGATCAACAGCAGTGCTTGGATCGTTCCCTTGCTGGTCGCTCTCGTTGTTATCCAGTTCTTCGGAGTACGAGGATATGGTGAAGTGAGTTAGAAGATGATGGCTTCGGAATGCAGGAGCTGATTGATAAACAGGTGGAATATGTCCTTAGTTTGATGAAGATCCTTGCTTGCATCGGCTTCATGATTCTTGGTGTCATCATCGATGTTGGTGGTGTCCCATCCGATGACAGAGGCTATATCGGTGGAAGATACTGGTTCGTATTATCCGGACATTGAATTTGACCGGAGACTGATGTTCTTGAAACAGGCATGCCCCTGACGGCGCCGCCTTCCTCAATGGCTTCCACGGATTCTGCAGTGTTTTCGTCACGGCCGCATTTGCCTACACTGGCACTGAGTTGACCGGTTTGGCCGCAGCTGAAACCGTCGACCCAAAGAAGGAGATCCCCAAGGCCTCGAAGCAGGTCATCTACCGTATTCTGATCTTCTACGGAGTCAACCTTTTGCTCATTGGTTTGATCGTGCCGGCAGACAGCCCGCTGTACAGTGATGGAGGTTCTACATCTCGTCACTCGCCTTTTGTCATCGCTATCAAATTGGCGGTATGTCTTTCTCAATTGTTAGAATTCGATCAGAAGCTAATTAATCCGAAAGGGAATCAAAGTCCTACCATCGATTTTTAATGCTGTCATCCTCATTGCCGTCATGAGTGTCGCAAATTCTTGTACTTTCGGCTCAACTAGAACCATCCAGGCTTTGGCTGCAAACGGTCAGTAATTACACGGTATCACAACGAGCATGCTCAGAAACTAACATTGAACACTAGGCATGGCACCCAAGTTCCTGGCTTACATTGACAAGAAGGGTCGTCCTTTGGCCGTCATCGCCCTCCAGCTCCTCTTTGGTTGCCTCGCATTTATCAACTTGGCGCCCAACGGCGGAGATATCTTCAACTGGCTCCTGGCCTTGTCCGGTCTCTCGATCCTGTTCATCTATGGTGGTATTGGCCTTGCCCACGTCCGTTTCCGAGCTGCCTGGTAAGCAAGAAGAAGAAGAGAAACAAAAGTGATGTTCTCAAGAAAAATCGCTAACCCACAAACAGGAAGTACCACGGACACTCTCTTGATGAGCTCCCATACAGAGCCAGCGCCGGTGTCTACGGTTCTTATTTCGTCATGTTCATCACCATAATCGCCCTTCTCGCACAGTTCTACGTTGCACTCTACCCCATCGGCGGCCCCAACTTGGACACCAGCACCTGGTTCCAGCTCTACCTCGCCGGTCCTCTCCTCGTCTTCCTATACTTGGTGTGGAAGGTCTACAGCTTCTTCAAACGCCCCGCCGATCGCCCTCTATGGATCAGCACAAAAGACATCGATATCTACACCGGCATGAGACACATCGATCCTGTCATGACTGGCGATGTTTCGATCAAGCAAAAGAAGGGTGTGATGGGTCACTTCAAGAATGCTTTCAGCGCTGTCTTTTAAGCCAGGGACAAGAGCTTCAACAAACAGGGATTGTAGACACATAATTGGCGCATCCACCTGGTTGGACAGCTGCTGCAGAGGTCTTGACCATGTACAAAGATGGACCGCGTCAAGAACCCCCCTTATAACTATTCATCAGTATCAGCATCAGAAATTCTTTATAATTCACATTATTCAATTCTGACTCGAGGTTCAAGACTCTTCCATGTGCTGAGGAAATATCTCGATGACTTCATAAATCACAAAGCCAATCAACTCTATCTGCTATCCTTATCTTTATCAACATCTATTAATACCGTATTCATCCTTCTCATCTCCACCACCTCCACCAGCCAAGCTATTCCACTGATAAGGATAATCACACAGGACAATTGTTCTTGCTTCCCTGCCCTGACTCGAGTTTTTGATAAGCGATACAGATGAATTACAGCTACCGGTGGAGTATAGCCTGCATCGACTTCACAGCTCGCTTGTTTCTCTGGCTTTATATTGGTTATTAGAAACAAACTCTGCACGTACGGCCACAGTCAGCTGAAAACTGGGCATCCCGTCCGCTCTGCCATACATAAGCAGTTGAACGGCAGATTAGTACTACGGTGGGTGACCACGTG
>JGI24891J29808_1000117_pt1 | contig 100894 bp, 109 predicted proteins | sample FreactcultuFSWF8_FD_29808 | JGI IMG/M metagenome (IMG submission 29808)
CCCGCGAGAACGCTCCCCGTGCTGCCCGCACCGGTGCTTCCCCCAACGTCACCAGCTCGTCGGACTTCCCCACCCTCGGTGCTTAAATCAACTCACTCCTACGAAGAGAGTAAGGCCGTTGCTGCATATCGGCCTATAAGAGAAAAAAGCAGTTACGGCAAGGATCTGAAAAGGGGAACTGTCAATGAATCTCTCTGGTGGTCCCATGAGCCCTTGCTCCGAGCGTGCTGAACACACTCATGTACCATTGTCACCACTTAGTCGTCTCCGTGCGAAAGCAAAATTGCAATTTTGAAAGTTAACATGTGTCCGTTCTCAAAGTCCTTATGGTGAAGTTGATTGCTGTTCTTGCCAGCTCTGAGAGCCTGGTTACCTACAGTGCTTTTGTGATATGATCAAAATTTCAACCTTGATAAGCTTGATTGAGATTGCCATAATGTTTTGCTGTAGCAGAACTTCTGATAACAATTTGTCGAAGGTCGATCGTTCGTTCACTTGGTAGTCTTGTCTCATGATTGAATCTCAAGACAGCACATGAAGTTGGACTTGATAACCCGGGATTCGCCGTCGATCTGAGGTGGCCCGAGCTCGCGACTGGCGATTGAAGGCAGCTTGACCATCTGAAGCGCGACTTTGGTATTGCGCCTATCACCACAAGTCAACGACATTATACCAACACCATGAGTGTGAGTCGAAACTTGTCGCGCAAAGTACTCGAGATGTTTTGCTGACTCACTTGCAGTTCGTTCCCTTGAACCCGCGGCCTATGCTGCAATCACTGTTCGTCGACCCATCCCTGCGGACGTATCAATTTCCACGACGAAATCACTAACACGGAACAATACAGCGTCAACGACGAAGTGCGCATCCGCCTGAAGTGGGGCCAAGAATACACTGGTCTGCTCGTCTCGGTCGACTCGTACATGAACATTCAGCTTTCGAACGCCGAGGAATGGATTGATGGAAAGTCCGGTGGTAGCCTCGGTCAGGTCCTCATCAGATGCAACAACGTCCTCTGGATCTCATCAAACAACAAATCGAAGAAGGAGGATGTGGAGATGAGTTGAGAAAAGAAGCTATACGAGAAACAAGACTCGCAAGGACAGACGACCCTTGGACCGGCTAGGACTCTCAACAAGGACAAATCTACGTTATGCACGCAAGATACTTCATTGGCAGGCTGACGGTGCCGGATCGCATCAACACAGCCGCTCGCTGCATGTCCGACATCGAGAACCACCGAGGTTTTATGGGAAAGCAAAGATGGATTCATGCTATCAGGTCGAAGCTCAGGCGTTAGGGGCGCTTGAGGAACAAAAGAGACTTTTAAAGTCTGGCAAATAAGGCTGGACGACCTCACACATACGAGGATATGAAACTACAAAATATCAAAAGCTCTGCCTTTTCAGGTTCTCAAACTTCTTCCAACCAAACCAACTGAGTACGTTTGCTGAAAAGTTGACATGAAGCACCTGAGGTTTGGTCAATCGGCGTACGACACACTATCATTACTGCTGCAACGTAAGAGCAAGCCAGATGATTAGTAGCATGACTATTGTGAAGAGCTCCAGAGCCATGGTGATATTGCAAGATTGTAACAGCAGAATGAAGTGCAGATGATTCCTTGAAGATTGTAGATGCTCATGACGCTGGACGGAAAACGAATGGCAAGTTCGAGAGTATATCAAACAGCTGTCACATGAAAGACAAGGGTGGTGAGTTGGGTTGAAATGACATTGGCTTGGCAGTAGCGAATGGGCGGGGCGGCATGTTGTTTGGGAGTGTTTTCGGCGTCAGAAACCAAACACCCGGCCTGTGCTAGTTTGGACTCAGGCAACTTTGACATTTTGACTCTGTCCACATACAACCTTTGTAATCTCTACACCCTTTTCGGTACAACTCTCGTTCGGCAACTTCACACCTCGCATACAACATCAAACACTCCAAAAGAGAAGGCACACAATACACACAACATGGGCGAATCAAGGCATGTGCATCTGCCTGGCCGGCGCATATCAGGGGAGGCGCAACCCATGGCTGACTGCTCACTACAGACAAGAGCTCCTGCAATGGATGAACAGCCTCTGCTCCCTCAACCTCACCCGTGTCGAGCAATGCGGTACCGGGTATGAACATGACCATCACTCGACTCTCCAAACACCCCAGCTAACACTGCATTCAGTGCGCCATTCTGCGCAATCTACGACAGCATCTTCCGTAATTTTCTCCTCACTTCCTCCGCTGTCTTTCCACCCAGCTGACTCTCATCCCTCCAGTCGATGTGCCCATGGCTCGTGTCAAGTTTAACGCAACCGCCGACTATGCCTACCTGGACAACTTCAAGATTCTGAGCAACACCTTCCGCAAGCACCACATCGACCGCCCCATCCCCGTCGAAATGCTAGTCAAGTGCAAGATGCAGGACAACCTGGAGTTCCTGCAGTGGACAAAGCGCTTCTGGGACCAGCACTACCCTGGTACGCCATACCTCCATGTCCAAACACCATCTAACATTGACTGATTTCTTCCCCGTTGCAGGTGGTGATTACGACGCTCTGGCCCGTAGAAAAGGTCAACCCGGCGGTCCAGCTCCCGCTCCCTCTGCCCGCACATCCACGGCCACGAGACGTGCCCCCGCAGTCGCCGCATCCTCCGCTGGCGCAAGAACGCGCACTCCCCTAGGAAGCTCAGGAGGTGGTGCGCAGACCGCCGCTCTGACACAAGAGAACAACGCACTTAAGGAGACTGTTCAGGGTCTGGAGCGTGAGCGCGATTTCTACTTCAGCAAGCTCCGGGATATCGAATTGCTCGTCCAGGGCGCCATGGAGGCCGAGCCCGAGCTCGAGAAGGATGAGGGCGGTCTCTTGAAGCAAATACAGACTATTCTCTACTCGACCGAGGTAGGTTCTCTTTCTGATGCTGAGACCGAGGGAGATGGCACTGACTGATCTTTTCTTTTTCACAGGAGGGCTTTGAGATCCCTGCAGAGGTTGACGATGAAGAGGGCGAGTTGATCGAGGAGGAGACCTTCTAAGTCATCTCGCGTCTACCATGTCAGCTTACCCAATTCCGACATTTGCATGAATCTCTACCCGTTTCATGCTGTCATGCAATAATGCCAACAATTTCGTTGCTCTTTCCCTTCACATCTTGGGTCAGAAAAATACGGATAGCAGGTCTGTGGATAGATTGGGCTTCTGTGGCTCCTTGAAGGGGAATCAAGCGAGGATACATTCGCCACTTTTCATCTTCTCCTATTAAAAAGATAAATTCGTCGTCGTCAGTTTAGCATAGCAAGAGAAGGAGCATGCATGTAGCAGATTGAACGAGAAGAATGCAGCATTTCCATTTCACTTTTTCTCATCATCCAGTCTCACGCCCACACAGTCAGCGTTCTTCTGAAACATGTACGCTTCGATGAATCTATTTCCCGGACCCTGATATCCATGCCTTCTCACCGCAAACACCTCACTTCAATCCGCACAAACAACGACAATCCGGTACGGGACACATAGCATGCCTGGCAAACCAAGTCCTGGCATGATGCGCGTGAAAACCATGCGTACAGCTAGCACAGAAAGTGATGAATTTGCTCAACACATCCGTCTCCTTTTCTCCACTCTGCACCTCCTTTGCACGCGTGGGCTCAGGGGCACCGAGCCATTGCATACACAAACAACAACGCGGTAAATGGCGACCACAGCGCGGACACACTGTGCCTGCACTGGCAGCTGGTCCTGCAATACGCGCTTGTGCTTGTGTTCCTTTGGCTGGTGTGCTACTTCCATGTGCTTGATGCGTGTGTGCTGCGTTTTCTTTAGCCAAAGAGTGTTGGCAGTGGGCACAGCGGAGGGCCAGTTGTCGAGGCGGTGGTGCAATGAGTTTGTTGCCTCCTCTGGTGACGGCGCGGCGGGTATGTTGCATACTGAACTTGGTGCGCTCGATAAACGCACGCCAGGATTGCATGTGTAGAAAATATGTCTCTTTCCACATTTCCCAGCGGGGGTCGTCGACGTAAAGGGGGTTTGTGAATGCTGTGGCCAACACTGCTGTTTGCAGGTCAGAGGTGCGGCGGATGTAGGATTGGAAGAGCTCCATTGCTTTTTCGCCGAGGCCGGTGAGGAGGATGCCTTCGACGTTGCCGGCGCTGATCAAGGAGTTGCTGGTTTGGGATAAGAAGGTGGAGATTTGGCTGTCGCCGAGGTGTTTGATGGCGATACCGAGGCGGTCGGAGAGCTTGATGTCAGCGTCAAGTTTATGGACAACGTCGAGCCAGTCATTACTGGCTAGGTAGATGAGAATTGAGCGGAGGTATGGGTCTGTGGCGTCTTCCTCCATCCAACGGCACATCTCGCGTTGCTCGTCATTGAGGGAGTCTGAAGCTATCAGGGCTCCCAGTCCGATGTTCTGGATCGTTCTTTCCCTGATAAGATCACGCAGAATCTCGAGAGCGATCGTCTTGCGGCCTCTGAACATTGCTGTTGCCACTGCTTCGTAATAACGCTGTTTCTTGACGAGGTAGTCGCATCGCTCTTTCGTGTGTTCATGGGAGAAGTCCCAGCCACACAAGGCCAGGCAGAGTTGTCGTTGCTCCGGCTTCTCTGTACGGATCCCAGCAAATTCTGGCAGACTATGGCGTTCGAGGATGCCGGCTACCACGTCCTCGAATCGCTCTGGCATTGCGTTATGGGCAGACGTCACTCTATTCGGTCCATTGCCCAGCTTGCCTTCCCAGATGTTGCTTACGCCAAGGTAGCTCAAATCAAGCGTTTCCGAAGCCATACCGCCGTCTCGAGACAAGTCTTCGAGCCTCTTGATAGTCCCCCAAAGCTTGACCAGTGCCGGGTCCTCGGCAACGATCTCAATGTTTCTTCGAGGATCGAAAAGGTAGCCCTCCTGACAACGTCTCCGCGACACATTCGAGATAGCTAACAAGTCTACGATCCTCTCATTATGCAGAATTTCTGGTGCCTTACTCAAACTATCATCGAGCCATTCTTCCGTCCTAGCCGCCACAGCACGGGTCGATCCGTTCAATGATTTGAGATTGCGATGGTCTAGTTGAGCTGGTCCATTGGTTGGGCTGGGTAGCTTGGAGGTGTGTTGTTCATCCTGCGTAGAGCTTGCATTTTCGGAAGTCTTTCGTAATGCTTTTATTTCCTGAGCGACGGATTTATGCTGCTCCTTTGGCTCGTATACCGATAGTGCTTTGTTGCAGATAGACAAATCACCTCGGCCTGTCATACTGATGTGACTGGGGTCCGGAGTATATATCAAGTCGACATCGCGGTTCGGGTGCAGAGCTAGAATGGCCTGACGGTCCTGGTCGTCTATGGAGATCCAGTCGAATGCAATGACTCTGTTGGCTCCTCTATCTTTTCGCGACCCGGTCTCGGGTTCTCGCAAATTATGTGTCCGTGAAACATAGTGGGGATGGCTCCAGGGATTGCCTCCGTAGTAATTCACAGAGGCTGATCGTAGCTTCGAATGTACTTTGTGTTGCGCTGTGTCATACAACTTGACTTCTCCGGTACTGGACAAGACACAGAAACGTCCTCTCTTTTGGCCTGAATATCTGATGCTCCAGACACTGGTGGTTTGACTATTGTCCGTGGCTGGTCGAAGATCGAGAACGGCACCATTGTTGGTAGCATCGGCACCTACCGTGTTATTTGAACGCGATAGGTAACGCTTGTCCCAAACCGTGACGGACGGATCACCCGTCGATCCACCTGAAGCGAAGTAGTTCTCATCCAAAGGATCGATAGCAATGTTGTTGACCAGTTTTGTGATACCACAATTTCCCAGTCCTGCTGTACTGGTTGACGAATCTGTATGCAAGATTAGCTTGTGACTTCAAGCATGATTATATGCCTGGATGAATATTTGAGCCTACCTCTCAGATCGTACAGGCGAATTGTCTGACGCGAAACAGCAGCCAACATCTGCTGTGGATGGTTGGGAAAGAAGCGAAGACTTGTCACAGCTTCAGAAACACACAATCTTGAATAGGCATCGTTGGATTCGATGTCATAAACAGTCAAACAATTATCGTGTCTGACTCGATCTAAGCCCACAGCAAGGAGGTTTTGTGTGTTGAAGGCAATAGTATTGCATCTTCGCTGTGTCTTGATGTTGAAAAGGGCAACAGGATCGGATGAATCGGATCCATCGAACCTGTATAACTCGGCATTGCCAGACGAAAGGCCCAGTGCTACAAGAGAGTCATCTGTTTTTGACCAATCGAAAGCGGTAAAGTTGTTAACTTTCTCGCGGCGGGCTATCGGTTTGTATTGAATGCCATGTCTGTTCAAGGATCCTGCCTCGTATAGAGTGAGAGCGTTTCCAGCGACATCTGCAAGCAAAAAGCGGGCTCGGTCAGGAGTTGAGAGGGGAGACCAGCGTATTGCGGCTTCCATTGAGATAGAGGAAGTCGCTTGCCGCACGCCTACATACAGGCGATTTAAGGATCAGTCCGGATGCTTCAGGCTTCAATGAAAAATCACAGCGTGTTTCCCTGAGATGATGGTTGGTTGATTCTGTCAGAAAGTGTCAAGATAATAGAGTAGTAGGTGGAGTTAATATGGTTGACATGTCTGTATGTGAAGTGGTCAGAGCGAGTTGTTGCCCAGATCTGGGGAAGCTCATGCTGATCGGCCGCCCCCCGTCTGTCGCTCCTTCCAAGTTACGCGTTGCGCGTCCTGATTCTTGACTTGCGTCAAATGCGCGGCTGCAAAGATGGAACACCTCGACATGGCCATGGAGCTGGATTCCGGCCGACAGATCGATCCCGACCTGGCTGCGACTCTGTCCGACTTCCTGACCTACACCGAACACCTCCCTTCGAGTGTCGCTAGGTCGCTGTTCTTGATCAAGACCCTGAACCATCAAGCCTACAAGCTTCAGCTCAAGATCCACGACCTGCTCTCCGAATATGCCTGCCTGCCACAGACAACAACACATACGCCCGAATACTCGGCCGGGTTGCGTAAAGATATCAGCTATGCGTACGAGTCGCTGGAGAAATGCAAGCGCATGTCGGCTGCAGAGGCCATCCGCCTGGAAGAGACAGTCATCAAGGACGGCGCAAGACTGGAGCTCGTGCAGAAGAAACTAAAGGCTTTGCCCATGCCACCCGAACGCGATGCGACGCCTGATTCTGCTCTCACCTCGCCTCAGCTCAGAAGGAACGCCCAAGCACAACAGCAGGCCGACAAGCGCACTGCTCAACACCGCACCGGAACCGCTCCGCGTGTCAGAGCCCAGAAGATCATGGTCCCTGGCGAGGTTCTGCCACCGCCGAATCCAGACTCTCCTCCACCATCCGATTTCTCTCCCTCTCCCTCTCCACCGCCTCGTTCTCCCAACCATGACAAATCGCGTAACAAGCCTACCACTGGGAGACCACCAAAGACTCCGAAGCTTCTCAAGCCTGCTACAGAGCCCAAAGAGACTACCCAGAAAACTCCCCGCGTCCGTGTGCCTGGTTCTTCTGGCACAAATGCACACTCAGCCGTTGCTGGTATAAGCACGTCGAATGCCTTGATGGCCTTGACCGCTCCTCCTCCAGACGTGGCGAAGGGCTCGAAGTGGCTACCATGGAAGAGATTGACCGAGTATGAGATGGCCACGCTGCGGAAGAGGATGAAGAAGAACGCCATCTGGCTACCATCACCAGCCATGAGAAATCGCGAGCTGAAGAACCTCGGCAGAGGTGTGACTGCTATGGAAGAGGCTAAGGGTATGTTTACGATTTCTACTCTCCTACTGATCCAATACTAACTGATGATAGCGGAAGCCGAGGCTTCAGGCAAAGAATTCATCGACGAATTTGACCCTGCCACATGGACAGACCCCACTTGCATTCATATCACCGACGCTCAACAGGCCGAGACTGCCAAGATGCTTGGACCAGAGCTGCCAGACGACAACGAGGATGCCGCTCTCGTCAATCGTGGTATGCGGCTCAACGAAGCCAAGAAACTCAAACGTGAAAGACTCAAGGAAGAGGAGGCTGAAGCTCTCAAACTAGGATTACAACCACCCACTGAGCAGAACAAAGAGAAGAAGACACCACAAAAGTCACAGACAGCACAACCAAAGCCAAAATCAAGACCACAGGCACAACCACAATCTAGTAAACCAGCTGAACCACCAGTCGAGCCACCAGTGGAACCACCTCAAGCTCAACTAGGTGTACCTGCTGAAGAACCAGAGCTTGTCCAAGCTCCTATTGTCCAACAGTCAGCGCCAACTCCTGAGCCAAAGAGCAAGCCTGAGCCAAAGCCAAAGAAGCAGGCTAAGCCAAAGGCTGCCGCTGTACCCGAATCCGTTCCGCTTGAGGAAACACCTGTTGTTGAAGCGCCAGCACAGCCTGACCCTGTCACCGAAACTCCTGTACATCACCCAGTCAAGAACGTGGAGCCCGTGACAGCTGCTGAACCAGTCACAACAAGAAAGCGCAAACGCGACGCTACGACTCCTGCAGCTGCACTACCTTCAAAAGAGCCTGCTGTGGAATCCCCCGACGTTCTCTCCCTCCCTCGCCCTGGTCCACAGCCCAAGAAGCTCAAGTTGAGCGCTGGTGCTCCGCCCCCTTCGGACAAGCCTACAATCACCATCTCCACTCGCGCCATTGCTGCTGCCAAAGATGTCTCTTCTCCAGCAAATGTCAGCACACCCATTGCCGATGGTCCGCGTATATCTGCACGTCAACAGACACAGCGCAGCCAACGCAGCTCTGCTCAGCCTGAGCCTCCAGCTGGACCAAGCGAGGCGGCCGCCCAAACTCCTGCTGCAAACGCGAGAGCTACGAGACCGACCACAATCACCATCAAGCGTTCTGCCACCAAAGCTGCATCTGCCGAGCCAGCTGTCAAACGGCAAAGCTTACGTCGCGACTCAAACGCCTCACTGCCTGGTGCTGCAAATAACAAACCACAATCTCCTGTACCTATACAACCGCCTGGTGCTGCGGACACTAAGGTTTCCAAACGGGCAACGCGCAAGAAGGTACCTCAGGGAGTTCTCCAAGCTGAAGAAAATGGTACAAAGGTCATAGTAGGCAAACCAAAGGGTGCTTCCAAGAAGAAGAAAGCCCAACAGCCAAAGGAGGCCAAGGGAGAGGCCGCTACCCCTGTCGTTGAAGAAGAGTACATCGATCCTGACGAGCCGCGTTATTGTATCTGTGGAGATGTCAGTCATGGCACCATGATCGCCTGCGACAACGATACTGTAAGTTTGGAGCTTGATTTCAATACCTGATACGTTTGACTGACCTCTCAACAGTGCGAAAAGGAGTGGTTCCATCTTGAATGCGTTGAGCTCACAGACCTGCCTGGACGACGAGCCAAGTGGTACTGTCCCGATTGTCGCAAGAAGCTCAAGGTTGGACTGGAGACCAATGGCATCGTCCGTTAAGACCGAGGATACGACTCGGAGAAGGGGAGTCTACCGCTGTATGATTACGGCCTCGCTTTGGAGCGGTGTGTTTTTTACGATTATGATTTTCCGATACCCGATAGCAGCTTTTGCTCTTTCTAATACTATTTACTAATGCCGAATATTATACCTCATCTTGCATTCGTATCAAATGCCTCGTAGTATCAAGGCAACCACATTACCGTTTCTTCCATCCAGTCAAATGACGGCGGAGATGGTCACCCGAGTGGTCAACAGAATCCGAGGTGGGTTATGTGAGGGTCTCATGAGATCGTGTCTCGAGCGCCTTGTTCATGCATGAGAGTGGAAACTTGAGGCTTGCGAGCAATGTGTTGGTTGATCGTTGCCGACTCGTTGCCCTCCAATCGACTTGTTGCGCTGGCACACCTTCCATCTGCCTTGGCGCTCGCTTCTCGCATGTGACTCTGGCATGTTTGACGATTCGCCGGTCTACCTTTTTGTGATGTATAATATACTTCATGCTCGGTCTAGCTCTCGGGTCTTTCGTGTGTGTTGCTGCATTATCGTGAGGGGTAGGTAGGCTTGGGATGTTGCGGTGGGCGGCTAATATCGAGGAAGCATGCGAGAGATATCTGACCATTCGAGGTTATATAAATGCTCGAGTCTTTCGCTCTTCTTCTTGTCGTCCTGCAAGAACCCGAAATCTACAATCACAATATCACTTATTTCAACATCAATATCAACATGCCTTCCTGCTCTTGCTCCAACTGCTGCAGCACATCTGGCTGCAGCAACTGCGGTTGCTCCTCTTGCGGCGTGAGTATCGATGAAAATGTCTTCGTATCCGTGTAGATATTGACAAACAACAGCACTAAGCGTCAATCTGCCATGACCAATCACGACGAAATGAACTCGTTGATTTGAACGTGGGTTCTTTCTACCCACATGACTATGCAACTGGTCGAAGCTCATGCTGATTTCTGGCCCAGAAGCCAGTGGACACTCTTTGATTGCTATTGCTTTACCATTCGCTATGACCTACATAAATACAATGAATTATACATGAACAACAAACCTTTCATTGTTCAGAACCAGTGACAATGTCTTTGACGATTCCTGTTGCTGTGTTCTTCGTGTTTATGAAGTCGTATAATTTGAGCCGGGTCGCCCGATCTGCAACTCGAGATGGTCAAAATCTTCCTCAGTCATCTGCGCATCAACGCCGAAGGACTCGGGTACATTTGTTTCCCTATCGAAGTTCATTTGTCCGACCAAAGCCTCCAATTACATGACACAAGACAGTTTGATTGAACTGTTTCACCTCTTCGGTGTGGAAGGGATGCTTGACGTAGGCGGTGATTGTGCGCCAACCTTCCAAGATCTGATAAGGTACTCCCTATCAGTACAAGGTTGTTGCCAGGAAGCGTCACGGGACGTCGTCGCAAGCCAGACGATGGGCATTTGTCGAAACGGCCTGTAAGAGTGCCTTGTGATCAGGTCTTGGGAGCACTAGGAACTGTTCAATAGTTCATGGCAATCGAGAGATCGTGGATTTGCATGAACTCCCTCCCTTCTCCGTTGGTTGTCTCGACGCACGGCCAGTTCAGGCCAGACACCTCGGAACCGCCAGTTCTAGGGAAGAGTGTACAGGGCTCGTGCTCCCGGAACAGTGTACAGTTCTGTGGCGGTGCTAGGAAGATTAGTAAGGCGGTACACTAGAGATTACCCGGCCCTCCGAGGCCGCTATATCTCGCGCTAGGCGCGTCTTCTTTAATACATTAACCACCTCGTCGCCGCCATGCCCTATACCGAAAGTTAGTAGGTGTTTTATTAGTTTGTTAACTCGTAGGCATATACCTAAGGGTCTTAACCTCGTGCTATCTACCTCGCCGCCGCCGAGGCTATACTACCTCTCGATTCTAACGCGTTTGACGACTTCCTTATCCTACCCTATACCGACGAGCCCTTAGAGGAGGCTAATAAAGACGTCGCTATTTAAGAGGAGGAGTTAGTTAATGACGAAGACATTAATAAGGCTAGTAAAACATACCTCGAGCCTATTAAAGATAGCCTTAGTTTAAAGACCCTCGTCGGCCTAATAGAGCTCTACTACGCGCATGTAAAGCTATATAGTTATAATGTTACCTAGAAGTAGGGTATTAAGAAGCGTATCTCGGTTAAGGGCAAACGGGTAATTCCGCCTAGTACTAAATACTACAAATGGCTAGTAGCCTATTTATGTGCCGGCAAGATATAGAATACGTATAAGATCGAGGACCGGTAGCGTATTACGAAGACTAAAACAACTAGTTATAAGGCTTAATAGTAGGCCTAGCAAATTAGCGACATATAGGTTATTAAGTTAGGTAATTGTAACCCTAGTTAGCATAACTATAGCGAGGTAGATCTAGTCGCTTTTCTAAGTTATCGTCGTTGCGCGAGGAGGTCGAAATTAGTAATAAGCTTAATAGCTATCCTATAGTCGAAGCACGTAACTCGAAAGAAGGCCCTTAGAGTAATGCGCGCGTAGGACGAAGAGCTTCTTATTAAGCTAAAAGACTACTCTAATAAATAGTAGTAGGTACGCCTTATTCGTCGACTCGGCGAGACGATAATAGAGGAGCTATTTAGACGACTAGATAAGCGCAACTTTAAACATAATAAGATCTACGACGAGGAGGGTAGGGTTACTTACCTTTTAATAGTTAATCCGAGGTTAGTAGAGGTGTTTAAACACAGTTTTAACGTCCTAATGTTTAATAGAACCTATCGAACAAACGACTACGGTATGCCGCTACTTAACATCGTCGGTGTTAGTAGCATAAATACGACTATATAGCTCGGCATTGCTCTAATAACTAGTACCGCGTAGGCAGTTAAAAAGTTTCGCCTAGTAGTCGGAAGCTAGAGCTCTAGAGGAAATAGGTATTAAGGGGTAGAACTAATACGTGTGTTATGATTAAGTTCGTTAACTACTGTTATAGTATAGAAGTCTTTGTATTACGGCTTCTCCGCATTACCTAACTTCCTCTTGCTACATCTGTCACCCTAACTGCCATATTGTAACACTCCTCCTTAGTCTAGACGGCGGATGCTAGTAAGACCTAGCTAGTTAATAAATCTTGCAAAGTCCGGCTTAGGCAATAGCTTTATAAAGCTATCTACAACCATATCTCTTGTCCCTATAAACTCGACATTAATCCTATTCCTTCGGTGTAGGTCTCTAACATAATAGTATGCAACATCGATGTACTTTAACCTCTCGTAAGTATAGGCATCTCTAACTAACGATAGAGAGGCTTAATTGTCACTAAATAGTTTAACTAGTGACCTAATAACGAAGCTTTACTCTTCTCTTACAGTTAGCTAATATTGGTTGCAACTAATGTACTTGCTATAGCCTATGTCTCTTAGAAGTTAAGCTAGCCATTGTGACTGCTTTGTAGCCTAACACATGGCTATGTATTTAGCTTCTATAGTTAAGGTTGTAACTAACTTCTGCTTCTTACTAGACTAGCTAACAGGACAGTTGCCTATCATGAATACACTTCCTAAAATGGATATCCTGTCTAACTTGTCCATTACGTAGTCTAAATTAGAGTAGCTAACGAGTTGTTATATGCCTTCTGCATTGAATTCTAGGCTAAGGTCTGTTATTGAACGTAGGTACCTTATAAGGGATTTTAACAGTTTAAAGTGCCCTTCTAATGGATCTGACAGATATTAGCTTAGCCTTCTAATTGCAAATGCAATGTTAGGTCTCGTTAGAATTGCTAGGTAGATAAGGCCGCTAATGATCTTTTAATACTCCTTCTAGTCTGCTCTCTTGTCTTGTAGACTAGCTAGTTTTAACAGATTATATCCATTCAGTAGAATACTAATTAGATTAGCCTTCTCCTTGTCCATTCTATGCCTTAATAGAAGATCCTTAGTATAGTAAGACTAATCTAGGGTGACCGTTCTATTCTTTCTGTTACGGATGACTTAAACTCCTAGGATCTTGCTTACTTCTCCTAGATCTTTAATCTTGTAGATCTCTCTAAAGTGTTTCTTAAACCAGTTAATGTTGTCCGTCTGTTTAGATCTAATTAGGATATCATTAACATAGACTAGAATGAGGATTTCTTTCTCTAGATGTCTTAAAAGGCATAGGTCGGCGTCTATTTAGATAAAACCTATCTTCTGCAACGATTCTATATAGCTCTAATTCTAATCTCTTGCAGCTTGTTTTAGGCTATAGAGCGATCTTAGGACTTTAAGTATATAACCTAGTAGGATGTTCATTCTAGGTAGTGCTGCTATGTAAATCTCCTCCTTTAATGTTAACTCGGTAAAGGCATTATTAACATCGACAGCATAGCACTTAAGATCCTCTATTGCAACAATTGCAAAAAACACCCGTAGTGTATCATGGCGGAGGGTAGGCGTAAAGGTATAGTCGAAATCAACTCTAAATTTCTAGGTAAACCCTCTTATAATAAGGCGTGCCTTTAGCTTCTACAACGAGCTATCTAGGTTATGTTTTGTAGCAAGTACCTATCTACTTATAATGATATTTGCCCCTATAGGTAGCTTAGTGATTTTAAAGGTCCCGTTTGCCTATAAGGCATCTGTTTTAAGCCTAAATGCCTCTTGCCATAATGGTCCCTATGTAGGATTATTAATTGCAGCTTAATATGACTTTAGAATCGGCACTTCTTCCTTTACTAAGAATGCTGCCATAAAAGCATAATGCAGGATGTTAAGTTGATCATTGTCTTCTAAGTCAATTCCTAGACTTAGAAGGTTAATTGCTAGCATTGCCTTATGCAGCTTAAAATTAGGTTGTCCTTCTAGTATGCTATACTCTTCTCTCATCCTCTTTAATACTCGGGGAATTTCAATATAAGAGAGAACCTTTCTTCCTATAGTTGCAGCTGCTAGTATTGTTGTTATAGCCATTACTAATAAAGATGGCCGTAGCTCCTCCTAAGACTCGACATCACTTTCTTCTAATAGCTCTAAATCGCGCTCCTCCTATAAGTTAGCGCCATTTCCTAGTTATAGCTATCCAGATTCTTGTATAAAGTCCTAATAGAGATGTCTTTTATGCTCTAGGAATGCTAGGATCTCGACTTGTGGTTTAGTTCTCTTTAATGTAGCAGTTATAGCTAGTGGAACGGTCGTTGCATCTGTTATAGGAGTCTATTGTAAGGGCGGCCGGCCTCTAAGATTCCTTAGGGGAGCTATGTTTAGTGCAGCTCGTCTAGGAATACCTAGTTATAGGTCTCCTCCTTGCTTATTCTTAAAGAAGTCTGCTCTATATGATTTGATCACTTTTCTCATGTCTAGAGCCTAAAAGAGCTACTACTTTATAGTCCCTTTAACGTATCCGAGGAACATATAGTGTCTGCCTCTGTCTATAAACTTATCTCTCCTAGTACCCTACGGTAGGGAGTCTAGATTCATGTATGAAACTGCTTAACAGCCCTAAACTCTTAAATGGTTAATAGATGGTTTAATCCTAGTAAACGCTTCTTCTAGGCTGACTTGTACTCTATTAATGATTAGGCCATTCGAAACTCTGTTCCTAATGTAGATGTCTGCTTATGCAGCTTTAACCTATAGCTCTACTAGTAGATTTGCATCTTTTAGCATAGCTCTAGTGCCATTCTAAATTGTCTAGTGTAATCTTTCAACTAGTCCATTTTGACTTAACATATAGTAGACAGTTAACTCGTGTTGCACACCTAATTCTTGTCTCTAGGATCCGAAGAGGTTCTCTAGTTCTAGTGCATTGTCGGACCTTACCGCTAGGATCTTTAGATCTGTTGCAGTTTTAACTTCCTTTTTCCATTAGTTTAGGATAGGAGCTACATCTGACTTTGCCCTTATAGGAAAGATCTAGGGTTTCCTTAAGAAGTTGTTAATAACTAAAATGAAGTAGATGTATCCTTTACGAGATTCTGGCATCTAACTATAGGTATTAATGTAGATAAGTTTAAGGATTCCCTCCTTTCTCTTACTTGTTGCACCTCTCTTATTTCTAATGTTTATAACTAAACATACGATGCACTAATAGTTAGGAGTTACCTAGACTAGCTTCTCTAGAGTAGTAACTTTGTGCAAGTTCCTAATCTTCTTAGGTCCTAGATGTGCAATTCTTCTATGCTAGAGTTGATACTCCTCCTATGCCTTTAAGCTTAATTCCTCCTCCTAAGGAGAAACGATGGCGTTAAATGCATGTATAGTAGTATTATCCGTAGCTAGCATTACAGTGTTAAGTTACTTAGGCAGTCTTTCTAGATGGACATCGGCAACAACATACACTCTATGCTGTATTTTGCTATGTACTACTGCATTTCCACTAGCATCTACCATTGTCATAGAGTTAGAGTTGAACTTTCTATTTAGCCTCTTCTAAAGATAGAGGTTTCTTGCTAATAATAGGTTTGCACCGAGTCCTAGTATAAAGAGCGTCTATTTTAACTCTAGCTCTCTTCCCATTTGATTAGCTAGTATAGCTGTTCCCATTAAATCTAAGTGTAGGATCCTACCTCTAACCTAGATGTACCTCCTCCTAATTTAAATTAATGGTCCTCTAAAACAGTTGCTTTTGTTAGTCATGTGTGAACTAGCATAACTATCTATATACCATTAGAAGGGGTTCTTACTTGTAACATCCTTTAAAAGGTAGGCAACTTTATAAGATACTTAATCATTAAATGAGATAGCAGTAGGTGACTTCGAAGTTGTAGAGCTAACAGTAGAGGTTTCCTCTACTTTATAGGCTCTCTCTTTTCTTGCAACTTTAGTTTAGACCTTAGCCTTGTCCTCTATGATTTATGTGAAGTCCCTAGCAACTACTGCTTCTAGGTCTTTTATAGCAATTATAGGCTCTTAGCGGGATGACTAAGAAGACCGTTTCTGTCTTCGATCATCTCTTGCAGCTCGTTAAGTAGCTAGAAGTAATAGGCAGTCCTTAACAAAGTAATCCTTCTTATAAAGATAACATTTAATAGGGCCCTATCTATTCCTTGCAAGATAAGCATGTAAGGTCGTCTTTAAGTTCAGTTTTGCTTTAAAGTTCTCTAAAAGTGCAAGGATATCTTCTAGGTCTAGATAACTTTGCACGTCGATGGCGTTTATAGTTATATCGTACTCTTCTAGAAGACTTATAAGTAGCTTTTAAATCCTAGCTTTAGGCTTGCCTAGGTTCGCATTAGTTAGGTCTAAGCTTACAATCTTTCGTCCTAGCTGTTAAAGGTATAGCCACGCATCTTAAATCGTCTAGTTCTAGTCCTTCTAGAAGGAGTGGAACGATTCTATAAGTAGTCTCCTCTAAACAGGTAGAGTCTTCTTGTATCTGGCTTGTAACTGGTCCTAAAGTGTCTTTAAATTGGCTGTATTAACATAACGCATCTAATCGTCTTCTAAGATGCATTTGTTAATCTAGTATAAAGCTATATTGTCGATTTTAGTAAAAGCTGCCTCGTGCTTGCTTTTAGGTGTTTTAATTGCTTTCTAGCAGTCCTTGCTATATAGCTATCTCTTCATGTTTTAGAACTATAGTTCCTAGTTTTCTCTAGTAAGGGTAGCTACTAGCCTACCTCTCTATGTTTCGGCGTCGTCTATTTCGTGTTCGATCGTCGGGTTCGGGGTAAGTCTATCCGTCGACTTATAACAGTTTCTAAGTACTGTTAGGTTTAGTAGTCTTCTACTAAAGACACTAGAGCAGGCTAACTGTAGGTCCTCTCACGCGAGGGTGACTTATAGCTACTGTTTCGGGTCGGGCGCGATCCTAGTATAAGTTTTATACCGCTTATATTCCTCCGAGCTCTTGCGAACCCGGCTTATAACTAGTTAAAAAGTTTCGCCTAGTAGTTAGAAGCTAGAGCTCTAGAGGAAATAGGTATTAAGGGGTGGAACCAATACGTGTGTTGTAATTAAGTTCGTTAACTACTGTTGCAGTATAGAAGTCTTTATGTTACGGCTTCTCCGCATTACCTAACTTCCTCTTGCTACATCTATTACCCTAACTACCATATTGTAATATAGGCTAATTTTAAGAGGGTATTACGTAGCATTAAATCGACACTTACTAGACATAGAGTTCTAATGCCGCGATTAGTTATAACTAACTAAGACTTAGCCGGTCTAAACGTACTCGATAAGTACTTCCCTTTAGTTCCCTATATCCTCTATTAATAGCATATTTATAAGGATGTTCTTACCTACGCGCGATAACGACCTAGTAAGTAGTAGAAGATGTCCTTAGAGCTACGACCTAGCGACCTAAATCGCCGAGTCAATAGCGAACTAACCGTCGAGTTTATAGCCGATTTCGATAAGGCTATGTTCGCTACTTCTAAAGAGGAGTTTAAGGCGGCATAGAAGCACGTTAACGAGACCTATCTAGTAATGTACGCTTACCTCGAGAGTACCTAGTAGTTATATAGAAGTCGCTTTATAACTACGTAGATTAATTAGTATCTGCATTTTAGCGAGGTTAGTCTTATCTCCCTAGTAGTACAATTTGCACATTTACATTCTGTCTAACTCTTATTTTAAATAGGTTACTACCTCGCGGAACAAAGGCGCTAACGCTAGTCTTAAGGCCTACCTTAAGACTAGCAAAGGTAACCTTATTACCTTCTTCGAGAAGTGTCTAGACTAGTAGACTAACCTCTACTTTAACTTTACCTCTTAGCGCGTAACTAAGAGTATCGAAACTATTATTAACTACGTCGGTCCCTTCTACGAGGCAGTTATTCGCCGCATCTATTAGCATCTATTAAGAAGAGTTTATAAGGCCTATAAAGAAGTAAAAACAGCTATTAGCGCTAGTCACTCGGACCCTTATATAGGCCGCGAGCGTCGTGTTTTTAGACTCCCTTATAAGCATAAACTAATGTTACTAATTAAGAGCAATAAGGTGCTTAAAATGTAGGACTTTAATCACTATTAGTAGATAAATCGATCCGACTATAACACTCGACTACTCTAACCGATTAAAAAGGCTACTCGCTAGAGGCATAATAAATCTAAGGTTTAGAAGCCTTTAAAAAAGCAAGGTAATACTACTAGTAGCACTAAACGACTTCCCTTACTCGCTAAGACCGTCGCTAGTAGTTAAAATATCGCCCTTACGCTAGTATCGACCCTATACTAGTCGACACTAAACCCTCTATTTATTTCGAGCTTCTAGGCTATAGTACCGAATACCCGCTATATAGACCCTCGCATTAACCCCTACGTTAATTCTCGCGTTATAAGACCCTACCCTAGGTAGGTCGACCTAGCTAAATTCCTTCGACTATAAGAGGAGGAACAATTACGCGAGAGATAAGAGCTAGAATTAAGACATCTATACTAAAGATACTAACCTTAGATATACTAACACTAGGTTATAGCTCTATAACGTTAATACTATAAACTAGTAAGGGTAGAGGGCGATACCGAGGTAGTATACGAATAAGCGTATCTACCTAGAAGACTATACTATTACTCGTCGGCACGGCCTTATTAAAATCGAAGGTTAGGGTCACTGCTCGATAGACTGCTTCTAAATCGACTAAATCTGCAATAATAATTAAACTCTAACTATTAATGTATTTGCTTCGTTTGTTCTGCCTCCTCGTTGTATCTATATAGCTGATTTCTCTGCTTTATAGGCTAGCGGCACCGACACCGGAGCAGAGGGAGGAGGTGGCCGGGTAATCTCTGCTATACTCCCTTACTAATCGACCCACTAGCGCCCTAGCTGAGTGGCGCAGCTGTACACTGTTCCCAACTGTACACTCTTCCCTAGCCGAGGCGCCTCGGAACCGCCGATTTCTAGCGTTCACGCGCTTTGGGTTCAGCTCTTCAAAGGGGCACAGTGATAACCTTTCGGCAGAGTGCAGCAGCAGGTGAACCGCCACGGAACCCTCAGTCCTGCTCTACGAGCAGCTGCGGGGTCCAGGTCGTCAAAGATGAAGGGTGAAGTGGCTAGAGCTCGTTGAGTGACGCGTGTGGGGCTTGCGGTCGGGATTCGGGAGAAATCGTGCCTCACGGAGACGGAACCCGATGATGAGGGCGGTTGACCCCTCGGAGGCGTGGCGACATCGGTCAACGTGATAACAGAAGGATTCTGGCAGTGGTTTCAAAGTCCTATGTGAGTCAAAGGTGAACTGGAAGGTGAAGTACACGTGTGTGCTTTGAGCGGTAATAGTTCGCCCGCGAGACAAAGTCTTTTGCAAGATGCGCAACGCGCATGGAACAAATGGACAGAGTTAGACTTCCATGGCCCGAGTGCGGTTACCCCATATGGTGGCCACCTCGATGTGATAACCAATCAACAGACCACGCTCAAATCATGAGGCAGGCGCAACTGCTGACTACCTTGCTCCTTCTACGTGATAACCAAGTTCTTCCTTTCGCTAATTACTCGAGTACTCTGCTATCATCGCACTGAATAATTTCCATCCTCTTTCTCCTGCTTCCTGCAACAATACCAACCCTGCTGTTTCATCGATCGAGTCCGCAATCGCGTACCCCGCTGTGTATCTCGCGTACCTAGATTACGTGAATCAAGTCGCGCACACAACCACTCAGCAATTTACCCACCCTTACACCATAAAGACTCCCCAGGTCTCCTATCCATCGTCGGTGTAAGTCATACCAGGCAGCAATCACCCAGAAACCTTTTGTCTCTTGCTTTGTGCCATCGTCGCCCTGATCCATACGTCATCAACGTATTAGTCTGTCTGACTCGTATCTCGTGGCGCAGAGAAGCATCCAGCAACACTTGCGAATATGGCTCACCCTGCGACTTCTGCCATAACCATGGCTTTTGCTTCTCCATCCTACTCCGGCGGCATGGCCAAACACTCCACCGTCAGCAACCTCTCTGCCGCAGTTGCCAAACACGGTATCGGCATGCCACTTACACCTCCTAACTCCGTATCTCCGGGCTTGCCTGCCGCCGCTCAGGCAGGTCTACGCTCGCCGCCTCCGATCCATATGGATGGCGAGGACAACTCTCGTCAGCCTCTTCCTCTCAGCAAAGGTGCTCTATCGGGACTAGATGCCTCACAGTCCATCACCGCATCCATGCTCGCCAAGCACCATTTGCCAGGCATCATGCTCGGACACGGTCCTATCGCGATCAGACACGTCATGGCTTGCTTGACTCAGTCGGTGCCTGGCTTCTCACGTATACCGCCAGCCAAGGCCCGTAGGCTAGTTGTCGCCGGCCTAGAGAATCGTGCAGGAGGTGGTGTCGACGGTAGTGTTGTGTTTGAAAAGGTGGGTTGGGGTCGATGGGACGCACACACAAAGGGCGAGCGTCCTGACTTGGGCTCGAGCTTCAAGGACGGAAAGCTGTCTCCGCCACCGAGCGAGCCTGGAAGCTACGCGGCTTCTTACAGTGGGTCCGGCTTCCCTGCCTCGTTCAAACCTCGCGAGAATCAGCAGCTCAACAGCTGGGCAGAGTCTTCGATGGCATCTCATTACGATGAGCACCTCGAGAACATGAGTATGGAGGAGAACGAGGCCGACAAGATGTCTCTTGACGGCTCCTCTTCTGCCATGTCCGAAGACGAATCTGCAACTTCGGACAGTGAGGGTGACGAGACCGAAGAAGAGGACTGGGCTGCCATGGGAGCGGATGCTTTACGCAAGGCTTCTGTGTCGACTGCGGCTTCTCCTGGCGCCAGACGGAACTACAACCTCATCAGTATCCCAGGATCCATACAAGAAGCAAGAAGTCCGTCCGTGTACGGTAGTGCTGGCGGTGCTAGGTCGTCGTTCCTGGCGAGATCCACACCACAGTTCGTCAGAAGGCCATCTGCGATGAGTTACACTCAGCATAGAGGCAGCGTCAACCAGGTACCACCAAGCCACGGTACAACACCCATGGAAATTGACCGAACTACCCAAGAGCGTGAAGCCATTGAGGCTCTTCTGCGTATGGGCTCTGCATAAGCGGTGCTTCCTCATTCAAGCATTCCGAATGTCCCTGGTCTTTTTCATTTTGGTTTCGACGATTGGATCGTCTCCGTTTGGCTCTGTAAAGTCCCTGCATGGGTATGGAGATTCTCTGTTGTCCTTTTGGATGACTAATATACGACACTGGGCACCAGTCTCGGCCAATACAATGTCAAGTGCTGACTGTTGGCGAGGTCCTGGATTGACATGGGTGGCGTTTGTTTTTATTGCGGCATCTCCATTCTTATTTTTGTTTTCGAGGCGAGCATTCTCTTTTTCTTCTGTTCGTAACGATAGGCATTCATGAGAGACGAACGAAAGGGAGAACATGCAGATAATGACGGGAGGACATCATGGCGGATTGGGAGGAGAGCGACTGGTAAAGGAAGAGAAGAAGGTCTTGAGCTCGCGTCTACTGTCGATATTGCAGACGCTAGAGCTCGACCACTCACCTTTATATGCCAGGAATACCTACATAGCATTTTGTACAAGCTCGCCGGTCGGGTGGTGAAGGTCTCATTAGCTTGATCGACCTCTGCCTATTGGCGTCGGCGAGCTCATAGTTAATATCAAAGCTTGGCATTGGCCATCAAGACGCAAAACTAGTTACGGACTCCATCAGCAGTATCTGTGAATGCTGTAACACATGGCTCAGTCGTTAGCAAGGTCTTCATGTATTTGCTTACTTGCTCATACCCTTGCGAGTCTTGGTGCAGGAAAGACGAGGGATTCAAGCCACGAACGAGCCTAAGAAGACAATACGCGCGTAAAGCAAGTCGAGAAACACTCACTTACAATCGTATCTGCACCGATCACAGGTGCTTGGATAGCTTGAGCAGAAACCAAGCATTTCGAGAGGATAAAAATGCGCGAGGTCGAGGGAAGAGAGGGAGAGCTCAACTTTTGATCTCTGCATTTCTTTTGACAACAGCACGGACTCCCTCCGTCCATCACCCACGCACGCGACAAGAACCCGCCGCCGATCATCCACCCACATCTTCGTCAAAGACAGATCTACCTTGAACTCTTCCACTTGCAACAAATTGTACATCTCCCTGATCCGCACGACCTTCTGTTCTTGTCGCGTTTAACGAGCATACGAGCTCTTCATTAAATATACAACATAATGTACGTTGTCCTGCCTATCGGTCGGCAATCCGAGCCCAATCGCAATCGTAACGTGGATGATACCACTGGAAACCTTCGTGGTGATCACGATCATACCCATGAGTCGGAGTTCACTTGTGTCACTGGAGAGACTTCTGTCATGATGTGTGATCAAAGGCTTACGATTTCTCAGGCCTCTTTCTGCTGCAGAAGTTCAGGCTCATCCTGAGTTCCCGTACACTACATGGGATCTCAAGCCGCAGTCCAAGGGCAAATTGTCTGTTGCCAAGGGTAGAGGTGGTCCCCTAGATATAGCATGGGAGGTACATGGCGAGGGTGAGAATAAGATGGTGGTAAGTGTCTTTTTCATTTTCGCTCATGCGATGTATTCTGGTCCCATATTCCAGAGAAGAAGGATTTACGGATTTGTGATCATGACTGGGCTTTTATCAACCCTTCACAACACAATCTTCTATTCTACATGTCGTGGAACACAAACGCAAAGTTCTGACATACGATGCGATGTTAGTGGATCATGGGACTTGGTGGACTCAAAACCTCATGGCAAAGACAGACCAAGGACTTCTCTCACACCCAAGGATCAAAGTATCAGTCTCTGATTGTTGACAACCGCGGTATGGGTGAGAGTGGCAAGCCGATGCAACGCTACTCGACCTCGGAAATGGCCAAGGATCTTCTCGAAGTGATCGATCACGTCGGCTGGACAAAGGACAGACAACTAAATGTCGTCGGTATCAGTATGGGAGGCATGATCGCTCAGGAACTCGTAAGTGGCATCTAAGAACTCTTAACAACCAAGGCTTCAGAAATTGACTCGAACCAAAACAGGCATACATGATCCCCAGCCGCATCGCAACACTCAACCTCATCTCCACAGCACCCCGTCTGGTCAACACGGTCGGCTTCATCGAAAATCTACGCAACCGCATCAACCTCTTCATTCCCCGTAGCTTGGACGACCAACTCGCCCACGTCAAACACAACATCTACACCGAAGCCTTCCTCGACGCCCCGGATTGCCTAGAGTACAAGGTTGAACCTTTCCCTACCAATGGCGATCGCTTTGCCGCACAGGAAGTCGCCAAACGTCAGATGCCGCAATACTTCAACCGTACTGGATTCATGGCACAGGCGATTGCTGCGGGCTGGCACCACAAGACTGATGTGCAGTTGAAGGAGATTGGCGATAAGGTGGGCAGAGAGCGTATTTTGGTTTTGCATGGTACCAAGGATCGCATGATCACGTTCCCTCATGCAGAGATGTTGTTGAAGGGATTGGGTGGTGAGGAAGGCGGTGTTCGCAAGGCTTTCTTTGATGGTCAAGGACATGTCGTGCCCATTGAGCTCAGGCAAGACTTCAACAAACTGATCGAGGAGATGGTCGAGAAAGGCCAGACCTTGAGTGCAAAGGCATAAGCATGAGATGGACATTTTGATGTTTTGTTCTGTAACATGGATAGAAAGCGAGGCGTTTCTTGTTGTTCAGAGGAAGATAGATTCTCGAACGGTATAGTTATTTGGTATGCAGATACAATGATTCTTTCTGTTCATGAAGAGAGGGGATGTTTTACAAGAGGTGTATGTTTTTTGGTAGAGGGATATTGGGCCCGGCCGAACAGGAAAAGGGCAAAAACCACCAACGCCGCGCTGCGATTCCAAGGACGATAGTAAAACAAGATGGTGATGTGATATGGCAGAGGCGGTTATGTCGTCTTCTCCAGCAACTCTTTCGCTTCATTGACCTTTGTGGCGAGATAAGGGCTACCGCCGCGATCGGGGTGGTTCAACAGCATGAGTGAACGGTGCTTCTTGCGGATGATGTCGCGAGTGAGGCCGCGTTCTCTGTACCGGGCTTGTTAGTGAACATGTCCAAGGAGTCCAAGTGTGGGATGGAGGAACGAACGTGGTTTCGAGAATAAGAGCAGCTTCCTTTCTGGTCATCTTTTGCTCGAAGCCGCCCTTGTAAAAGGCCTTGCCTACAGCGCTGGTGCCACCGCGGTAGCGCTTGAAAGCCACCAGGCCAGCGCGACCCTGTCAGACGGTGTTAGTTGAAAGTCGCAGCGCATATATTCCAGGAATTGCGTACGAAGAAGGCAGTAGCGGCGATTCCGAAACCGAGGGCGAGAGCAGTTGCCATGTTGATCTTTGTGTTTGTAAGTGATTGCGAATGTGACGATGACTTGGTCGACGGCAGGCGTAGAAAAGTTCGGAGGTCTGGCTCCCTCAAGCTCCGTCTCCCGGTCCCTTGTTGCTTCGCCGCAGATGGGTCTTGGCAACTCCGCAATATCCAAAGAAGTTTCGCCCGCAGAAAGAAGAATTATTGTCCCATCCATCTTGACATTTGACCAACACACGACAAGATGAGGTATGCGCCATACTTTTCCTGCTCAAATCCTCTGATACACCTACTGACACCTGTCCCAGAATCGAGACGTGCTATTTCTGCTCGCAGCCCTGCTACCCGTCAAAGGGTATCACCTTTGTACGCAACGATGCTCGCGTTTTCCGCTTCTGCAGATCAAAATGCCACAAGAACGTATGTCGCACCGAAGACACTCTCTGATAGAAGAATCTATTGTACTAACACACTCCTCCCACAGTTCAAGATGAAGCGTAACCCCCGCAAGCTGGCCTGGACAAAATCCTTCCGTCGCGCACACGGCAAGGAGATGACCGTCGACAGCACCCTCTCCTTTGCTGCCCGCCGCAACGTCCCCGTCCGCTACAACCGCGACCTCGTCGCCACCACTCTCAAGGCCATGCAGCGTGTCTCGGAGATCCGCGCCAAGCGCGAGCGCCAGTTCTACAAGAACCGCATGCGCGGCAACAAGGAGCGCGACCTCGAGGCCGACCGCAAGCTCGTCGCAGAGAACCAGCACTTGCTCCCCCCTGCCGAGCGCGAGGCCGCACAGAAGCTGCTCGAGGACGAGAGCGAGATGTTGGATGTTGTCGACGAGCTGGACGAGGAAGAGGAGGAGGAGTTGGAACAGCAAAAGTTGGCCCAGCAGAAGCTCAAGGCAAAGAAGAAGCAAAGACTGGTCAGAGGCTCTGGACCCGAAGACATGGATGTCGACGCATAGACGACCTGACTTGTGTGCTGCTTGGCTTTTGTTGTTTCTCATCACCCTCCACGGCGTTGTTGCATCTTTCTTTTTCTTTTCGTATGGGATTTTGGGGAAAAAAGAGCGAAAAGCACAGGGACTGGCGTTCGGCTTCAATTTCTTTTACGGATACCTTTCGCAGCAGCATTTTATCGCTAATCCGCCATTGCCTGCCTTGTTCAAAAAGGACTTGGCGAGTTTCCACAACCTTGACATGTGTCTGTGTACCTTTTTGATTATTTGTGACTTGATGCTACTCACCATGAATTAGCTCTTCGCTAGGCATACCAAGAATGAGCGGTCATTCATGTACAGCAGGTTTATGCTAGGCAAAAATGGTGATTGTGGTACGATGCTCTACTATAGTCTTCAATTCGATGTCAAGTACAAAGACAGAACTTCAAACATTTCTTGCTTCCCTTCTAGGGTTCCACGATCTTACCCGCACCCAGGACACTCCAGAAAGCAATTTCTCTGCTCTCTTTGGTTCCCTTGGCTGCCCCTGTAGCAGCTGCGTCCTCAGCTGTGACCTCTGCCTCCCACTCGACACGCACGAATACCGGGATTTCGAGCACTTCGTCATCCGCACCCTTGCTATCATCCCCTGTGCCTTTTTCTGCAGTGGGACCAGTCTTTTTGTCCAACCTGCCAGGGACCACTTCTACTACCACAGTCGTCCAGTTGCGGCCTTTTCCCCAGACCTTGCCTGCTTCTGGCTGCCTGTCTTCTGAAGATTGATCCTTAGCTGTGCCGCTGGAGATGGCGTCTGGGTCCCACATATCGCTCGCAGCACCAATAGGAAAAGTAGGGCAGAGAACAGTAACGCGTGAAGCTACATTGCCAGGTGTAGTAGCCGGAGTGGCGAGCGTGACTCGTACGGCTTCGAACAAAGGATTTGTCAGGGTCAGCAGGAACTGTACAGGAAGTCCTGGTCTCAACCGCTCATACTCTGTATTGTGCTGAGCTTGTAGTGCTGCCGGGGTAAGCGCAAAGGCGGAAGCAGGAGCTGACGAAGCAGTCGGTGCGAGGAGACGCAGAGACAAACGAGGAATGTTGTTCTGGGCCAGCAAACGGATCTTGTAGCGTGTGCTACCCATCTTGGGCTCTGGACGGGCAATAATATGGCGGCAGGTACGGCAACGCTTACTACGGCGAGTCCGTAAAAGTGTAGCAACGGGCCAGAGATGGTCGTTGAAGTGTACATGGTGGTTGTATGGATGACTGACACGTTGTGACAAGGTCGTGGTTCCTTCATAGCCTTCTGTGAAGAGTTTCTTCACAGATTCAGCTTCGGCATCAGCTGAATGCGACAGCACTTCTAGGCCCTCAGTTGTGTCCAGAGCTTCACGCATAGGCTGTGGCTTTTCGCGAGCCTTTCTCAGAGCGGCGTGGGACAGTCCGCCATAGATACTCATAATGCGTGCTAGACTGTTAGGAGAGTTGAAGTTGCCGGCGTCCGAGTATGCATTCAGACCAGCACCGGCCGAGTCTGCCATCTGATCCTTGTAGAAGCGAGCCAAAGTTGCAAATCGGTCTTGTGATGGCTGAGAAGGCGGGGTGGAGTCCGGTTCCGTTGAAGATAGCTCGTCTGTGGGCGCGAGACTGGTCCTGGTAGACCTGGTCCTGCTTGGCGAAGGCGAGCGGTTTCCTTGACGCAATCTAACCAATTGGTCGGTGATTTTGGTGGGCTTGCTGAACTGTATGCCGACGTCCAGCGACGACCAGTCACAGTATGGGCATGATAGAAAGAACGGACCAGCCGGTTGATTTGCATCAGGAGGGGCCAAATGATCCTTTGTTGAAGAATCTAGACCATTAATAGACAAGGGGGAAGTGCAAATTGGACAGTTGTAGCAATTTCGAGTACATCTAATGAGAAGTCAGTACTCTTGGTTGGTCCTTAGACAAGAGACAGCGCTTGAGCTTACCTTACCTGTTACCATCGGTCTTGACTACGCTACTAGGAACCTCGAAAAGACAGTTTGGGCAGAACCAATTCATGATTTCTTCTGCCCAGCATCTCGGGCACCTGATTTGGTGGCAGTCATCACAATACAGCAAATGCTCGTAGGGGTATAGGGAAAAGTTTGCGCGTATGTGGTGAGGGTTGAAGGTCGTGTCGTCGTCAGGATCCTCTATCGAAGAGAGATTTGTATCAGAAGGTGAGGTGAAGGAGGTGCAAGGACACGCGATCAACGTGTATGGAAAAGTGGCCGCCATGACAAGATTGCTTAAACACAGCAGCAGCACATTGATGGTCGGTGGAAGGAGCGACAGCGTTGGACCAAATTAGCTTTGTTGATTGCAGTGTTCTCAATGTTCCAGGGTCTCGTTGAGAACACAGCCACGCCGCCCGGCAGCTTTAGGATTCAATGACGATTATGTTCGCGAAATGTGGGGAGAGGTCGAGGTTTCTGAGAATTGATGGCGACACAAAGCATTCTCCTTCACCAATCAGTCAAGATGCGTCTCAGTTATATCGCCCGCCGAGTGCAATGCACATCTCGCCCTCGAAGCCTGAACATCTGTAGCCGACGAACGTACGCAGTACAACAACCTGGTGCCCCTAGCATTTCCGTCTTCTCCAATGAGGCTAAGCAGCAACAACGGACCCGCGCCGCCGCCGATGTCGAAGAATCAAGAGCCACGGATTACCTGAGAGACGAGGTAGCCACACGGTTGACCAGTCGCCTACTCGACATCAATCGTAACTTCGACAAAGCCCTGGACTTCGGCGCCAATGCCTGCAACATCGCCCGCGTCCTTACCTTGCCAGACCCCGACCCCGACTCTGCCAAACCCGTCTCAGACCCTCTGAGCTCGAAGATTGGCCACCTTACCTGTGCAGACTCCAACCAAGTCATGCTGCATCGCGACCAGAACGAACCTTTCAACAAAGACTTGTCCCTCACACGCCATGTGCTCCAGAATCCAGAGACGCTTCCCTTTGAAGCCAATTCTTTCGACCTGGTCATGTCATCACTGAGCTTACACTGGATCAACGATCTACCCTCCGTCCTGTCTCAGATCAACAACGTACTCAAGCCTGATGCTCCCTTCATTGCCGCCATGTCAGGCGGCGACTCCTTGTTTGAGCTCCGTGGTTCTCTACAACTTGCCGAGCTGGATCGCCTTGGTGGTATCGGTACCCACGTCTCGCCACTGGCTGACGTCCGCGACGTGGGCAACCTTCTCACTCGCGCCGGCTTCAAGCTTCTCACTGTCGACGTCGACGACATCATTGTCGACTACCCTAGCACGTTACATTTGATGCGTGATTTACAAGCCATGGGAGAGTCGAATGCTGCTCTCAAGCGAACCCCTGGACCCATATCTAGAGATGTGCTCTTGGCCACCGAAGCGATCTACAAGGAGTTGTACGGCAACGAGGACGGAACCATTCCTGCTACATTTAGAACCATTTACATGATTGGATGGAAGGAAGGTGCAAACCAACCCAAGCCTTTGGAAAGAGGCACTGGAGAAATCAACATTAAAGATATCTTGGAAGGTGGTGGCTCATACAACGGATAGAAGACTGGCTGCAATTGATTCCTTATTCTTGTACAGCTAATCCATCTGTACATATTCTCAGCATCACGATAACGAACACAATTTACTCGAGCGATCTTACAGCGCATATGCTATCTTGTAATGTTCTTCTGACGGTCATAGTTGTATAGACGGAAGTTTTGGTATACTTTTTGCAGGCATAACGGATTCAGGGGCAAGCTGCATAGAACAATGTGTCTGAAAAGAATGTTGCGTTGTTTCTCCGCCTTGATAGAATAAGAGAGTGGGAGTGGATGGGCAAGGGCCTGCTATAATATAATCCGTCACACCAAGAGCCGACACGATACACACGTCTTTACTTCAGAATCCACTCCTGTTCTCCGTCCTCAAATAACCTGGATATGACTTTCTGTAACGAGCAATCAGTCTCTGCTGGCAATCTATTAAAGACAAGCAGCATGTGTAGATGACTTACCGTGTCAACGTCGTGAACCTCCTCGAACCAACATTTGTCGTTGTAGCACTCTTGCCCATATGGACACACGTGGCCATTAGTGCAGTCAAAGTCTCTACAAGCGCCACGGTCTGGACAACTTCTAGTACGAGCACGATGCTTGAGCACCAACTGCTCACCAGGACTCAGACGCTCACCGTGGTCGTAATCGCAGTATTTTCCAGCTTCGCACTTGCCATTGAGATGGTAGTTGTTGCAGACCTTCTTGTTGCGAACACGCTCGCTGAGACGGGCGGCAGCTGCTTGATCGGTACGTGGGAGAACAGCGTCGATGCGTTCATCGAAGGCGTTCAGAAGGATGCACTTGCGGGCAGGTGCCTTTTTGGTCGCGACATTGATTGTTTTGGGTGCGCCTTTGCCTACGGTTGCCCATGAAGAGGCGCCTCCGGTTGTATCGCTGGACGACTGGGGCGTGACAGTTTTGACGGCGGCTGCCTGCGCGAGTACAGGTGTAGCCGCAGGGCTGACTGAAACACCGCCAGTCGCAGCAGAATTAGTTCGAGTAGGCAGCACAGGTTTCGGTTGGAATGCGGCTGCGTTTTGGACCACAGGAGACGCGAAAGATTGCCTATCTGGCAGTGGATCGGACCTAAAGACCGTAGGGAACTGTACGACCTTGAAACCGAGCTGTGTGAAGCCGGGCTGTATGGGTAGTGTTTCTAGTAGACTGATACGAGGGGCCGTGTTCTGGTCCCGCTTGTAAGGGTCGAGAGTAGGCAGATAACCATTATCGTGGCATCCTCCAAAGATCACATGCTTGCACTGCATGTTGGGTAGGAACAAGCGCAGTGTTTCTGGGGACAAGTCAGTCATCTGTGTCCCTTCGCGGCGGAACAAGCACTCAATATACCTCTAACTTTGTGATCTGCCCTTTCTTTGCCACTACCGACGTCGATGAAGCTGAACAGAGATTTGTTAAGCGAAAAAGCTCGAGCGAAGGGTGCCATCTCATTAGGATTCTTGAAAACACCCAGACTCTTCAGCTTGTGACTCAATCCCTCCATGTTGTAGAAGATCTGGACCATGATGTCGTAACCCGAGGTGTTGCGATCGGGATAACATTCCGCAACGTGAGTCCTGATTTGCGTGTACAGCTCTTGAGCGGCATCAGCACCACCATCCATACCAGCCTTGTAGAGGTAGTCATGGAACTGTAAGGTCAGATTGGTTCTACAGCACAATATCAGGAACACTTACAATAGCTCCGTCTCCATCAATCAAAGCTAGGACAAAGCCGTTTGCTTCCTACTGTACGTCAGTAACTCCAATACTCTACTGAATCCAATCGAACATACAAGACCCATATTCGTGGTCTGCAGGGATCGCTCGAAGTTACGAGCCTGTGCTTGCCACATTCGACGAGACGCGAGCTCATTTTCATAGTCTTCCGATTTGTTATGGTACTGCTGCTGCAACTCGGCGTATTTATGAATAACTTCCTGTATGCTCAAATCAGCCTGTATCGTGAACGAGAGAGCCATGGAGCTATCTCACCTGAACTAAGGCATCGCGCTCGGCGTCGGATCTGCGAAAGCCTTCTAGCTGGCTCTCCAGACCCCCTAGGAAAGATTGTGTATCGGTATGCCCATTTGTGTGGCCGCTGCTCATAGGTGGTCCACTCATGATTGTAACGTTTCTCAAAGCCAAAAGATGGAAATGCGTGTAACTCTGGATGGTTTGGGCGAGCTTCACGGAATGGACTTTTAACCGCCGGTGGCTGTACTCGTAGAAGGGTACAGAATCGCAGGCGCTAAACGAATATTTTTTCAAATTGTTTTTGTAAGACAAGTCGAGAAGAATGTGTCACTGTTTCAACCCGTCTTTTGATAATCGAGCGACTGCGACAAACGGAGTAGGAAGTCGCGTGAGCCGGTGGAAAAGATTATTTGTTGCTTATCCACGCAAAAGGCTTGGCACTGTGTTGGGTGCTCGCTAGACCACTTTCCATGTCGGAATATCATGGAGCTGGAAACACGCTTTTTTCTTTTGGTAAAATTAATGCATAAATTGTAAATGGAGGCTACTTGGATTCGATCGCTGATAACTTGCAACGCTTTCTATATCAGATTCTGTCTCGCAATTCGCTCGTGTACACTAAGCATAGTAATTGGTTCTGATCCTCGAGTCGGAAGAGTCGCTCTCGTTCCTCTTGGGTTCAGCCTCAGCCCGCACAGCTGCCTTTCTATCCCTTCTTCGCTTTGATTCGCCGACGAAGATGCTAATAATGTAAACGACCCAAACAAAACCCGCAACAACGCCGTAAGCAATTTCACCTTTACGAGTGCTACAGGAAGTCAGCGTTGAAGAGAAAGTGAACATGAAATTGTGGAAGGACTTACTTGTTTGCGAGCTGGAGGCCAAGCCCTCCATTAATCATTCCAAGTGTTATAATAATGCGTCCAAGCCAAAGATGAGCATACGACCAGAAGGTACGGCGCTTGTACTTCTTGAAGAGGCGGTGGTGGATATATCCAAGGAATGGCTGGAAGAAGATGAGGACGAACAACACAATACCAATGATGGGATGAGCGTGATCGAGCTTTAGACAGACGTCAGACAAAATTTCGAGTAGCTCTTTCTCGCTCCACTTACCCTGCGGATCTGGGTGGCAAGGTAAATTCCAATACCAAAGGCCGCAATATAGATGAGGTATGCGAGCACTTGCACAATAGCGTGAAACCAAAGGAGCCCGCGAAAGCTGAACAATCGAATGCTGATAGCTCCAAATGGGAAGAAGATGACAAAGGCCAAAGATGCAAGGACACCATGTGCGATTTGAGCGCGCTGGGCCTTTTCAAAGTCACCGCCGAATGGGATTGAGAAACCAGCGGAGCCTCCGAATCCTGAGCTCGATGACCCAGATGAGCCGGAACCGTATCCAGATGAGCCAGAAGAGCTAGAGCCGCCACTATCATCGCCTCCACCCCATCCCCAAGCATGAGTGGAGCCTGTATCGAGATATTAGTGTTACTGTGCTAAGACCATAAAATCTCGATACCAACCGATGCTCAAGGCGATAGCTGCGAGTGTTGATGAATATCCCATTGTGATGGATGTGGGAGCATATGAAGGACCAAAACGTAAGGTGGGATGAATTGGCTTTTAAGTCAATACCTTCGCCAGACACTAAGCGAGGCTGAATGGAACCAATCGAGGTAGAGAGTACAAGATTCTAGCCTCACAAGAACTGGCACTTGGGTGTCTTTAAGTTCTTACGTCTTGAAAGGGATCAGCGAGGTAGATGACCACGCCCAGTCCCATATCAACGACAGCGGAATAGATAGGCATGCACCATGTCGTAGCCCACCACCACCAGCAACGTGTCACTGCGCTTCCAAAGGCTTCTCTTTCTCGAAGAGCAACCCATGTTCCCAGCCCCGAAAGCTGGGAAAAGATTGACGGAGTTCTCAGGGTCGGCGGGGACCCGAAGACCGACGATGAGTATTTGAACTCCGGCCACGCGTACAGCACGAGCTCGGAGGTTCTTGTCCTTTGTGTTTCTTGGCGGCGCATCGGAGTGGTCAGCAACTGTGATACCTAAGCTGACAGAAAAGGTCCACGGTGGGCTGATTACCTCGAATCACTGCAGATTGGCTGTACCAGGTCGTTATCGAAGATTCTTGATGAAGTCGGACACGGCGAAGCTCATGGCGGGGCTGATTGATGCGATCAGCTATTTGAGACTTCATCTTGTGCCATAGTGTGAGTAGAGGTCAAGGGTTTGCATGCAAGCCCCCGTGGAGGATGGAGGCGCGGTTCAAGGCATGGAGGTCAACCAGCCACCAGGCTGTCCGCCTCGGAAGATAGAAGACCCACACAAGTCACCCCACAAAAATGCGGAGATCGGCGCTAAGGGCACTCCGGTCTTCACCTGCCGGACGCAGGCCAGGCGTCTCTAACCTTGTTCATCCTCCTTCAAAAACAGCATCAAGTGGACTCTCAATCTCTGTCGGCAACATGGTGTCAACACGCAGCCATCCTCAGGAGTTTCCTCCGCAACATGTCAACCAGCTGGGCTCTGAGACGCCATCGACATCACAACCTGACTTTCAAGGCCGAAACAACAACCAGAAGCCTTGGTCACACACGCCATCACTCCTTACTCTGACTTGGCTATGTATCTCGATGCCATTGGTCACCTGGGATAGCTTCTATGTTTTGCTTCGTCCACATTCCATGCCTGGAGGCAAGTACCAGAAGCCTCTTTGGGTACCTTACGAGCTCTACGGCCAAGTCGACCACATCTACGGCTGGCCTGCATATAACTCGGGCAATGGCTTTACTGCTGCTCAGACTGGTATGAATGTTGTGGAGATTGTAGGCTATGTCTACTACCTTTATCTGCTTTATACCTACGGAAGGACCGAGGACGTCCAGGGCACTGGCGCTCCGGACAAGCAACAAATCGGAAAGCTCGCGCAAAGTCGAACAATCTATGGGAAAGCTGCCGCGAAAGCAGTCGTCTTGTTGTATGGTGTTGCCCTCATGACCCTCAGCAAGACTGTGCTTTATTGTATGTCTTACAAACCTTTCAATTATCCATCTAGAACTAACATCAATCTCAGGGCTCAATGAAGTCTTCTCTGGTTTCGCGAATATCGGCCACAATGATGCATCATCCATCTTCTTCCTCTGGGCTCTCCCGAACGGCATGTGGATTCTCTTCCCGGCATACCTGGTTTACGTGTCTGGAAAGGAGATATTACAAGGCCTCGAAATTGCTGTGAGCAGCTCTAAGAAATCTCAGTGAATGGTCGAGTCTTGAATGAAATGTTGTACTGGTACTGAGCGGCAGGAGATGCAGACCGATACAGCTACTTGGACTCTAGAGCATTGCCACTGAACAAGCCCATCCTGTTTTGTTCCCAGCTTGGTGACAGCTATTCCCAGTACAGCTGTAGTACTCGATGGTAGCTTCTGTCAGTACTGCTCTACGACGCCCCGACTAACACGGAGCTCGCGATCCGAACATCATGTCTCGAAGCTCCGCGATTGCACTGCCAGAAGCATGACTTTAATTCGCCTCACCTCTGCCCATCCTTATAAGCCGCTCAATTATTTGCACGCCTACAACTGCCAGCCAAGCCGTACTCTGGGCTGGCATCGATTCTTCTTTGGCACTATCGTTCGATCTCGCGGCATCACCATCATCAATGGAAGAGAACTTTGTCCGAGCTCAAAGACAGAACTTGCTCACCATTACACAATCCCGTCCTTCCCGCTCAAGCTTCGCTCAACCCTTATATACGACTTATTCTCTGCTCTTCTTGTCCCCAGCCAAGCAAGGGTCCCGCCTTCTCGCCTGGTGTGTTTGGCCCACTTGGCTGGAGCCGACACTCGCCAAAGGCGCGTTCGTGGGTTCGACCCCCACCACGCGCCGAATAATAAGCAAACTGGACCGCCAGTTTCTTCTCCACCTGCCACCGGGCGGTGGTTTCTTTTGCTCCTCCTGGTGGTGTGAGCTTTCGCTTTTGCGTACGTACTGGTAGTCGTGCTTTATGTCTCTACAATTTTGAATCTCGAGGCACTTTCTTTTTCGTTCCTCCGCATGCATATACGTATCGTGAGATGCTTTTTGTAAGCGGGTGCTTCAAGGCAGACACAACGTCGAACAACCGGCAGCCGACATTAGCACAGCTGCCAGTAGAGAAACCAACGCAGAGAGAATATATTTCTTGCTTACACCCCGAGGGACAACCCCTGATCTCAAGCAAACGAGGCAGAAAACAACTGCACGAAGCGAGTGGTGGGTCATACCCTCCTATCTTTTCCTATCTCAAGATCTGTAGCTCGGTATCCTTGTCTGTGTCTCCGTACTCACTGGTTTTTTGTACAAAGTCCTTCCGTATACCCGAATGTCGCCCACTTATAATTGATCTTCTTGTTCACGTTTTCTCCTCACCATCTGTTCTTTACAGATTTGGTGATACTGAGAAGAATAGTGGTGATTATTTTGTTCAGAAAAAAAAGGCGAGCTCATTAAGCGAGGTCCATACGGTATGCATTCGTGTGTACTTGGTAAAATACCGTGGTTCAAGTCTGCAACGCTATGCCTCTACCAGTCTAAAGCTTACTCTTGCCAATGCCCCAAACCTCGGACTGGGGATTGTTCACCTTTGATCCCACCGCGCCGTACTCGCCCTTTGGATTTGCTGATGAGTCTTGGATAGGCTTTCCCTCCATGTCGCTTTCGGGCAGCTCTTCAACGTAAAGCGACTTTGCCTTGTTGATGGTCTCTAGAGCCTCGCGCTCAATGCGTGAAATGAGGTCTGCGCAGCTTGGAATGTCGTGAATCAGGCCGATGACTTGACCGGCTGTCCAGACCTGTATCGTAGAATGTCAGCTTAAGCTCTTGGAGATGTAAATGGCTACTTACACCATGCTCTGGGTCTCCGTTCAAGAAGACCTCTCTACCTCGCTTTCCGCTGACGTAGGGAGCGACCTCCTCGAACTTGCCAGTCGGGCTCTCTCTTTCGATCTTGATGGCATCTCTCGCAACCTTGTTGGAGAACATTCGGCTGGTGTTCTTCCATCGTCGAAGAACTAGTTCTGTGTCTGTCTCTTGCGCTTTGACGATCGACTCCTTGATGTTTTGGTGGATGGGGGCTTCGATGGTGCACATGAATCTAGTGCCCATGTTGATGCCTTCAGCACCGAGGGAAAGTGCTGCTGCAAGCCCTTGACCGTCGGCAAAACCACCTGATCTGAAGATAAACAGTAGAATTAGCATAGTTCTCGTGTCGAAAATGATACATCATGAGGCTTATCAAGAAACCTGGATCTGCACCTATCGTAATGCAGAGTGAAATTTAACGTCGAGAAGGCATCTACCGAGAGCCTGTGATCCGTTGTGAAAGAAAGAAGCTCTCAGTCGCGGCATATTTCATTCGAAAGACACTTTGCAATGCGATAGGTGCAGCAGCTGCTGGTTTATAAGATCGAACCATCCTGGTAGCTGTTGGCTCATGATATCTGTATCTTTGCATACGTACGCGATGAAAGGTACATTCAACTCCTGGCGAGCTCGCGAGAGAAGAATGAAGTTGGTAATGTCTGTCTCTCCGACGTGGCCGGCGCATTCCATGCCATCTATAGCTGTGGTGAAAGTAAAATTAGCGTGGTTTCTTGCGAGCAGGATCAGGATACGTCAGGAGCTTCTCCTGCATGTGTTTGGGCCTATCAACAACGACTCGGGGCGGCATTCGGCTTGACACGCACTCGAACATCAGATCCAATGTCTCTGTGCGCTAGAGTTGCCACGAGTGCCACTGTAGAAGTGCACGATGTCTTTCACGTGGCTCATCTCCTTGGACAGCCTCGTTAATCGTGAAAACCATCGTGCATGGGTGGGGAGTAGAGCCAAACACATATCAGGCGAGTCAAGGGTTTGCACCTTCGGCTTAACTTACATAGAAAGTCGACGCCAAGTTTGATGGCAGATAGCGCGTGGCGGACGGTGGTACACTTGTGCAAAATGATGATTGGAGGGTCGGCAGCCTTGAGTTGCTTGATCACAGGAGCAGGGTTGTTGCCTGCTGTTTCCACGATCCGGATGCCCTCTTCGATGATGACACGGGCATATGCAGGATAGTCCGGAGGCTGAAGAGCAGGAAGGAGGGTCAAGTTCACACCAAACGGCTTTGAGGTCATCTTTCGACATCTTCGGATCTCCCTGTGAGTTGTTAGCCATGATCCCATGGAACTCGATTCGTGTTCCATACTTTCTCAGATCTTCAGGAGTAGGTTGGGTGAGCGCGGTCAGGATACCCAAACCTCCTGCGTTGGAAACAGCGCTGGCAAGTTCTGCATATCCAACCCACATCATTCCTGAGAATCACATTCAGCTACTGCTCTTTCCATCACTTCAGAATGTCGTACCTCCTTGGACTACAGGAACCTTGATTCCCAGTTTACGGGTGAGAGCTGTATTGAACGGCATCTTGACTTTGAGTATTCGGCTTGATCAGAACTGTGCGTGTTGAAAGTCACGTCCTTAGGTGTTTGAATGTTGATGTTGATGTCGATGTTCACCCCTCAAGAAACCACCCATCATGCCTCGGCTCGTCTCGGCCCGAGCCCATGCATGTGAAAACGGTCTGGGGAATCGTGGACCCTTGCGCCAGTCACTTGGCAAAATTATGAACACTTGGATAATTAGTGATGAGAACTTGCACATGTTTATCTACGGCTGGGACAGAGGCCTTCAAATCCTCAACACCTTCTTAACACACCTATCTACGGACCGTTTGCTGTGGATTGGAGTGTGAACAAGCAAGAAGACTTTACCTACTATCAACCCGATAGCTTCCATCGAACTCGGCATTCACTCATCCCATATATCTTTCAGTAGGGTGAAGACACCATCTCATACAGTCCAATCATTCACGTCTGCAGTGTCACGAGCGGCTTCTTCGTCCAGTTATACGGACATGACGGGATGATCATCCAAGCAAACAAGCAAACAGAATCGGAGATCATCCAAGCAAACAGCACGCCTGCTCGTCATTCTCGTAGATAAAGAAATGTTATATAAGTGATTTTGAACTTCAGGTGCTCCGGAAAGAGGGTTTACTTTATCACAACAACTACCACCATCAATTACTCTGAACAATTCATCGATCATTCCGATAAGGTACGCGTGGCTGTCTTAATCGGCGAAGACAAGGCTACAACGAGTAGTCCATTAAGACAAAAGATCATGCTAAACAAAGGTCGAAAAGAGCCAATACGAATGTCGGAATACTGATGATCTTGGTTGCTTAAACATCGAAAGCATGATAGCTGGGTCTCTTGATATTATTATGCGACTCCCGAGCAGTATCTTCGCCCGATGCTCACAGGTGACCTTGAGGATTCTTGCAGTTTTCACACCACCGGTCTCATGCCGAAGCTGCTTTCTCCCCCTGCTCAACAGATTTACCACCCTTCTCGATATCCTGCACCTGTTTTTCGTGTACAGATGAGTCCTTGACATCAGAAGAAACTGAAGTCGCTATGTCAGCATTCGTATCCACATACGCCCACAACACAAACAAAACCACATACATCCAAAACAGCTGCAAAGAGCCCTGAACATTTGCCATACCTGCATTTTGAGCTTAAAGTCTACATAGATAGCCCTGTTCAATCTAGTCCAATGTATCAGCACAGTGCTTTTGTTGACCAACAGATAGAGTACCGACGTCTTGAGGCGCTCCTTCAAGCTCTTGGTAGGTTTCCTGGGTGGCTGTTCTGGCAAGACCAAGTCCTGCGAGTTGATGATGAAGCGGCGGACGCATGCCAGGGTGCTTGGATCCAAGGGCTCATCGGTTATGGCGAAATCAGGTGGAGGATCCCAGGGTTCATCGGCCACGGTGGATCTAGGTGGCGGCATGGTGAATTCAGGTGGGGGATGTTCGGAGTTGATTGCGGAGGGTGATAGAGGCTAGATTGCGTGTTGCCAAGTTGGTCGATAGGTAGAATCGAGTGAAAGTGGATTTTTGAACCGCAATCCGCGAACTCGACGGGCTCCTCAAGAGCTGTGAAAGCTTAGACATCGACATCGATGACAAGCAGGAAGTAGGTTGGAGATTTGTGTTGAGCCAATGACTCTGTAGCACGATCACACAGATGGCAGACAGTTGAATACTCTGGTAGCTTTTGCGGTTTTTGTTCCCTCTACAACTCCATAGTGGCAATTCTACCACCAACCTCTCCACCCTGACCTCCGAAAGGTCCCTCATCAACCTTTTTTCTCAATGTAGTAACAACGTCCTCCCACTCCTTTCCTTCTTCGCCACCCTCGTCGACAAAGACCTTGAGTCTGTTGTAAACCTCCTTCAAGCATTCAAACTTACTCATCGCGACTCTGTAAGCTGAGTTTTCTGTATCACCTACACCGCCGACCAAATTCGAGAATGTTTGGGCTGGCGAGAGGAGGTATGGCAGTGTGTATTCAAGCGATGGGGGCGAGAGGATAGCGAGGAAGCCTTTGCCCTGCTCAGCAAGAGATGTGGGTGGCAAAGCTCCGTGGAACTCTTGATCTGTAGGTGTTGATGTTGGACCGAGAGGCAACCAGTTCGCGGTCACTATACTACGAATCAGGCTGATGGCTGCAAGAGCGACTTCTCTCAGTGCAATGACGCTGGCGTGGTGGGCGAGGTCGGCGAAGAGAGTGGGATTGTGGTTGAGGTAGAGGTAGTAGAGTGCATATGCGGCTTGGGCTTCGCCTTTCCAGATGGCATCGTGTGTTGTGTCCATGAGAGGTGAGCTGGGCGGGTAGTTGATAATCTCTTGCTTCGAGGGACCATGGAAGATCGTGGCCAAAGTTGCCAGTGCGTCTGCATTTGTGGACTTTGACGGAAGGAGAGAAAGCGGAGATGACGACCACCTGTTATTCGTGGGAAGGAGAGCACTGCGAGGCATGGACGCCAAGATGTGTAGATCTTGTTTCGGTGATTCGGCATGGGCCCAGCGACTGGGTGAGATGTCCAAAGACTGTTGCAGACGCTTGACGACTGTTGACTTCAATGGGCTGGCCAGGAAATGAGAGGGGTATGAAGACACGTAGGCGGCGACGTAATTTGCTGAGGGTGCGTACAGGAACTGCAAGTCCAGAGGATCATGACGAGGATTGGCTGGGTCGAGGTAGTAGCTCATCGCCTTGTCGTGGAGTTTATGTTGGATGAGGAAGTCAAGAGCTGCGGATGAATGCGGCGATCCTGCTGATTCAGTGGGGGTGATCGTCTTGAGTAAGGTGGCATAGAACTCGAGCAGACAGCGATGCATCAATACATCATCGGCAGTGTCAACCATGTTTGATGAGGCAAAGTACAGCAGACCCTCTCCTTTGCCGTCGGTGAATCGCTTCTCAACTTCCGGATGATGTGCGTGTGTGATGGCATTCCAGTTCAGAGCACCAATCTCAGGCAGCCATTCCAGCAGTCGTGCTTGTGCAAGTGTCTTCTGGCTCTTCGATAAGTCGATGCCTTCAACACTTTTCAACGTGCAGACTGAGAAGATCAAAGCATAGACATCTTGGTCTCCGAATACACGCTTCCACATCAATCCTTGACTGTGTCCAGGAAGCGACTTTTCATCACCAGCTCCTGGAGGGACTGCATGGTCGACCTTCAGTAGAGCCAGCAGAACATCTCCAGCCTGCTTTGCAATTCCGGCTTCATGGGTACAAAGCCAGAGATTCACCAAAGCCGTGACCACTTCAGGTTGAGCAGCAATGGTTGCGGCATCCGTGGCGTTCGTGGCAGCTTTGTTTAGCAATGCCAGCATAAGGCGATTATACGGAACAGCAGCCACATTGAGTCCACCGACAAAGTCCACAGCAGCGTTCAGGCCGAGTACATCCGAGAAGCTCAACGGCTCGAGTAGAAGTACCAGGAATTGAATTGGCTGCGTTGGGTCCTTTTGTAACACCGGCAGGATACGAGAGAGTTGTGAGATGAGTGTGATAGAATCCTTCTTTGATATTCCGGGTGCAAGAGCTAGAGAGCATGATTCGAACAGACGTTCATCGATATCGGTGTTGATGGGGTCCGCTTCCAGCTGGCCAAGATGAGCTTGGAGACGCTCAAGTAGATCGTTGGAAGCCGCCATATTGACAACAGATGCGCAAAGAGTTCTGTCAAGTCGAGGACGCAGTCGCAAATTATCTGATGATATTTGATGACTTGTCGGATTTATGCGTGCGGTGTTGTAGCATTCCCAAGATGTCACGAGAGGCAAACGCGGGCAAACAGAAGCTCGTCACGTGCTTGGTCAACAATCAACATGGAAGTGAGCGAAGTGAAGTTTTGTGGTTCAGCATTTCTCATTTCATGCAATATGGATATAAAAATGTACATAATTCGTGCCGTAATTCAGTAAGGGTCGTTAGGAGTTAGGAGAGGATTGTCTAATCCCTCTCAGATATCAGCTGGATCGAAACCTCCCATTTGAGGCCGCCGGATCCGTAACCTCCACCAAGCCTGTTGCGTACAAGACTTGAAATTCTTTCTCTCGTTTTGGCCAAATCAAGACCATAGTCAGCTGCTCTATATCTCAGAGTCAAGTTGGCCATGCATAGTCCGTAGTGAACTTGCCAGAACTTGGCGTCCTGAACGGCTGAAACGGATTTATCGTTTTCGATTTCGGAGATAACGTCTTTGACTGTCGCACTGCCAGCAGGTGCGGAGTAAGACATGAGTAGGATGGATGATAGGGAGGTGCCCAGGCGGACGCCAATGGCGATCATGGCAATTGCGATAGCGAAAGACATGGCGGCGTCAAACCACTTGTAGGCTTGGATACTGAGTAGGGGCAGCAGAAGTAGGAGTGTAGAGCAGGATAGAGTGATAAGATGGCTGGGGTTACTCAAGACAGTACCCCAGCATGCAATGAAATCGAAACGCATGGCCTTGCCAATGCGAGCGTGGTTTTTGAGCACGACAGCGGAGATGAGAGTGACGACGATCGCAAGCAAAGCGGCAACATCAACAGACCCAGCTGAGATGCGACGGTGGGTATGAGAAGAGTGGGCGACGTGGGACCCGAGGTTTTCGAGAGAGTGCTGGATACCATGCGACAAGACATCGAGACCCATGAAGCCAATGAAGACTGCAAGACCGAAGCCTACGAGCACATCCAAACGCTCAAGGCCAAAAGGATGCTTGACACTGGAGCGCTTCCAGACTTCAAAGTTTCCCATAGTCTCGACCAAGACACAAGCAATAGCACCAGCAGCATCGAAGAAGAGTAGACGAGAGAGGGCGGTCATGGCAAGAGAGCCCGAAGCACTCCATTGAACATATCCAGCGATCAAGAAGTGGCAGAAACACCATGCTAGGCGGGCCTTTTGGTTGGATGTCATGCTGTGTTGGACCTCATTGCGTGTGGGAACAGGGAGGGAAGCAGGTAGTTGGAGGGGGGCGCGAGGAGCGGGCTCGATGAAGATTTGGTGGGAAACACTGGAGTGCTTGTATTTGTGACCACGACGTTTGCCAACATTGATGTCCTGGTTCGTGTTAGTTGTCTATTGCTAGCGGGCGTAGATGCATGTACTGACAGGCTTCGCGGGAGAGAGGGCAGCAGAGTATTGCTGAGTGGTAAAGTTGAATGGGTTTGCGGCAACTGGAGGCTCATCCTCTTTCTCCGAAGACTCGTCTGCTTCGCTGATGACGGTGTTGGGCGTGAAGGGGCTGTAAGGGTCGGCAGGTGTTGTGAGGGAGAAGGTGGGTGATATCAGATCGGTACGGCCGGTGTTCATTGAAGTGCTCGCAGTATCCGGCGGTGAAGAAGAGAGTCGGTCGAATGAGCCCGAAAGACGAGATCTGACAGGAGACTCGTTGTATGCGTGCTTGATACGCAGGCCCGACTCTGCCATTTCAGGATCCATTTCGTCGTCGGATGTTGTAGGAGTCCTCGGAGGAATTGGCATAGGCAATTGGATGTCAGTCATGACTGCTGTCGGCAAACAAAAAGAGCGTTGAGATAGTAAAAGCCGCGACTTCTTTGTCTAGCTGGGAGCAGATGTGGTGGAAGATTGCGGTCAAAGGAGCGACGCGGATTGTATGCGAGATGTAGAGTAGAGACAGTATCGAGGGCTGGTATGTGGATAGGGGAGTGGAACGGCGACTATCTTTGTACGTGCAGATCCATGCAAAATACGCGCTTTCAGGGGGTTAGATGTCTCTCTGCGCGACACTTTTGACGTCGTGGGCCGTCACCGTTGGAACTTGGAAAGCGCGCGCCCTCCAAAGTCTCGTCTCGCCCTGTTCCCCCGCCCTCGGCCCGCTCTGAGCAGCTCCCTGCTTTGACACTTCCGTGCCGTCTGTCAACTCGATCCTGTTTCATGGAACGCGACTTCCTCCTTGAGAGAGCCCTTTGACATTTCTCACGAGCATGCAGGGGACATCGATTTCAACAATGACTTCTACCAATGCTTCTATTCTGGGAATACCATGACAACGGAGGGCAGAAACATGAACGGTGCAACTGAGACAGCCGTTGAAGACGAGCACTTGGCATGCACCGCGCTTCCGCCAGCTCCCAAGCACAAGCATCGGAGCCTCTCTGCTGGCCTCCTACAGCGATTCAACTTCCTGTCTCGTCCGGCGCCTGTCGAACTGTCGACATCAGCTCCTGCTGCAGTTGGCCTTCCAATGCAAGCAGAAGATGAATCGACCCATCTGTCTCGTCCTCTCAAGGCACGTAAACGCAAGGGTTCGCTGAGGAAAACGGCCTTGCTGGGTCCTGGTCGCGTCAAGCAAGACCCTCCTGCCACCGAAATATTCAGAGTTGCCCAAGACGCTCAGTCCGACGATGCCATCCGATCCATTGACGACGCTCTGCACGACGCTCTGGCTGCCGAAGACTTGCACCAACCTCGTCGATTGTCTCTCGTCTCGGAACACTCGCCCAACTCGTCACCGCCCTCGATCCCTCCTCCGCCTGTGCATCCAGACTTGGGCTCGCCCATAATCAGTCCTACGAGTCAGAGTTATGCCTCGACCACCGACGATGACGACCTTAGCATGGCCGCTACCGTGACACGTCCAGCTTCATACTTTGACCCCCGTCCCGTCCTTGACGTTGTCCGCCGTCGCTCATCCCAGAAACATGCGCCGTCTCCGCTGTCCGCCGTACCAGTGCTAGCACACAAGGCAGATGATGCCTACGATTATGCCGAGACAGAACGCTGGGGATGGGTTGTACTGGTCGTCACTTGGGTTGTCTTTGCCGTGGGTATGGGAAGCTGTCTCGGTGTTTGGAGCTGGGCTTGGGACGTTGGACAAACCCCCTATGCGCCGCCTGAACTCGAAGACGATCCGACGTTGCCTATCGTTGGCTATTATCCCGCCTTGATCATATTGACTTCAGTCATGGCTTGGGTTTGGGTTGTTGTAGCGTGGGTCGGCATGAAATATTTCAAGCATGCAAAGATACAAGGCGATGACTGAATCTTCTGCTTGCTCCGCTTGCTACTATAATCAGCTCTGTGTTCTTCAGATCTTTCGTCTCGGTGGTCATCACGGCCAGCTTTTCGCTTTGGTCCGATGAAAGAGACGACAGGAGCTCGGGCGCGATTCCCATCCAGGCTCGTGTTGGTGCCACGAGTGTTCAGTCATAGATGCCACAAGGGTTTCTCGTCACCTTCATGCTCTGCAAGCATTCACAATCACTAACCCATACCCCTCGTCTCGACTTCGAACACAATTCGACTATTCACTCCACCTCCACTATCGAATACGACCTCATCCTTTTGCCAGCCGCAGTCATGCCAACAAACATCCTCACGCTTCCCCCCGAGCTTCGCATCATGATCTGTGAAGAGATACTTCCCGACATAACCATCGCATCCCACCTACCGCTTCCACCGATTCTCCTTACCCACCCCACCATAACGCAAGACATCTATCGGCTCTGCCAAATTCGTCTGCACGTCCATCTCATATCGACACACAAATGCAGACAAGCCAACATCGCCAAAATCAAAGCTTTCGAAGAAGTATTGGGCAGAAAGGGGATGGTTCTGGTGCTACAGCCTTGCTTCAAGGATCTATGGGGGAGGCGGGTGACTGTGACTAGAAAGCAAAGTCCAAGACTCTGGAGCGGAATTCTCGAGGTCTTTGGGGAGAGTGCTGTCGAGGGTTATCGGAAGATGGGGATACATGCTATCGTCGCGGACAAGTGACGGTACACTCTTGCTCGATCGTTCAGTTGCAATGTTGTAACCAGTATTCTGCGATGAAAGAGCAATTCTTCCTACCTCTTCCGACCGCATGGCCTAGCCCATCTCAAACGTATTCCCAGAACCCACTGCAACCTCCTTTCGACGGCCCCCGTTCCAAAAAATCACACAACTCTCTCCCACCTTTTGTGACTATGACATCCACTCCACAATCTCTAGAGGTATCAACATTCTTTGCCTTTCACTGCTAGTCGTTTCCCGATAGGTCTTGTAGCAGATCTAATCTCGTTTTCTGCCTCAATAACTCTGATCCGTCAACCAAGATCAACGACCTTTTTGCCACGGAAATTTCCCTTGCTTGCTGGAAGTCTAGATACGGTGACACATCGTAGCGTGATTGCTGGTATCTATAACTTCGATCCTCTAGGGGTGACATATATCGCCTCACCCGTCGCACACACCTTCACCTCTCCATCCAATTCCTCCTCCTGCCCGATCTTCTGTCCGACCGTCGCAACCATTTTAATCCCTCTCCCCTTTCTCTCCACCACTTTCACTTTGACAAGTATAATCCCAGGCGTCTTGATCGGACTCTTGAATTCCACATTCAGACTCTTTGTAAATGCTTCCACGCCCAATGCGATTTCTCCTGATGCATGACCAGTAGCTACACGACCGAGATGCAAGCGTTCAGATTGGAGTTGCAGTAGCATTCCCATGGCCTCGTCGATAATCGTTGCAGTGATACCGCCGTGAAGGATAGATGGGTAGCCGTTACATCCGTCTTCAACTTTGAGCAGCACATTTATCGCATTTACTTCTGCGTCTGCGGAACAAGGGCGGGGATAGTAGATCAAGCAGCGGGGTATCGTGGATGAAGTCGCGAGGGTACCGGCGATCAGTGAGTCCTCGCCGGTAAGAGGTTTCGGCGTGCGTGAGAAGGGGTGGGCTGTGCGGACGCTGGGGGAGGCGAGGAGGCGTGATGTCCATGGGATCGAGGTGAAGAAGGCGTGAGAGGTCGACGCCATTGTGTGGTTCTCTTTGCTCTTTTTATCCGTCCTTTGAGGGTAGTCGAGTTGCTGAAGCTAGCTCAAATGGTACTGTACGTTGTGTGCTTGGAGCTCGGTCTGGGTCGAGCGATGGTTGCGTGCGCTTGAGATAAAGACAGTAGAGTTGTAAAAGCTGTCAAGGTGGTCTTGTACAGAAAGAAGAGGAGCTGAAATTGGATAGGTGCATGTTTGCGGTGAGCGGTACAAGGTTACTTCTAACTTTCATCGCATGTGAAGTTGAGCGCCGAGGCCAAGGGTCCTTCCCCCGCTGTCGATCTCAGGGGTCATCGGAAAGATGGCGCAAGCTTCCAAGCTTCCTCCTTCCAGACCTGGAGCTCCTCATCGAAATCAGAAGGACCGAATGAGATGTAAAAGGGTTGAGCAGACGCCTTCCCTTGATTGTTGCATGACGAGGCGATAGAATAACTACAAGCAAGGTATTATACGGTGAAAGACTACAAAAATATTGATACAAAGAAGGGGGTATCGAGAGCAAAGCGAAAGTGTTCCTCCAAATTGTGAATCCCTCAAAAAGCCATATAACGACAGAGAAGCAAGGTAAATAGATTGCTGTTATCATCCATTCTTCTCTCCTCCTCATCTTCCGGGGTACTGATCATGTCTGCTGATCATACTTTCCAGCGTAGCAGTATGCGTAAGAACATGCGTCAAGTCGTCATTTGCCAGCGACTTGCTACGCATAGGCTCAAGCGCTTCTCCATCCATGCCACCACTGGGCCCACTCTCGGACCTTGAGCGTGAAGGATCGGCAGCAGCTGGTGACAGCCTCTCCATACTCTTGCCTGAGAACAAGCGCGTGAGCTTCGGCCTAAGAGCTCCGAGCAGTTTTCCCTTCTTCGGTGTCTTTGGTGGTGAGACAGTCGGCTTGGTTGACTCCTGCGCGCGAGGCAGAGGTTGTGCGAGCATAGTGTGAGAGGCGGTCTTGTGGATGATCGGGTTGTGATGGTCAGACATCATAGCATCATAGCCATGACTACCCTTCCATTGATCAGTGACATTGTCCATAGCCTCCTGTGCCGCAGTACTATATTCGGGATACAGAGTTTCGGACGCTTCGACCAGGAGAGATAACTTCAGAGTGTCACGGATAGTGGCATTCATGTCTTCGCTGGGATGCCATCCCATGGCACGTACGTCGTATCGCATTGCCTTGTCGACTCTTGTTTGCGTATCCATGAGTTGAACCAGGTAGTCCACCTTCTCGCGGATGAGAGCACAAAGTCCAGTTGCTTTGGCCACATCCATGATTTGCCAAGCGCTCTTCTTGTTCACACCAAGATGTTTGTGAATCTTTGCGTGGGGATATGCGACCACGACTTCTTGCAGCAACTCCAACTTCTCACGGAATGCTTGCAGTCTGAAAGGGTTGGGAGCCAGCATATGGTTCTCGCGCACTTTTGGTGAGCCTTTGAAAAGATCCAGTCCATAGGTTTGCAACATCTTGGCTTTCGTCAAATGTGTCATAGGGCTGGCGATAGCGTGCAAAGAGTCTTCCACACGCTGTCTAAAGCGAGGGTCATCCAATCGGGCATCTCGAGTGCCAAAGTACAAGGGCCTCTCGGGTTCTGGGTTCAATGCGCCAGGATGTTTTGGAATGGCGGACGTAATGCCGGTAGAATTTGGTGGTGAGCAGATTCCCACAGCATCTCCCCAAATAAGAAGGCGTGCTTGTTCGATGCCCAGTTGTGATGTAAGAATCTCTTCGCTGTGAGATTCTTCGTGAGTTCCGTGGATCAAGTTGATAGACTCGACACAGTCCGCGAAGAGGTCAGCGAGAGAGTATGCGTCAGTCAACGACTTCCCGCTCTCGTGATGGTCCATTCTCGATTACTTGAGTTTCTTCAGTATCAATATTGTAGCTCTCGTAGATTCCTGGTCTTCTGGTTTGAAAGTGGTCGCGAGCTGATTATTTTTGGTCTTCGCAGGCAACTCCACAAGATTTTGCTATGACATCGGCGGCGCGTAAGAATTCGATTCTTCAACTTGCAGGAAGGTGAGATGTTGGTTGAAAACAATTCGATGGGCACGTAAGATGATAAGACCCAGCCATCTTCTTATATCATTGGGACGCTAGCACAACTGCTAGGGAGACAACATTGTGGGGAGTTGAGAAAAACTTCCACCCTGTTGGAAGGCCAGAGCTTCTCAGCCAAAAGTTTGCTGTGATTATGTCTTGGCAAAAATCACCGTTGGAGCTGTATGTACTCGCGACCCTGTCGCTGACTTTCTGACCGCGTCTCCTAGCTATCCAGGAACTCATTCGATATTCTCGTTATGTGTGGCCAGCTAGCCGCCTCTCTGTAGCCATAATGTCTAGAGTATGCGGGCGCGTGCAGGACCGACACGTGATGCTGGATGTCGAACCGCCACAATGAACCTGCACAGGAGTGCTCCCTCCGAGAATCTGCGCCTCGCATGAAATCTACAAGTCCTCCATGATCTTCTATAGCACATTACCGCATTGAACCTCCCTACAAGCAGTTGGCTCCCTCAATCCGGCAGCCTTCATCGCGGCTTGGTGTTTGTGCACCATTACGGAGCCTCTGCGGTTCATTGGATGATGGAGAACTCAACTCACCGCGCACTTTTGCTGCCCGAGATAGTCCACGACATCTTGGTGCATGTCGACCAGAGAACCTTGGTTCACTCTACATCGTTCGTCAACAGGTTGTTTAATGTCGAAACCTCTGCTGTTCTCTGGCGCAACCCCTTCTTCGATGTTCCGACAGTGCTGGACTCTGTTGAAGACATAGAACGCGGACAGCATCTTGCAAACAGGATTCAGTCAATGACACTTCGCATGAACGTACTCAACGAAGACCAATTTGACAACCTTATGAGGTTCTCTTACCCAAGTCTTGAACACCTCAAAGTGGTCGATCTAGAACGCTCAGAGGAACCAGTCAATATCGAACGACTTTTCGAGAAAATTCCAAACCTGCTTTATTACAAAGATTCAAACCCGACCAGAGCTACATTAAGTATGCTTGAGCATTGTTGCCCTAAGCTTACCAGAATTGACCTCGACGAGCGTGACAAGATGACTCTAGACAGCACCTTATCAATTTTCCACAGTCATCCACACCTGCAATTCATCTCCCTTAGGACCCCCTGGTTGGAAGCAGATCAAGCAGACTTTCTTCTGCGCAACATTATGCAGTACACAAATCCAATCGAACTGACTGTTGGCCGCGGACCCGTCACGATCGAAACTGCCAAATGGCTGAGAGACAGAGAAGGTATCGATAAGATATGCCGACTGAGCACGAAAGCTGGCTTCCGTGTAATGATGCTTCTGCTACCAGCTATGGTCTCATTGACGGATCTCACGATTCGCGTCTTTGGTCAATTTGATATGGTCGAACTTTTTTGGTCTCTCGCTACTCATCAAAAACTGCGAAGGCTAACTCTGAACAACGTATTACTCGAAAGTCACTTGCAAAGAGTGGTCCATGATTCTCTTGTGCTCTCGATGATTCAGAATCTGGAGCATCTAGATCTGGAAGTGACTTCTGGAGCAGCTTCCACACTACCCTCAATCTTCCAGACTCGTGGTCAATCCCTCAGGAGCCTGTCTCTCACAATATCGTATGAGGATCGAGAAACTGGGGATGCACATATCATACAGTTCTACAAAGGATTGGCTGAAATGAATCCATCAGGACTGCAAAAACTTACCATAAAACAACCGCGGCAATCGACCGTTAACTGGAATGAATTAGCCAATTGTGTTACTAGCCTTCCAAGCCTCAAAAGCTTGGTGATCCATCTGGGGTGGCTGCCTCGAGCATCTGTCGTACCAGATACTATGTGGCGCGCCTTGGGCAGCAATCAATTAGTAGAACACATCTGGCTCGACCATGCAAGACTGAACATCGACCTTTGGACGAACATCGATACTCCTCTATTCCCCGAGCTTCTCTTCCTCAGAATCGACAGTTTTTCCTCGACCGGTGAGGCGGATCATTGTTCGCATGCAGAGGTGGTGATGCGTCATTGTCCAAATCTGCGCGCTTTACGTTGCAACGGCATCTCGGAATATTCGACAGCTATTCGCCGTATGATATCCGAGCGCGATGCAAGACCTCAGTGTTATCAAATTTGGGACGAAGATTATACTTAGACTTGACCTCGAGAGACCGAGACCATAAACATGGTAAAAGGGTCGTGGAGTGCTATGGTATACTGTCTATGGAAAGCTGCTCAGCTATTTGCTGATTCTGTAGCATGTCAACGCGACTCACGGAAAAGGTCTAGATGTGTCTGACAAAACATCTCAATCCAAGGACCATATCTTCCACCACGAGAGAATCGTCCATCTACGAGCCCACGTCGGGATCAACGCCTCCACCTAAAGTCTCTTCTCCTGTCCAAGGCTGCTGAATGAATCCATATGGTACCCTTCCTTCGTTTCTGCAGCGTCTGCACACTTGCATCTCACAGTCAGGACAGTGAAGGGTGCGGCGAGAGTCTGTTTCGCAGACCGAGCAGGTGGCAGTGCCTTGATGGTTCCACCACTCTGGATGAAGGCATGCGGTGGGGTCGTCGGCGAGCTTCCAGGGATCATCTTCGGTTGTGGTAGCTGTAGGTGGAACTACTGGTGCGTCAGGTCGGGGATCGTGGTGAGCAAGCATTTGACGGAGTCCTAGATATTGCTGAATATGACGGGGAATACCTTGGAGCCTTCGCCCGATTATGACGTTGGCGTCGTTGGGATCTGGGAGCCCAGGCAGGTCGATGAGTATTATGGCGGGTACCTCGGGATCTCCAGTAAGGACTTGGTCTTCCGCAGGCTCATTTTCTCCGTTTTCTCCAACACCCTCCTCGCGATCTGCGTCCAGTTCGGGTGGATGATATCCCCAATCGAGTTCGACGTCCTGCAAGCGTGCCGCTGCTTGAAGCTCTGCATGTCTCATGGCCTCGATATGGTTTTGATAATCCTCATAGCCCGCGAGAATGACGTGTAGTGGCGGGCGTCCTTCTTGCGGGTGAGGATTGTCATGAACAAACTCAGCGATTCGTTCATTGCGGCGACGCAGTCTTTCCAGATAGCCAATTTCAGGCTGCTGTCGATCATGCCAGGGAAGGCGCTGACCAAGCGCAAGTTGTATGTCCTCCGGAGGAACTTCTAGCTCCAGGGCCGGACCCCGTATAGCTCTCTCTCCCGCTCCTTCGTCCAGTCCGAGACCTTCGAAATCACCTCCTTGTAGAAGCTGGGCTTGTGCCCTCACGTGCTCGTCGAGGATTCTTTGGCGTTCGGCTTGGTCCATAGCAACAGGCCAACCATGTTCGTCTCGGTCTTGCCACTCATCTACCGGGGGTCCTCTCATTCGTGATCCATCAGCAGGTCGTCGATAGAACCTATAGTTATGAATGATCTCTCCGTCAGTGTCAGGATCGAAATCACGATCGTGGGCTTGTCCTCTAATCTCGAGGGTGCAAGGGCAAGTGTCTCCATCTTGACTACGTCTGCCGCAATTGTAACAGAATCCAGCGCCGCATCGACAACTGAAATCCATGTTAGCTCATGTGTCAATTCTAGCGTCAACATGTTGGACTTACTCAATATGGCTGCAACCATCCAGTCTTTGGACCACGCGAAGACAGTTGTAGCAACGCTGCCAGCGCATCTTTTCTGCGTGTTCGAGGAGCGCCTTCAATTTTTCATCTGCCGGACAGTCACCAGGATGAGTGGGTGCCTTACAGACAACACAGGTCTGTTTACCGCAACCATCGCATACTGCTGCATCGCCATAGATATCCGAAGGAGGGATGAAAGTCGAGCAGGTTGGGTCTGAGCAGTATGTTCGGTCAACGGTACTGAACTCGATGCCCTTTTCGTTGAAGGTCTCGACCATTCCAGGTTCCAGGAACCTCTTTGCATGTTCGATGGGTAGTGGTGTGTTTTCGCAGCAACTAGGTGGGTAGAGCGACTCGTCAAGCACGGCTGCATTGAACACCATGTCCAGACATGTTCCACAGTAGCAATGTCCGCAAGCTGCGAGTATGAGATCCTTGGGTGGTAGTTGATCTTCACATGCCACGCACTCCACAAGCGCCTTGCCGTTGTCATCAGAGATCGTGTGTTTAGGCGTGTCAATGCTCAGAGAGTCTAGGAATTCGGCGAGCTTGTCAATATCGTGCGGTCCGAGTGTTGAGATTGCCAGCTCGGCGATCAAGGAGTCGTAGTTGCCTCTCTTGGCGAGTCGGATCATGACTGCCTGGAGCATTGCTTCCTCGTCCGGCGCGGCTTCGACAAAGGTCGTTACTTCCGAAAACGCAAACTTAGGAGCTTTGTGATGTTAGCATAACTCAAGCATTACATTGTTGTCCCTCGCTAGGGTTGGGGTGTCGGTTCAGCACAAGTGGAGGTGTAGCACTTACCAGGATCTCCTGAGATATCGTCTTCGTCGTAGCCCAAGCCTTGCAGCTCGGCAAGCAGAGCTAAACGCCTTCTGGCATGGCGTGCATCTTCCTTCGAGATACGGACGGCGATATTGAGGACTGATTCCTCTAAGCCTTGCTCAGTAGGTGAGGGTCGATCAAGTCGTTCGTGTAGTGGCTCCATATCTGGCAATTATGGTGTGCGAACCCCGATATCCAGTAGTGTTGATGGATTGCAGAAGAGAAACGAAAAGGAGCGCAGACACCAACAAAGGCACCGAGATAAGGCAGTAGTGAGAGTGAGAGTGAGAGTGAAAGTGAAACTGAAACTGAAACTGAATGCGGAAGAATCTTCTGGGCGTGTCAGTGACAGCCAACACTCACTGGAGTGGAAGGAAATAGTTTTTCAATTCACACAGTCTGCTCCATGCACAAGACGTTCGAAATGATCCAACCGACTGAAATGCAAGATGCCGTTGAGATTCAGAGAAGGCCCGCTGAGAGCTCAATTTCTTTGCTCCCCCACCGGTCCAACTCTGAATTTCCAATGTCATCTTACATTTTAAAAGCTAGCAACAGTATCCTCTCGCTGGATAGAGAGCGCTAAGACTCAGGATAGGTTGTAAGAGCCTCATGTACTTGGGTCAATGTCTCACTTCCAGCAGCTCCTAAGTCACTTTCAAGACAGGGATATAGGTCTCACAGAGACTTCCATACTCTCCGAGAACCATGTCACCTTACCTTCTGGGCTCAGAACAGACAAATGCGAAAGCAGGTTGATGAGTCATATGGTAGAAGACCAGGAAGCACGGTTGGAAGATACGAGGTGTATGATCAGTCGATCCAATATTTGCTTTGTTTCTTTGAAGTCATCATCGGTGCAGCGTTAGAATGTGTGAACATAGCGACGCTATCATCTCTCTACATCCTCATCCGCTCTGTTTCATTTGTTTGAGCAGAGGAAAGGCAAAGGATTGGTTGCAAGGGTTGAATGGTCGCGGAAACGTAAATCATACCTTTTCCTGCCAATGGCATCCAGATATGCACCGAAACCTCTCCATCCAAGTTCTGCTCGATCACTCTTACAACACACATTAAATATCTGCAATGGCAAGCGAGGATATCGAGAGCCTGCAAACTTCAAGTCCATCTCCAGCTCCAAGATCTTAAAAATCACAAACACAATCCGCACACCCCCTGAATCGAACCCTGGTCCTCTGCCCCAAGACCATATAACCTCCCAAGTTGGATTTACTACCATAATCCGCTGAGTTGGCGCAATGGCTTAACCACCATCTCATGATTTGTCAAAACTCATCCGAAGTTTTCCTGCCGTGTAGTCTTAAATCAATTGGAGCCAGAGAAATAGCCGTTCTCTGGTGGCAAAGATCAAGGAAGTTTCGTCTGAAGGGTTTTCCCAGAAGCTTAAAGGGTTCTGATTTTTTTGCTGGTTGTGGGTAGGGGATGTGATGGTTTGTTTTGAGGAAGGTGAGAGGATGGTATGGTTGCTTGGAACATCTCTCTGTCTCTTTTTGCAAGTGGTTTTGCTGCCACTTCAAGCATTAGTGATAGCAGCTCTGATCGCTTCGGCGCTATCGTTCGGACTACTGCTTCACATATCACCAAGGTAGAGTTCGAGCGAATTGATTCTGAAGAAGTCATTGTGTCTGAAATGTTTGCATGTCTTTGTCTCTCCGATGTTTGTGCTTTTGTACATTCAGTCTCCTCGCTCGCCCATGTTGATCGTGCTTTCCCTTCTGAATGATGCTTCTGCTTTTGTGGGCTCCACTACAAGTACATGATTTCTCGCTGCCACTTTCCCATCATGATCTCCGCCCGAAAGTTGGGAACAATCGTCATTGGGATTCCTTGCTCCTGCCGAATAGTTGACACGACTTTAGATCTCAGCGTCGTTGAAGTCAGCGAAGCCAAGGTCATCGGCAGCGGCCTCCTTCTTGATCTTGACTCCCATGTCCTCGTCTCCAGGGTGTTCAGTAAGATCGATGAGGCCTCCCTCGATCTTGGCACTCTTACCCTTAGCTGCCTTCTTGTGAAGAGCTTCAAAGTCGATGGCGTCGCCGAGATCCTCAGCCTCGTCTTCCGGCTTGCGTTCCATCTTTCTCTTCTTGGGGGCGTGGGTGGGAGTGGCGAAGTCTTCTTCGTCATCTTCGCCGTTGTCTTCCATGAGAGTTGTGCGGGTGTGGGTGGCTGAGAGACCGTTGAGGTCTTTGCCCTTGGCCTTGCCCTTGCCATTGGAGGACTTGGAGGGGGTTCCTGAGAACTTGGCTGCGTGTCCCTTGCGGGATTTGGGGGTGGCGATTGTGGAAGAAGGAGGCACACCAGCGCCCTGAGCACGGATCTTAGAGAGACGATGTGTGATTGCCTTGGGAGTGCAGTCTATGGAAAAATATAAGTTAGCGTGAGAAAAAAAAAGGGTAAGTATTGAGAGAGAAGATTTACCAGATCCCATCATTTGGGCAATCTTGTCGTTCTGGGCTCCGCTAATCTTGATATCATAGACAGCCATGACAACGGTGAACAACTGGATACCCGGAAGTCAGTATCTGTTGGTGAAAGAAAGAGAGGAGAACAATTTACCTTTGCGTCAGCTGCGGCATCCCAAGTCATAGGCATCTTTGCGGTAGGTTGTTGGGTCTTGTGTGACTTCTTTGGTGTTGGTGTTGAGTGTCCGTGACCTTGGAACAAAACCGGAAGTCAAAGCAGACTTTAGTGTTTTGTGTTGTGCGTGAGACAAGAGTGTCAGAGTATTGACGTGTGAGAAGGATGTTTATAAGTCAGTCGATGGGTGTTGGGTGCCTTCCTGTCGAATTCGATCGAGTCGTCGTCGATTCGACGTCGAGGTAGAGCGAGGTGACTTCGCTTTGCGTATGTGTGGGAAGAAAGTCGTAAGAAGTGAAGGTCACGTCGAATATGGCCTCTATCTTCCAAGAAGAAATACGGAAGACTCGAGATGAAAAGATGTGATAAAGAACACTTGCTTGGGTAGTGACGAGTCTTGAAAAAGAAAGCGAACAAGAATGAGAATAGAGAGGGAGGTTGGAGAGACGGTAGAGAGAGATGGAACAGGAGCGGAGAGATCAATCAATGATGGTGATCGGAGTGAAGTGAAGCTTGTGTTGCGACTTCGAAGGGAACGTCGAGAAGTAGTGCTACTGAATTTGGCGAAAGGAGGAGGATAAACAAGAAATACACTCACATAGATGTTGAAGATGATGGAAAAACTGAATCGTGGTATCTTGTACTCAATAGACATATACATTTAAAAACTACCTCTCGCAATGCAAACATTCCTTCTTGAAAACACTGATGATGAAACGAAATGATGTACATCAAATTCATCTCCTGTGTGGAGGAGGTGGGAAACCTCCACCATATCCTCCTGCGGACGATCTACCCATCATGCCGCCAGGGTTGCGGTAATCATAACGTGATCTTTCTTCCTCGTCTTGCATGCGCCTGACGTGCATCTCCTGTTCATATCGCTCCCTGTTCGTAGCATCACGGTAGCTCTGATCAGCCTCGATGCGTGCCTGCTCTCTAAGCGAAAGCATTTGAGGAGGTCCCGAAAGTGGCTGCTGCTGGAATGGTTGCGGTGTACGGTGTTGACCATATCGTTGTTGTTCCTGCTGTTGCTGTTGATGATGTGCTTGGTGGTACTGCGCTTCGCGTTCCTTGTACTGTCGGTCCATATCCATACCCATACGGTGCTCGCGCTCACGGCTCATGTGAAACTCCCTCTCCTGTTGCTGCTGCTGCTGTTGTTGTCTCATCATTGCCATCTCTTCGCCTCGACTGGGCTGTCTCTGGTGAAGGCCTCCGTGCGATGACCCACCAGAGCTGTTATGACGATGACTGAACTGACTCTGCTGATGATTGTGCATCTGCTGCATGTGTGTCGGACCGGCATGAGCCTGGGAGTAGGGGTTGGACTGCATGATCTGAGCCTGAGCTTGAGCGGTCTGAGCCTGCGCCATATGTGACATGGCAGCTGGACCTTGTGGTTGTAGCTGACTGGGCGTCATCGGTCTGCCGCCAATCGAGGGGGTTCGAGAATGACTCATATAAGGGTGATTGTTAGGTGGCGGCGATGGGTTCGCTCTTGACTGCGGGTTAAGACTGCCGAGATTGGCACGATGCGAGTAGTAAGGACGGACATCACGTTCAAGAGGTGCCGGTGGGTGAGGTGAGCTGGAGGTCAAGTTCTGACCCATGGGAGGTCTTGATTGCCACTCTGCTTGTCTTGAGCCGACCGGCGTGCCTGATCTACCAGGCATAAGGTCATGTTGAGCAGATGGAGTTGGTGCATGCGAGGTAGGCTGGTAGATTGAGCGTGTCTCGAACTCCTGCCTAGAAACAGGTGTCTGGTTGAACACCTCTCGCCTGGGAGGGTAGATCGATGCACTCGGCCCAGAAGGTGCGACACTCAGAGTTGACGGTGTTGGCGACTGTGTGAAAGGCGTCACACCCTGATCGCTAACTCGTTTCTTTTGGCGGGGTTCTTCAGGTTCAGAATTGAGCAAGGATGCCAAGTTCGACGTCTTACGAGGCTCGGCAGGAGTTCCTGTAGTCAGGGATGTAGCAGGTTTGGCGACAGAAGGAGCGGGTGACGGCGCTGGCACTGATCCTGGTCGGTACAACTGCTCTTCTCTCTTTGGAGGAGATGGTACATGAGCAGACCTGAATGGTGGATGCATCGTGACCGTCGGAGAAGGCATTGGACCAGGAGAACCAATGATGCTACGGAACATGGATGGTCCAGCGCGCTGATGTGGCATGGAAGTCATACCAGGAGTTCCAGAACGTTCTTCCCTTTCCAAAGGTCTGTCCAGCATTGACAGCTGAGGAGACGCGTTCGGCGCAGAAGTTTGAGCAGCAAGAGGCTGGAACATCGAATGTTGAACCACCTGCGGCACATGCTCTTGGGATGCTCGCTTTTGGATCGACAGAGCACGCTCTTGTTCTTCCTTCAGATTCTTAACAAATTCAGAAGTCAAGTTCGATAGATTCTGGTGCATGAATCCAGGTGGCGTCGGCTGCTGTTGGTGCATCAAAGAAGGCGATGGTTGCTGAGCAGGACGTTCCGAAGACTGCAGAGTTGGTCTTCTCTCCATTCTGGACTCTGAAAAGAAGCCCATCTTCGGGCCGGATGTCGAGTTGGTGCGGACTTGCGAGGTGAGACTTGGCTTGCCGAGAGCGGGTGAGCCATGCGGCGGCTGAATTGGAGTAGGCGCAGCTCTTTGTGGAGGTGCAGAAGTCGGCTGCATAGAGGTCGAGAAACGGTATTGATGTTGGTATTGTGATGAAGGCTGTGAGATGGCGGTAGGTTGTGTTGCTGGAACCGGATCGATGTCCATGACCTCACCCTGTGAACCAGAAGCTGTACGTGGAAGAATTGGACCTGGGTTGTCGTAGCGTCGTTTGTTGATGGGCGTAGGTGTTGGCGGAATGCCCATGTCTTCTCCTCGATCACGACGAGCGTTAGCAATGTTAGCAGCCTCGACAACATCAGGACGGTTGCCACTCTCGACAAGTCTTTGGTAATAATTCTTGACCTGATGAGTCGTGAGTAATTGATTGTCGTGCATGGAAAGATGTCAACGTACCATAGTTTGAGTCTTAGTGCCCATATGATTGGCAATAGCGCCAAAATCGGTACCGAAATGAGCAATGAACTTAACAAAATCGGTCTGCTCTGGTACAGACCAGTAGCTCGACGCGCTGGATCTCGATATCGAAGACTGAGTAGGAGCGCGAGTTCTTTCCGCAGTATCATTGGCAACGTGGGTTGGGAACGGCTCATTGGCGTACTCTACCGGCTGAGGTCCTTGCATTAGCCTGTTGTTTCCAGTGGCTAAGTCAGTCAGAAGAGAAGCCTCTTCTAGGCGCTGTTGGTGTGCTGCAAGATCCTCTTTGCTGAGAACAACATCTTTGTCAGTGCCAGCAGGCGAAATAACAGAAGTCGAGGCGGAAACAAGAGTTTGTCTGCCTCTCTTTGGCGGCTTGTCACCAGCGGCTTGCGTCTTTCGGCGTTTGGCAGGCTTCTCGGAACCATTCTCACCACCTGCAAGTACTTTCTTGCTAGTGGTCGTGACCGCAGCAGCAGTTTTGACCTCGGGATCTTTCTCGGCAGTATATGCAGTACGAGTTGCGGCACGTCTCGGTCTTCCAGTCTCGGTGAGCATTGGTCCAGAGGAGCTGTCTTCTTCGCCTTTGCCGAGATCGGCCATGAGTGGTGCAGCTCTTGCGCGAGCGCCAGCCTTACCACCACGACCTCTGGTACCCTTCGTTCTACGTTTGGTCTTTTCCTTGAATCGGCCATCCCACTTGTACTTATAATAATGATGAATGCAATCAGCATATGATCGACCAGGAAGCTGAGCGGCGATTTCTCCCCATTGCTTGGGCCTTTCCTTAAAGAGATCTACGAAGCGTTTGTGCTCGGTTTCGGTAAATGTGTCGAATTCAGGTTCGTATCCATAGATATCCGTCAGACAGATAGGGTCGCGATAGCGGTTCATGTTTCTGAAGATGTGCTTTTCTTTCGAAGCATCATCCCACATGTCTGGTGGAATAGCCTCTTTCTCGAGATCGATCTGAGCTCTTCTAGACTCTCGCTCAACCTTCTCCTGCTCAAGTCTGGCCGTCTCTTCTGACTGCTTCAGTACTTGCTGGATATCATATTCGCTGCTAAACTTGTGCAGTCTGGACCGAGACTCGGAGATTGGGTTCTCGAGGATTGGACTTGACTCAATGTCGAGACCGAGTTCGACAGACATCTGTCTCTCTTCAGACTCTTTACTCGCTCGTTCGCGATCAAGCAGCTGAGTTTCGACCCTCCAAGCGCGATATTTCTCAAGGTACCGCTCATGGAGGTTTTTCTGCAGAGACTTCTCTTCGTCTGCCTGTGCTTGGTAATGCATGATCAAGGCAGGCTTCGCAGCGTTCAGGCGTGCAAGGTTTTCGTGGAAAGCCCCCAACTCTGAAAGTGGAGTGAGCGGTGCCTTTACCAAATGAGGAAGATTGATTGTTTCGATGCTTCGCTTGGGTTCTGGTGTAATGTAGTCCAGCTCGTCGCTGCCATCCATATCGATGTCCTCGGTATGGTCAATCTCGGCGGTCTCGGCGGTTTCGAAAACCCTGTCCCCTCCCGGATGTTGAGAGCGTGGAATAGCCACTGGTTCGACTTCTTCAATTTGCTCCTTCTTGGGTGTGATGAGATCCGGCTCAGCATCCTCATGGGCTCTTGAAGATGCCGGACGCAATGGTGAGACAGCTGGTGCAGGCACTTCAGTCTTTTCCAACCCTTCCATAACATCTTCCTTGCCTTCTGAGGATGTCGAAATTTGGGCCAAGGGAAGATCCTGGACGGTGATCTTGGCAAGTCTAGCGATTTGTTCCAACGGAGTAGTTGCTCTGTACTCTCTTGCGCTGAGATCAATCATCTGGGCTTCCAGATGTGCCTTTTGGCGTTCAAACTTCGCCTTGCTCTGTGCAAAGTCTTCCTCATCTAGATCCATGCCTTCTTCATCACTGATATCTTCCTCTGAAGACTCGGCTGTTGCCATATCGGCGTCTACCACAGGGTCAGATTGCGGATCAGCTGGACTAGGTACGCTATATTCCTTCTGGAAAGGAGGATGTTCTTCACGAGTGGTCATGTTGGCGTCAGACATTCTGCGCTCAGGCGACGCAGGAGCGGTCTTGAAGGCACGGTCGTCTCTAGCGTCCTCAACTCTCATGGACGAAGGATCCGAGATTTGGCGATGCATGCTCTGAGGAGAGGCTCTTTGCATAATTTGTTGAGACTTCTCATCACCATTCAAGTCTCTCTTGGCGGGTACTGTAGGCTCTCTGTATTGAGGGGCACCAGGACGAATCCACTGGTTCCAAGCAAGAGCTCTTGGGGCCCCTGGGGGTGCGCGTGATACAGCGGGACCGTTCCTGTCCATAGGTCTGTGTGGTGGTTGTCCACGGTCCACCGAAGCACGAGGTGCCATAGGTGGTGCTCGAATGGCCTTAGGTGCAGTCGGTACGTTCGGATTTTGCATGACAGGTGATGTGCTGAATGAATGTGCATTGCGTGGGCCGCTGGGGGCGGTCGGAGGCGGCGTTCCAAGCCTTGGAGGTGCCATATCGACTCGAGATGCTCTTCCATCTTGGTTGTTACCAGGCGCAGGCTGCTGCATTTGAGAAACAGACATCTGGTTGGTCATATTGTCCATAGGCTTTACTGGAGTCATTTGAGCAACCGGGGGTCCAGATGTTCGAGGTGAGGTGGGTGTGTTGTTCATGCCTGGCTGGAAAGAGCCCGAGAGACTACGCCCTTCACGCACTGCGGCCGGGGCGAACTGTCCACCCGCCCTCTCGTCTGTTCGAAGCGCCCATGGTGCTGTAGGGACGGGAGGTTGGGGTGCGGACGAATTCCTTGCCTTGGGCGCAGAAGGCGTTCTGTCCAACGGAATGTCCCTCGGAGCTGTGGGAGGTGCATTTTCCAGCGCCCTCGGAGCTCTGGGAGCAGCAGGTGGTGGCGCAGCCAATTGTGCTTTGGGCGCAGTTGGAATTGTCTTTGTAACGGGAGAAGATGGAACCGGCACCTTCGCAGGAGTTGGTGGTGCGCGGTTCTCTGGCGAGGCTTTCCAAACATTCGATGTAGGACCACTGTATGGCTGAGACTTAAAGGACAAGGAACCAAAGGCAGGTACTTGAGGTGCAGACGGCGGCGGTGAAGAGGCACGAGATCCGTAACGAGCGGCCGAAGATTCGACACGGCCAGCAAGAAGATCATTGGGTGGTAAAGGCATTGGTGGTGGTTGATTTTGAGGTTGCACATCGCGTCTGAGAGGCTCCTTGACGCCAGACAAAGAAGTTGTCGACGGTCGTCGCATTGCCAGATCATCTCTTGAAGGTTCGAATGGCGGACGCTCGGCTGGAGGTTGTGTCAATGGTGCCTGTTGATGAGGCGTGGGAGGGCGCGAGTCGAAGCGGCTCGATGCAGCATCTCTTCTGAAGCGATCAGGCTCACGCTCGCGGTCATCACGATCAATCCAGCGATCATCTTCCCGACGCTCGGGCCGCCAGTCATCTCTATCTGTGCGAGATACGCTGCCCCATCTCGTAGGCGGTGATCTGTCTCTAGGTCTGAAGGTGTTACGGTCATCCGCAGGTCCACGGCGGTCACGGAAGCCAAAGTCTCCTCTACCTCTGCCTCGACCCCTACCGTTGAAGCCACCTCTACCAAATGGAGGCTGACCAAATGGAGGGACATCCGAGTATCCTGGTCCCGGGTTGATAGGTCCGTCTCTAGAGTCGCGACGACCTCTTCCTAGGTCAAGATCGCGTGGAGGGATAGGACCATCTCTGAAGCCTCTCACAGGTGAACGTACTCTGGGCGATGTAGGTCTCGGCCTGCGATCAAACTCGCGCTCTCTGAATGAGCGGTCGGTTCCAAGAGGAGGTGCGTCTCTCAGCTCTCTGAACTCCGGTCGCGGTGGTGCACCTCTACCGCGAGGGCCAATTGGTGCTGATGGACCAGCTCCTGGGCCCGGTGGTGGACCTCTGGGAGTATCGTTGAAAGTTTTGGGACCTCTTGGAGGATCCAGTCCTCGGCTGAAGTCATTATGTCTGTTGTTGTTAAATCCGGGGTTTGGTGGTCCACTCGGTCTCCATTCCTGATACCTCGGCGGCGATCGCGACCGAGTGCGAGGCGGATACCGGGACTCATGAACCGGAGGAAAGCGTGACGACATATTACTGATGTACTGCACAAAACATTATCATGAAGAGAATATATCGTGGGGCACGTGCTGCGTCGTCGCGTTGGTGCGCCGTTGAGTCCTGGAAATGAATTGATGATAAGCCAGGAAACCAGGAAGAAACAATGTGCGCAACCGATGTGTTTGCGCAAGCTGTCAAAGGAGTGAGTTGATTAATGGTATGCGCGATGAAACCTGCAATCGAGGCGTGGCAAGATTTGGCAAGTCAGATCTAAACGCCAAGACTCCGCGAACTAACAAGTAGGGCTTGCTGATCCGCGCTTGTGGGCCTTCGAAGACAAGGCACTCGAATCTCCCGTGCCTGTGTAACGATTTCACCCTCAGCTTTCAACAACACCGGGAGAAGGCCTCGACAGCTCAAAAGACAGCGTCAGAGGATCTCTGATGATGACAAGACGCTGGTGATATGCGTGCACGACTGTGCCGGGAGATATGACAGGAAGGGTCCAGAAAATGGCCGGATCTCGAACGATCACGACAGAAGAAGCGGGCAGGACGGTCACTTGGGTGTCAAAAGCAAGCGAAAATGACACACAACACGATTTTCGAGGTGCCGAAGAGTCCTGGAAGTGTCCGAGTGAGTTGGAGGTGTGTGTCTGGAGGATGTCGAAAGACAGGAGAAGGAAACAGAACGTGTAGAGTAGGCGTGCGGAGCGACGAAAGCCTAAACTCTATGTCATGCTGATTGGCCAGTGCACATTTACTTGGTTTCACGCACTGCATCTCGTGGCCCACATTGCACTAACTTTTAGCCCGTGGATGCTGGTAACGAACCGTACGCTCGGGCGGAATGTCAGGAACTGATCAAGAGCCCAGTCGTTATCAGGGGCTTGTTGACCTTGAAGAACAAAGAACCAGATTGTACCACTGATCAAACCTCTCGAGATGGCTCAAATTTGAAAATGCAAACATGTCGCAGGATGGGTCTAAACACGAGGCCTGGTTCGTCGCATATGTCATTTGTACCATAACGGTTTTGGTGTTGAAGCTCAAAAAGTCTCGGCTGCATGCAAGCCAGGATGCCACACCGCAGGGATTTGCGGATCGAGATGTTGACGATCTTTCAACTTGACAGATGTTTGCTCAACCTATGCCACTTCTGCCATGAATCAACACTTCGGCCGTATTTTTCTGTCCTTGTCGAGAGAATTTGCACAATAATATTGAATTGCATGTGCATCTAGATGTGAATCGTTCCCGCCGAACCGTCGTGGAACTTTACTGGACGTGCTGCATGATAACCGTGCCGAGCCGCTTGTATTTAGAGTGAGCTGTCGCGTTAGTCAGCCTCAAAATTCAAGGGTTCTCGAAAATCTCCTAGACCAAAAGTCACGCCAGTACAAGTTGATGGTCGCCGCCGGATCGCACGAATACTTCGAACCCACGCTCTACCCGCGAACACAAACGCTTACACACTCTTCAACATGGCTGCGCCGACCGGAGCTCAAGATGCCGTCCTCAAGCCCTCCGACCCTGTGCCCGAAGGAGCCGTTCCTGTAGTTGGACTTGACTTCGACAAATTCGCTGGCCGCAACATCACCGCAGCTGAGATGGTAGAGAGCATGACGAACATGGGCTTTCAGGCAACATCAGTTGGACAAGCGGCTCAGATCATCAATGGAATGGTAAATGACTCTAGGCGTTGTATAAAGTGGCAGTTCAACTAACCACGGACAACAGCGCGAATGGCGTGACGAAGAGACGGGACAAGGCACAACAATCTTCTTGGGATACACATCGAACCTGATTTCTTCGGGTCTGCGAGAGACACTGCGGTGGTTGGTTCAACACAAGCACGTCTCGGCCATCGTAACAACAGCTGGAGGTGTTGAAGAGGACTTTATCAAGTGTCTGGCACCGACCTACCTTGGTTCATTTTCCACTGCTGGAGCATCACTTAGAGCCAAGGGCATGAACAGAATTGGCAATCTGGTGGTACCGAACAGCAACTACTGTGCGTTCGAAGACTGGGTAGTACCAATCTTTGACAAGATGTTGGAGGAACAAGAGGCATCGAAGGATACAGAGGAGCCCATCAACTGGACTCCAAGCAAAATGATCAACCGACTGGGCAAGGAGATCAACGATGAGCGCTCAGTGTATTACTGGGCATGGAAGAACGACATCCCGGTATTCTGTCCTGCTCTGACAGACGGAAGTCTGGGTGACATGCTGTACTTCCACACCTTCAAGGCTTCACCACTGCAGTTGCGCGTTGATATTGTCGAAGACATTCGCAAGATCAACACGATCGCAGTCAGAGCAAAGAGAGCAGGCATGATCATCCTAGGAGGAGGCATTGTCAAGCATCATATCGCCAACGCTTGTCTCATGCGCAACGGAGCAGAAAGTGCCGTAATCATCAACACAGCCAACGAGTTTGACGGAAGTGACGCGGGTGCACGACCAGACGAAGCCGTCAGCTGGGGCAAGATCAAGGTGGACGGCGACAGCGTCAAGGTAAATTGCGGCGGCTGAAGACGAGAGACGATTGGACGGACACTGACACAGAAAACCTGCAGGTTTACGCCGAGGCGACGGTTGTGTTCCCTTTGATCGTTGCATCAACGTTTGCCAAGGTGGCTTGATCAATCCCACGAACACGGAAGACGCAACTGAAAAAGGAGAAAGAGGCACACTTTGAACCACCTGAGGCAAATGCAATATGGGTTGCATGGGAACCAGACAGATGCGTAACCCCCATGCAGGTATGCGCCGGGTATGAAACACTTCTGAGCGGATGGATGCAGTGCAGGCAGAGTGCAGGGGTTTGTGTCCTCTTCCAGGGTTCAGTCATCAAAAAAGCAGCCAGGCTGATAGAGGATTAGGCGCGAGCCGAGCCGCAGAGTCTAGCGCCCGCGCGGCAATGACAGGGCAAAGCCATGCACGTGCCAACTCGAAGCCGAGGTCAGGAGAAGACACCTTGATGAACATATGTCCCTTCGACAGCGATAAGAGCTGCTCTTGTCGCTGTTCTGGACTCTTTGGTCATTACCATCAGTTCTTGTTTTACTAGAGGTAGACAGATGGCTAGAATGACATATCAGTCTATATGTGAGAAGCGATGAGTATCCCGCGACACGGCGCCAATTCTGAAGCTTCAAACGTTCGACTTGTTATAGCAGGGAGCAGCTATGTCTAGCTTGGTAGCTACAGAAGAAGGTATGATGGCGATGTCGTCGACGGTAACGGAATCCGACGGTGATTTCTCATGATTGCTAATGCATGTTGGTGCCTGTATGGCGCGTGTGGCTGCAGAAGCGGGGATGTCCTGATTGCGCATGCATGTGAAACCGAAAGTCGGTTGGATGAGGATGCTTCTTGGCCGGGAGTGGACAGTCATCAGAGACACCGCACGCTGACCTGTTCATCGCTGTTGTCTTGATCTAGGTCCATCGCTTTGTTGTCGAAGTCCCCGGGTTCCTCGTCTGGCTTGGGCTCGTTTGGAACATGGCCACGCTCACTCATTCACCGCACGCTTTACATGCTCAAACGACAACAAATCCGAATCATTTCCACGACGGCACTTCGGAAATTCGCTCAACCTCTTCAACACAAGATTCCAGCACGCTCAGTGCCATTACACCTGCACTCATGGACGAATCTGAAGACGACGTCCGCGAGAGACTAATCTTTGCGCCTGCTCTCGCTATCCCTCGAATGGACGCCGACTCAGACATGGAAGGCGCGGACGACACTGCGGGCAGATCGCCTATCTGGCCTCCACCCCAAGCCCTCGAGAGAGGAGTAAGTCTTGATCCACTTTGTGCATTGCGACAGCTCTTATGTTTGCATATTCAGCATGTGAGAGCCCTACTAACCATCAGTTGCAGAACTCACCAGCTGCACCAGCCGCTTCCATCAACGTTATCGACCTCCCTGCCGCCGATGCTCGCTCGCCGATACCAGAACCACTGTCACCTATACCTCCTCCTCCCCCGCCGGCTGCCGATCTTTTCATGGAAGGTCGACCCCCACCTCCGCCAGTTCTCGTACCAGATGGTCCTACTAGATCTGGCGACAGCGGAGAGGAAGATGACGACGATGACGACGACAGGAGCCATATCAGCGATGAGCGTGCCAAAAGCTTCTACCCGTTCAAGGAAGACATGTCCGAGCCGGATGCTGAAGAGACCAGGATCATGCGAGGCTATGTCGAGAACAGCGCTTTGGACGACAAGCACTGGCACTCAAGAACCTTCTTCGATCTACAAGACGCCGAATTTACGCCTAAGGAACAAGGTAAAATCGAATGGACCATAAAAGAGTTCAACGGCACAAAGGACAATCCGAGGAAGAATCTACTACTCACCTCACATACGGTACATATTGGTGGTCATGACTGGAGGATCAAGCTACTACCGCACGGCAATATGCAAACCGATCGCTTGAGTCTCTATGTCGAGAACGTGTCGATTCAGTCGGCCGAGCCACAGGAATGGCCTGAGGGTAGCTTGCCTCTGCCTGTCTTGGGCGAGGGTGTCAAAGTCATGAAACGTAAGGCTGTTGCTGCTCAAGTCTCAATCCTCGTGTACAACCCAGAAGAGCCTCGTGTGAACGAGTTCAGGGCAGACGCTCACCAGTTCTTCCAAGACTCTCCTGATCATGGCTGGACTCGCTTCACGAGCGTGCCATGGTATGAAATCCACCGTCGATCGTACGCTCAAAGACAACCACTTTTGCGCAATGACACCCTGGCTGTCAAGGCCTTTATTCGTGTGATCGATGACCCGACAGGCTGTTTATGGACTGCCAAACAATCGAAGCTGTCAGTGACCGGTCTGAATCCATTTCACTCAGGTGGCCACGAGGACGCAGCACTCTACCCTGTGCTAGCGCTCTGGTTGCACCTTCGTCCCTTCCGCCAACTGCTGTATCAGACTGCCACTAAAAAGGATGACAACATCCTCGCCGCACTTCAAGCTGTGCTATGGCGCATGCGCTCCCGGGTCGGTTCTCCGGCTGACAATAACCACGTGCCTTTGCTCAGTGAGTATCTTGAGGACTTTTATGAGGACAGGGGACCTCAGGATGCCATGCAAACCATGAATGACCTCTATGAGGATGCCGCTGCGTACTTGCAGCACCTCGACTACGAAGACAAAGACAAAGTCCCATCACCAAGAGCTATCGAAAGGCTCAACAACGTATTTGGGCGACATCAGTTCTCTGGCGAAAGAGCGACAAAACGATCGATAGTCGGCAAGACATCCATGCAAGAGGTCGTTGATGGTGACTTCCTATCCAATCTAAAGAGCGAAGTTCTCACTATTGAGCTTGAACGCCAAATCTTCGACTCGGACAAGCGAGTTTGGAAGAAGCTGTTGAACAAGGTGCGCCTCGATGACCAGATAACAATTGCCGGCGTGACATACACCCTTTATGGCTTCGTCGCGCATGAGGGTCACCTTCGTACTGGCAGATACTCGAGTTACTTCCGTCCGGGTGGCTTGAAAGGCCTTTGGTACACCTACAAGAACATAATCCCTACCTGCTTGACAAGAACACAAGCCGTGTCTCCCAGAGAAGGCGTCTTGCCTGCTGAAGCCATCGAAGAGCCTGTCATCACCGCTGATCGCCCTGTCAATTACGATAGACTTCTAGGCCAAGTTGACGCCGTGGCATACGTGGTCATGTACATACGCAGCAGCGACGCCTTCGACCTGGCCGCCAAGGAGCCTTGGGATGTACCCGAATGGATACCCAAGACTTACGGTCCTCAGGTTATCCCAGAGGGTGCTGGCAATGGAGCAGCTGAGACTCTGCATTACGACGATGCCGAATCAGTCGCTTCGGACGAGGAGATGAACGACGTCACCGAGGGCTCAATCTCAGAGGACAAGGTCATAGCAGACAATCTGAAGCTGGAGCAAGTCACGATCAACTACCTCTCGCAGCCCTTCTACTCAGGAACGATCAATTCGGACAACCAACAGCATGGCCAAGGTCATCTGATCACTCTTTCTGGAGATGAATACACAGGTCAATTCGAAAACTCCTCGTATTCCGGCGAAGGTACCATGCTGTATGCTAACTCGGATACGTATGTCGGTACCTGGCTCAATGACTTGCCCCACGGCCACGGTACTCACACTTCTCACCGCACTGGCAACGTGTATACCGGTAATTGGGAGGAGGGCAAGAAATCCGGCGCAGGCGTGACACATTGGAAGATGTCAGAGGAAGAGAGCAAAGCATGCCGCATTTGCTTTGGCGCCGAAGCAGATGCAGCCTTTTACGACTGCGGTCATGTGGTTGCTTGCCTGAGCTGTGCTAGGAGACTGGAGGATTGCCCCGTCTGCAGACGTAGAATCAGAGACGTGGTCAGATTGTTTTATATGGCTTGAAGGAGCGAAGGGCGTTTGGAGTCGGTGACTTTTCTATAGATAGGTGCTTTTTGCATGGCCAAAGGCGTCAATACATGAATTCAATGGAACAATTTTGCTATCTCATTAGACACTCGTCGCCTTCAGAATAACATCGTGCCTGTTCTTGTAGGGATAACTCATTCTTCTTCTGGGGGGTAGTCTGATCTCGAAGCTCTAGGGCAACGTGATACACTCACCACCACGAGTCCCAGACATCACCACATCATCCTCCAGATCCCACTGTTGCAATCCCTCCCAAATCTCCTCGACATCAATATCCGCACTGATGTGTTGCAAGAAGTTTTCTCGCTCACCCTCACCCTCATCATCCACAGAAGCTTCACCACCACTTCCTCTCCCTCCATCTTCTTCCGCAAACCCAGGGATCTCGCTCACTTCATCGCCGTTGGAATTGTTACTTCCAGCAACACAAGCGTTACCTTTCCCCCACACGGTATCAGCCACGGTCCTCCACACGGCACTCTGATCCACAACCATAGCAGCCGTGTAAAAAATCCTGCAATCCGCGGGTTCGTAAAGAAATTGCAAAGGCAAATTACCTTCATCTCCATGTCTGATGCCATCGCGTGAGTTTACGCTGGGGGAGGATCCACCCGATCTCGCCATGGGTAATTGTGTGTATTGGGTCAGTACGGTGTTGTTTAGCGATTTCTTGATCCAGGGGTCGGACCAGGAGAGGGCGGAGGTTATGGAGGTGAAGATGTAGGAGAGGGGGAAGGTGTTTGTGCCTTTGACGCCGCCGACGCCTTGCATGGGGTTTGTGGTTGGTCGGCCGCCGAGGGCGATGGTTTTGACGTCGGCTTGTCTGTGCATGAATTCGGCAAAGATGGCGCAGGTGGACGCGCAGTAGCCGTCGTAGACGAGGATGATGTCTTCGGATCGCCAAGGTGGGTTTGTTATGTTGCTGCGACCTTGATAGCCGGATACGTAGATTCCTCCTGAGCTCAGCTTTTGCAAGGGATCGGTGAGGTTCCAGCGAATGATGGAAGTAAAGCTGTCGTTGCTGGGGCCGTGTTGGTGAGGGCCGTATTTTGCTTCCCAGTCGGAAAAGGGTTTGCCGTTTAAGTCCATGTCGCTGCGGTAGTTCCATGATGACTCTACTACTGCGAGTATGTTGTCGGTCTGATTAGGATTGTGGGTATAGGGTGCGGCGGCTTCCGAGTACATCTTGCCTAGGTTGTCTAATGCTGTGTGGGCTCGGAAACGAGTGCCTCCGTATGGTTCGAGATTAGGGAAGAGCTGCTTGAACAGGTCGTAGCCTTGTAAGATAGTGCCACCGCCATTGGCAGAGAGATCAATGATCAATTTTGTCTTGTTGGCGGCTTTGGCGGCAGCGATGAAACCGTCGTTGATGTTTTGAAATTCGACCTCTTGGCCCTCGTTGCTGACGAAAGATCCGACGGTCAAGACTGCGACATGCTCGAATCCGGGTTGGTCTAGGAAGTAACCACCATTGATATTATGGCGCTGACGTAGAATTGGAGTGGGATATCCAGGAGCAGGGACCGTCTTCATGGCAGCAGGTTTCTCCGGGTGGTCCGGCTTAGAGTTATCGATGGTAGTATTGGTCTCCTTTTTGTTAATTTCCGATGCATTAGCATATGCCCTTGGAGTGACAACGAAGTACTGCTTGTATATGTCTGCTCCGGAGCTGATGTTTTTGAAGTCGACCAAGACTTTTGCAAAGTTCTCATGCGTGATCGTAGATCCATTTGCGAAACTGAAAGTAGTGTTGGCCCCTGGATAGACAAAGCGACCACGACCTCTTCCAACAAAGGTTCCAGTAGATGTACCAGCTGTTCCTAGAGAGACTTGAGCAGGGCTGTAGAAGAGATTATTCCAAAGAGCATCTCTGTCTTGCAGAGTCCCATACTGCGACCAGTCTTCCAGAAATTGAGTGGTGTTTTGCCCGTCAATCATTGTAATCGGAGAGGGTTGGAACGTGAAATTGCCAAACGATGAAGCAACGATGTCGGCGTATGCATAGACGACAGGAAGACTCTTGCCGTCGTCGGAGACGGACACGAGTGGAGTTGTTCTCCCAAAAATGAAGATCTTCCCAACACTGTCCGGGACGAAGGTGAAGTGGCCATCGTGTACTTGTTGATTGGCTTGGTAGAGGTCCCAACCGAAATCGTACTCGCTTTTGTAAACTCCGTCGACAACATTCTGTTCGACCGCATCAAATGCCTTCCAGAAGTCAAATCCAGGTTGGACGTTTAGAGCGTACTAGAACATGAAGTTAGGGTCTATCCCAGAGAGGTTCGCATGGATTGGGTGGATATAGACGTACTTCTTTGGGTGGGTCCTTGACATAAGACAGGGTGGTCTGCCATTCCATGTATGGTCTGATGGATTTCAACAAATCAAGGGCCGCGGTTTGATTGAAAGGAATAGATTGGAGGCACTGATAGGCGATCTCGGCCGGCACATTTCGTTCGAGGGGAGGCGTATCAATCGTGAAGGCTTTTACCAGAGTCGACACACTCGCACAGGCATCTTGACTGCTATATGCCGTAGGAGTCGAGCTCGTGGATGCTGCATTGGTGCTAGTAGACGCAGTGTCGGTAGTTGATGCAGTCTGAGACGAAGGCGGCACTAAACCGGTAGTGGAAGATACGACAACGGTCGAGGAAACACTGGTACCAGTACCGATACTCGTCTCGTTGGCTACGCGAGACATTTGTGGGAAGCCAGTGGGCGATTGCGGCCTGGGCTGACGAGAAAGAATACTGTTGCTACGTTAGAACGACTTTTCGAAGCGAACAACACAAAGAACAAGGTCGCCACTTACTCAATCGACGATGCATCCGAATGAGATTGCCATGGCGCCGCTTGTACAGCGATACCGATTGCAGGCAGCAAAATCAACAAGGAACCAAACATGGCTATCGTTGTAGTAATGGAAGAATGGCTGCTTGAAGACAGCAAGACGCCTGGAAACACGCAGTATGTGAGATTCGAAAGCCGCTAGGACTGATGGATTCAATCAAAATTGAACGAACTCAGTGCCGTTCTCTTGTTGGGTTCCTTCGATATTGTGGGATGAATAGTCCGTTGGGTATAGTCGTCGAGCCCGCTGGAGAGTTGTTGTTCAGTAATGTTGTTGTTCAGTAATGTTGTTGTTATTAAGATGTCTACTAATGCCAACAGAAGCTGCTTTGTAGCTGCGGGGCCATCGCTCCTTCCACCGCTGTATGTATCGGGTAAAACGTGTACTTCAACCACGCGGCTCATCAGATATTCAGCTGTCGAACGGCAGGAACATGTTTGAAGGCTGGAGAAGATCCGGTGAGAGCTCATTTTCGAACTGCTTTCACTGAATGTGACGCCGATTTTGGAAATCACTGTGCATTGAGTCAGCTAGAGATGCAATGCTTTGCGATGAACGTTTGTTTCATAACTCCGTGAGACTAGAAAAGACAGATTTGGGGGTGTATGCGATAAGATTGATATTTTCAAGGAAGCCATGAGGTGGGACGACTATCAAGACATGTTCGATGGCCATGCAGAAAAATGATATCTGGTCAAAGCATGCTATGTAGAAGCTCCACGGAACAGACGAATGAGTCTCTCGCCTTGGTCTTCATCACGCAGTCTCTGAACCAAAAAGTCCTTCAGATCGGCCCAGAATTCGTCAGACTGCAACATCTGAGTGGCGGTATCGTGGGCGTGGGGAAGAGCCTCGGCTTCTGCTTGTGCATGTTCGGACAGAGGAGCCGAATCAGGTGGAAGCTTCTGCGAATCCTCAGGCTTGACTACAGGCGAAGCAGGGGCGGGAGTTGAAGCAGTGCTTGGAGTTGAGGCGCCAGCGAGAAGCATGAGGCTAAAGTCTGCTTGGGCTGGGAGAGGGTCGGGCAGGATGTCCTTGAGGGTCTTGAGGTCGGTGCATGGTCTCTTGTTCAGGAGGACCTTGATCTTGGTCTTGTCGAGGCTGAACTTCTCGGCGTATTGTGACTTGAGATCGAGGACGGTGGTGTTGGGAGATTGACTTGGGAGGTCGAGCTGGTCGGAGCCCTTGAGCGGCTTGAGGGTGACATTGACGGTTTGTGACTGGCCGCCGGCTGCGGGTCTTTGGCGGCGGGGGAAAGGGTGAACTGGCTTGGGGAGAGTGTACTAAGTGGGAGAGATGAGTGTGTGCTCGGTGAGAGTGTCGTGTCGATGAATACATACAGGAGCCTGAGCAGGGTATTTCCTGGGGTCCGAGACGTGATCACTACTCAGTCTGGAGGGACGCTTCTCCAAGCCCGACATGAGAGCCTTTGCAAACATTGTTTCCGACATGATGAAGATGTTTCCTGGTGTGTTTCTGCCGTCTGATGGTTTGTGGTATATGTCAAAGTGAGCTCGACGGAGGAGTCGCTCCCCCGCATTCGACACTCGCGCCGCCTGATTGATGTAAGTGGGTCCGAGCTTCAACAACTTCTTGAGACTTGGATGAGATGCGACTTGCGACTTTCCACATTTCACACCAATCACAATCCTCGTCATGTCGACGCTATACAATCTGGAGCCGCAGCCGACGGCCAAAGTCCTGCTCAGTACCACTACAGGCGATCTCGTCGTCGAAATCTGGGCGAAACAGGTTCCTCTCGCATCTCGAAACTTCCTCCAACATTGTCTGAACGGCTACTACGATGGCACAATCTTCCACCGCCTGGTTCCTGGCTTCATCATTCAAGGCGGTGACCCCACTGGTACTGGCTCTGGCGGTATAAGTGCCATCAACGATGGTGCTCCTTTCCAGGATGAGTTCCACTCGCGCCTCAAGTTCAATCGCCGTGGCCTGCTGGGTATGGCAAACTCTGGAGACAAGAACGACAATACTTCGCAATTCTTCTTCACACTGGACAAGACTCCTGAGTTGCAGGACAAGAACACCATGTTTGGTCGTATCGAGGGAGACACCATCTACAACTTGATGAAGATGGCCGAGGCAGACTTGACTTCTGAGGACTCGGACAGGCCGCTATACCCTACTCGCATTACGTCCACCGAGATCCTGCTCAATCCTTTCAATGATATGGTCAAGCAGGCCTCGATCGCTATTTCCACACCACAAGAAACATCAAAGGGCCCTAAGAAGAAACGCAAGGCCACAAAGACTCTCCTGAGTTTTGGAGGAGAAGAAGGAGAAGAACCAGCAGCACCAGTAGTCAAGAAAGTAAAGGTCAACCCTAACTTCACCAGTGCTGCACCTCAGCCCTCAGAAGTTCAGAACAACGCTCCCACACCTCAAGCTCCCGAACAATCAAAACCAAAAGAAAAGCCCGTCCGCAGAAAGTCGCCCACGAGATCACCGACACCTCCATCAGCAGCCACATCGAAACCCGCCCCAGCTCCAACAAAACCCGCACCTTCACCATCACCATCTCCCTCACCAACGCCTGAACCAGAAACCCGCAAACTCACAGCCCTCGAACGCACAAATGCCGAAATCGCCTCTTTGAAAGCCTCCATGAAACGCGGCAATACCACCACCTCTTCAGCGCCAGAAAAGAAAATGTCCGCCCTCGAATCCATGATCCCTGCCTCTTCCACCCGCGGCCGCAAGAGAGGAAAAGCAAAAGATGACGCTTCCTCACTATCAACATTCAACGCATTCAAAGCCCGATTGTCCAAACTCCCCGCCGAAAAAGAAGCCGCCCCTGCTCCCTCTGCACCAATTGTGGAAGCAGAAAAACAAGCACAAGAGCAGGAAGAATCAGCACTAGACTCCGAAGCCCTGCTCTGCGATCTTCATTTCATCGCAAACTGCCAAAGCTGTGGAACTTGGCATGATGAAGACGCTGCTGCTGCCAAAGAGGACGAAGACGATAACGATACCACTTGGATGTCTCACGCATTGAGTTTCGCCAAAGATACGTTGGGAAAGGATTTAGAGTGGAAGAGGAAGATGGAGGAATTCGAGGTTATTGATCCGAGGGAGAAGACGAGGGAGATTGTGGGGGAGAAAGGAGGGAAGAAGGGGAAGGAGTGGGATAGAGATGGTGGCAGAGGGGGCAAGGGTAAGGGAAGAGCATAGGATATCATAGAATCGGGTCTTCCAACCAAAGTTTAACACCTTGATTCATATCTTCGGACTCTTCTGCAGGGCATCAGTGAAGAAGCTGTGCTACTGGCCTCTCTCGCTATGCTCATGACAAAGACAGCGCCAGTCGACTAAGACGATCTAATGATGACAAGCACCGTGTAGGGCAACACTCCATCGCGCTAAAAGTACGTAGGAATCGGAGAGGGCTGCTGTTGTTCTCTACATAATAAGGCATGGGGAGATCGCAGAATGATCCACCGCTGAAGTCGCAGCAACTCATTCGCTCAGACCGTGTACACGATGACTCAATGTAAATTCTTCATATAGGTCACAGGAACAAAAGTGGTTGGAATAGTGAAAAGAATAAATAGTCTATGTTTGATTTCTTTGCTAAAATTGTAAGAAGAAATTGTATACTAGGGGGGGTATCATTGAACTTGAACAGCAGCAGTGGTATCTGCACGTTGTTGACGGAGTTCGGCATCCACGACTGCATTGCCTCGTATCAGTCTTTGCCACCAGAGCGGAGGATCCAGTGGTCTTGAGCCATTATGGTTGGCTGGGTAGATGTCGTTGAAGAAGTACCAGACTGTTGTTGCACGTCAGTATTCAGATATGAGGGTGGGTTGAGTAAGAATCTGATCTTACCATGTCCAACAGCAATACCGCACAACTCATCTTTGGGCCACTGTCCATGCATAACCACACTAAGCGCAATCATGACCCAAGGCAAAAACGGTGCGCGGAAGATGAACAGGCCCAAGAAACTAAGTTGGACGTCTGGGTGGCGGCGACTCCAGATATAGACCAGTGTGCTGCTAAGGATGGAACCCAGAAAGACGACAGACACCAAGGGAGCGAGACAGAGTAGTGTAGTTGCAGCATATGCCAGCATCCAGGTGAAGTGTGCTTGTGACTGTGCGGATTCTTCCAGCATGCGGGCGTATCGTTGGATGAAGAAGATGTGGAAGAGGAGATTTAGGGACAGAGGGCCGAAGTAGATGAAGGTGGTGAAGAGACGCCAGTACTGTAGCTTGGAGTCAGTGATGCTGCTGATGGAAGGAGAAGGGGTGGGAGGGATAAGGCATACCTGACTCCTCACAAAGACGGCGCGGAAGGAATAGAAGAGTTGAAAGGGCGTCAAGACGTGGCATTGAACCAGCAGGCCCGTCACGACAGTCGCAGTGGTCCACCATCTCGTGCAGACGGGCATCTCAAAGAACCACTGCTCCAAAGGCAGGGCACCCAGGTCGCCACCAGCTGCTCCTCCCAGCATTGCAGCCATGTTGTGAGTGTGTATCCGAAGCGTCGCAACAGGAAAGTTGCTATGTAGGGTGACAGTTTGGACAGACGAGCAAGTGAGACCAGACCCTGGGAGACAAACGTAAGCCAAACACGAGCCGAGGCGCCGAAGGACTTAAAGTCCGGCGATAAGATAAGATAACGACCTGCGGCTTCTCCTCCGAGCCTCCGTTTCCTGTCTTGCCGAATCCAGACAACGCGACTCTTTCACAACACACGACAACTCAAAGACAAAGACCATCCCCTTCTATTACCCGCGGCATCATCCCATTACATCAATCGCGACAACCACTTTCCGCACGCGACAACGACAATCCCGACTATTGCATCTCGAGCGCGTCAATCATCCCGGCGCAAATGGCTCCAAGAGCATCAATGGCAGCACGACCGAGTACCGGCGGAAAGCACACAGGAGGCAAAGGCATCAAAACAAAAGCCCCGCGGCGGAGTACAGGAACTGGTACGGGAGATATCCATCGTCCACAAGAGATGAAGAAAGAGCAGAAGGACACACCAAAGCTAATGCGACAACCTCGTAGGCCACGTTAAACAATCCCGCCGCTACAAACCTGGCACCGTTGCTCTTCGAGAGATCCGCAAATACCAACGCTCAACCGACCTCTTGATTTTAAAGCTACCCTTCGCTCGACTGGTGCGTCGCTCCCGCCCTTCTCTACCCCCCACATGGAAACCTCAGCATCACTAATATCTAGCACAGGTCAGAGAAGTCTGTATATCAATGGCACCAGCCGGCTCTGGAATCTACCGCTGGCAAAGTCAAGCAATCATGGCGTTACAAGAAGCAGCAGAAGCATTCCTGGTGCATCTTTTCGAGGATACGAATCTGTGCGCTATTCATGCCAAAAGAGTTACCATTATGCAAAAGGATATTCAGTTGGCAAGGAGAATTAGAGGTGCTTGGGGTGGACTGGGATGATCGAGACCATGCTTCGAAAAGCCTCCGCATCACAAGGCCGGGAAACATGAAGAGCTTGGGAGACATTTTTATTTGGCAGGGGTTGGGGTTCTAGTTCGACACTTGGGTTTGCGTGGACATGCATATTTCTGCACTTGTTCTCATCCCACTTCTGCACCACGATTTTATGCATGGCGTTTGACGCGTTTTGTTTTTGCTACCAAGTCCGTCTGTCTGATAGGCAGGACGGAAGAGTATGGAGTTTGAGGGGAGGACCAAAGATATCCCAAACAATGATTGAAAGTATTTTGTTGACTACCATCCAAATAGCTTCTCTTGGTTCCCAGGAGTTGAAGTTTGGTCGGATGAGCTGATTGAGCAGGTTCTTCGGCAACTTCGTGTCTCTCCACCATCAAAGATGGCACGCCCACTAAAATCAACTCAGACATGCGCCTGATTAGGCAGAAATATGAAGCTAACAGCAGAGCCTCCGCAGTCACGTATGTGTCCTTCCTTCTTGGTCAGTATCCTCTCTAGCAAGCTTCTTCCTTCCTGCATCCACATCTCAGCCGAGAAAACCTTCCATCGACAACTTTATCGACACCAAGACTACCAAGATCCATCATGTCACCACCTCCTCATATCCCAGGCGCCTTCCCAGACCGTAGCAAGCTCCTGAGTGTCGATGGAAGCGGGTGCACCAGAGACCGCACCGCAAGATCAGCAGGTCCATCACCCGAACCTCAAGACGTTCGCTCTGAAAGAGCTGCCCACCACCGCAACAAATCTGGACAACAAATCGGCATGATCGCAGTCGACGAGACTGTAGAGTACTCCGCTCCTGTCGGTCAACTCGTTGAAGATATCGAGATGAAAGATGCTAAGAGAAATTCCTCATCTGCTCGCACTGCTGATGAGCCTCAATATGTTGGGAAGAAAGGAGATCGCACAATTGGAGAACTTATCGAGATGCTCAGTATGGAGACTGCAGATACCTGGTCCTCTTCTGATAAGCTTTGTGAGGAAGTAGAGAAGAAGGGTGTTGAGAACATCTTTGCTCCAGACTTCTCTGTTCTTGAGGCCCAGAGACCAGAGAACAAGAAATCACAGACGTCATGCTATGACTTTGTCGGTGTAACCGCATCCCCGGCCAAGTCGATGTCGGATCTTCCTGCTACGGGTCCTAAGCAGACTTGTAACTTCATGCAACAGTTGTCTGTTCCTCAGCCTAGCCAAGACTCGCCGGTCCCAGAGCCTCTTCCCGTGAAGAAGGAAGTTGCTAGGAAAGCTCACTCTCCAGACTCCTCTGGAGTCCACACCCAAAGGCCACAGACATCAAGTCCTGCTTTCATGCCAATGGACATCTTTAAGGATGATTTTTCTCCTTCTCCACCTTCTACTACATGTCCTGAGGAGCAATACAACCCGCAACAATGGCATGAGTTATATGCTACGCTTCCGCCCCCAAGGCCAGCTGAACAAGGCATGTCGGCATTACACGGGTATACGATTACCGAACTCAACGCCACTGATTTGGGAGCGGCAAATTCGAGAGGGATGGATGATGGTCATCTGGACACCGCGATGCATGGCTATGGCATTCCCTCCTCGACACTCCAACAACTCTACGCTCCTTTCAACCCCATACATCATCAACGACAACCTCAATTTGGTAATCCTAATGATGGGTATGGCCTTTTCCATCCTACGTATGCACAATATCAGGCATACTACATGCCAAACAACTCATGTGCCCCTTACAGAAAAGCATGTGCGCCGAGGCCAGCTTCTGAAGTGTACCAAGCTCACTCCCAACCAGCAACACGTGCGCCGAGGCCAGCTTCTCGAGTGTACCAAACTCACTTCCAGCAAGCAAAGAATATCCATCCCAGCAGCAAAACAGAAGTAGAGAAAGAAGCTGAGACCAAGACCGAGTACAGATTTGATCCCATTTTCGATATCAAATCTTTGCCCCTCGCTCCTGCTCAGGACCGACTGAGACAAGCCAGTCAGGGAACAGAAGAAAAGGCTCCATGTTATCTTCCCGTTCCGAGACATGAGCAGGGTACTCCTCCTGTTCCAGCCACCCAAAGTCCTCACAATGGATTCTGCCCTAAAAGCGCGGCTGAATTGATAAGGGAACGATCAAGGAAGAAAAAGGCCCTCCCAATCGCAAACAAGAGATCTCCGGAGCCCACCAAGATTCACCCTATCGTGCAGAGCTATTACGATATGCATCCAAATGACCACTACGCATCCGAACCAAATGCAATGAGCAAAGATCAGATAATGCAGCAGCATGAAATCGAATACCAGGGACTTCTGGAACCCAGCCGACGAGCTCTCAACAAGCGACAACGGGTAGATTCGGACGAAAAGATCAACCCTTCAGCACCTCAAGCAGCGAAGAGTAACGCCCTTCCCCCATCTCCTCAGCAAGCCATGGACGACAAGAACAAAGGTGTATCGAAACCTCGGGGCAGAGTGCCAACTCAACAACAATTATGCCAATGGCAAGAGCAATTGGTAATGCAACAACGTGCAATACTAGGAGACAAACAACATGTTTACCCAGTATTCCCAGCATCACCATGTGGACCATTTTATGCAGCAGAGAATAACTTCCTTCCCGCACCTACTCAGCAAGCCATCGACAACATGAACAAATGTATATCGAAACCCCTGGGCAGAGTGCCAACTCAACAACAATGTTACCAAATGGCACAGCAAAGGATATTACAACAACGTTCAATACTAGAAAACAATCCGCAGATTTACGGAAAATTCCCAGCATCACCATGGGTACCATCTAATGCAGCAGAATCAAAAGCAGCAGTCTCGACAAAGGAAAAAGCAGAAGCCTCGAAGAAGGAAAAGGCAAAAGCAAAAGTGGAATGTGCAGCAGCAGCAGCACAAAAACCCCAGCAAAACGAGCTCAACCGACCACTCGACAAACCAGAACAAATGGACTGGGAAGCAAAGACATGGACATTTTACAAATCAGAGCCACCGTTCGGACCTGCATTCTCATCAGAGGAAAGAGATAGACAATTGACAAGATTCTTGGACTTTTCAGTTGATGGTTCTGATGGCGATTTTGGAGAAGAAGAAGAGGATGCTGTGGCAAGAATGAGAGCACAGGTGGCACAGACGGTACAGGCGCGAGTTTCTTTTGATGATTCTTCGAGCGACGAGGAATATGCACTTCCCGAGGTGCCTCTGAACGACGATGACTCTGGCAACGAGACATCCTTTGAGGGAGCAGAGATCTTGTATGGAGAGGATGTAGATGTTGAGATGAAGGATTTGGATGATAGGGAGGATGAAGAAGGAGAGTGGATGTTGGTCTAGAGTAGGGGAAGACTTGAGTGAGAGGCGTGTGAAGCGATAGATGTTGAGGAGATGGAGCTACCACGAATGGAACAGAACATTTCGATGTCACGTTTTATTGTCAATGTACTGTGAAGAATTTTGATCAATGCTATAAACCCTCGCAGAGTATGCTCCATTGAATACACCCTTCCATCGCTCTTCCATGCATGCGGACTTTCTCTAAGTGGCCTTTCCACCCATCCCCTTCCTCCTCTTACCCTTGACATCTCTTCCTTCCTCAATAGCCAACAAAGCCTCCCTCTTCTTATCTCCCACAACATTCAACGCATCCCTAACAACCCTACTCTCCACATTAACGCCTTCCTCCACATACTCTTCCATCTGCGCCTTCACCCTCTCCTCAATCGCCTGCACCAACCCCACATCCCTCTGCCCAACCAACGAAATAGCAACACCTTTTCTTCCAGCTCTAGCCGTTCTACCCACCCTGTGCACGTAATCGTCCGGATCGCGGGGCAAGTCGTAATTCACCACCACACCCACTTCAGGGATATCCAGACCGCGGGCGGCGACATCTGTGCAGACGAGGATGCGAGCGGCGCCGGCGCGGAAGCGGGCGAGGTTGTTGGTGCGTTCGTGTTGGGGGAGGCCGGAATGCAGAGAAGTCACGCGGTGGGCGAGGGAGCGGAGTAAGTGTTCGAGGAGGTTTGCGGTCGAGGTGCGGTTGACGAAGATGATTGTGGATTTTTTGACGTTCTGCTCGGTTAGGAGGAGGACGTGGAGGTACTGTGATTGGGGTCAGCGGGAGGTGGGTAGGGGAATGGGAGGGAAAGGGAGACGAACCTTTTCTTTGTGGACGACGTTTACGAGACAGTATGTTTGGTGCAATGTGTCTGGGACGGCGAGGGTGTCGAGATCGACCTGTTTGATTGTTAGTATTCCAGTCCTTAGGTCGGGAGATAGAAAGTAGGAGTAGAGCATACCTCACAAACAGCAACAGGTGGTTTACCAGCTGTCCTGGGTTTATCCTGCAACGCCCTGACCTCCGCCGTAACAGTCGCAGTAAAAAGACAAGTCTGTCTCTTCGACGACTCAGGCAGTACCTCCATGCAAACGCCCAAGTCAGGCAACATGCTTCCCTTACCAGCAGCCAACAATCTATCAGCCTCATCCAACACCACAAATTTGACCCTTCTCAATCCAGCAATACTTTCTTCTCCACTGCTGTTGATGTGATCGGCAAGTCTTCCAGGTGTAGCAATCACAATATGCGGCCGAGCAGCCAACGCAATAGCCTGAGCCCTCATATCAGATCCTCCCGTCACCAAACAAACTTTCAAATTCTGCACCGCTCCAATTGCCTTGAATTGTTCGAAAATCTGCAAAGCGAGCTCTCTAGTCGGTGTGAGCACCAAGCCGAAAATACCGAAAGGGTCTTTAGCCCATTGTTGCAAGATGGGCACGGCAAAAGCGACAGTTTTTCCTGAACCGGTTCTACTTCCACCGATGCAGTCGCGTCCAGATAAGATCTCAGGGATGGCGGCGGATTGAATTTTGGTGGGTTGCTTGATGGCCATGTTTGCCAGGGAGGCGACTAGCCAGGGAGATACATTCAAGTCCGAGAAATTGGATTTTGTGCTTCCTGCTTGGGCTGCTGCGATACTGGCGAGGACCTCTTCTGTGGTTGATTTAGATGCGGCGGTTGATCCGGTTTGTTTGGCCTTGATACGGGAGACCGTTTGAGTGGTGGGTTGAATGCGGGTTGTAGTTTTGATGGGAGCTTTTTGTTGCTCTACCTCTGAATCCGAGTCTTCTGATCCTGATCCAGTGGGTGATAGTCTGCGTCTCTTTCTTGATCCGTTTTGGTTGACTTCTTTGCGCTCGCTGTGAATGCTGCTGGCGCCAGAGTCGCTCGAGTTGCCACTGTCTGAGCTGGCTATAGATACCGCCATGTTATTGTTTTGTCCTTTATTGGCTGTTTCTGAAAGATTCTAAAGCCTTTCCAGAGGTTCCAGAGTGGATCTTTGTAATTTTGTTGCGCGGTTGGTTGATAGATTGATTTTCACCGTGATGGTCCGAAAATTTCAGCCATATCACGTGCACGGTCGGTTGATACACATCTTGGGAGTCAACGCATGAATGGAGTTACAGATGCGAGTATTTTCTTTTTTTGCATGTGCTTAAAAATGTAATTGTATGCTCATATGTACAGGTATATCATGTCGTAAACTCCATCTCTTTTGTTCCACGCGCTTGATTTAAGCGGTGGCCTGCTCCTTCTTTGCGTCCTCAAAGTAGTTGGGCACCATCTCCTGCTCGCGGTATCCACCACGAGTGAAGCTCTTCATGGGAGTAAGTCCGTACTTCTCAAACATGGCCTTGTCCTCATCCCAACCGTTGCACTCGGTGGTCAACATCTTCTCACCAGTGAAAATGGCGTTGGCACCGGCGTTGAAGCAGAGAATCTGCTCAGCCTCGCTCATGGTAGTACGACCAGCAGCGATTCTGATGATAGTGGCGGGCATGACGATTCTCGCGGTGGCGATGGTACGGAGGATGGCGTCAAAGCTGATGCGCTTACGGCTGGGGTCGTCACCGAGCGGCGTGCCCTTGATGGGAACCAAGGCGTTGACGGGGAAAGATTCGGGGTGAGCAGGCATGTTGGAGACGGTGTAAAGCAAACCAACGTGGTCCTCGGGTTTCTCACCCAGACCCAGAATACCACCAGAGCAGACATTGATACCAGCCTTGCGGACGTTGGACAGAGTTTCCAGACGCTCATCGTAGGATCTGGTCGTGATGACTGTGGGGTAGTGCTCGCGAGAAGTGTCGACATTGTGGTTGTATGCAGTCAAACCGGCAGTCTTGAGCTCCTCGGCCTGGGACTGGTCAATCATGCCGAGTGTGACGCAGACCTCCATGTCCATGGCGCGAACACCCTCAACCATGGCCTTGACGTTCTTCAAACTGGTCTTTCTTCCTCTCATGTCACGCCAGGCGGCGCCCATGCAGAAGCGGGTGCTTCCATTCTGCTTTGCGATGCGAGCCTTTTCGAGTACGTCGTCGACGGGCGACATCTTGGTAGCCTTGAGGCCTATGTTTGCGATTAGTCATGGCTCCTGATAGGCTTGCATCGGACCCAATTCACATACCAGTGTTGTAACGAGAAGACTGGGCGCAGTACGAGCAGTCTTCGGAGCATCCACCAGTCTTGATGTTCATAAGGGTGCACATCTGGATGGACGAGGGAGAGTGGAAACGGCGGTGGAGAACACCCTGCATACTAGTCAGTCATCCATACCACTGGTCCTGTTCACCACATGTGCCTACCGATTGATGTGCTAATTCCATCAGAGGAGTCTTGTAGATTTCGCGAATTTCATCCTTGGACCAGTCATGTCTAGGTCCGGTTTGTCTCATAGCATCCTGGAGGACGCTTCCAGTTCTAGCAAGAGGACTTGAGCCTGCTGCCATGGCCATGCGGTCGTCCACGACCGTGCTGAATTGGCGGCCATTGGTGAGTTGTCTCAACGACCGTACTGCTTGTCTGGTAGACATTGTGAAGACGAGAATGGAGCTGAGAAGGACAAGAAGCGATTGGAGAGGTCAAAAGAACGACAGACACCCAATGCAATGGAAGAAAGCAGAGAGATTGTGACTGGTGAGTCGACAGGAAGGGTCAACTGTTTCTCCGTGCTCCTCTCGGTCTTCGGGGTGTTTGGTGGGGGAGCTTGTTAGCCGGGTCATCAATCAATTCACCGATACCGCTTCTTATTGGCTACATCTTCGGACAAGCTTCGGCGACAGGCGCTAGAACCGGCCTTTTGGTAGATCTTCCAAAGAGCTGCAGGAGAGAGTCGTGTCCCCTCAATTCAACCAAATTTCTCTTGTTCTTGGATGAAGCCATGAAGGCACATATCAATAGCTTGCATCATGAGATAAGGGCTATCTTTGGCTTCTTTCTCAGCTGACGCATTCGGTTGTAGCACTAATCTCCTTGCCATGGTTCCAGCTCAATATTTGAAAAGTATGCCTCCTTGCTCGTATCGATATGTGCTTGTTTGTATTCCATTCATTCGAGACCGGCCCCATGCATGTGCCATTAGCACTTCAAGAATGCCGACAATGCTGTTTGCTAGTACGGGGGTGTTCGTTCGTTCAAATGGCAGAAATAGAAATCTTGTAACACCGTCCTTGCGCCCGAGGTTCCCGAGAACTGGGATTATTATATTGCTTTGTTCCAATTGGACTGGTGGAAGGAATATATGAGAAGGTCTCACTTTGCTCGTTTTTGCCGGTTTCGATTGATGCACATGTGTTCAATAAGTAGTACAACCGTCGCCTACCCATCTTATGCAAAGTAGTGTACAAATTATCCAGATCTTGATGCAAGACCCTTGTGTCCCCGTTACCCTGCACTACTAGTGTAACAGCAGCTGCTATGCACACAGCCGTTGAGTAGACGTTTCGGCCGTTTTGACAGAGCTTCCACGATCCACGGCTGCCAGCAACGGGTGTTCAGGTGTTTATCACGAGTTTGAAGGAACTACACGATATGCTGCGATAGCCGGTGCGACCTGACAACAAAGAGGTGTTGAGAGCATGAACGCATGAACTCCTGATCTTTTGCTTGTATGACTGCAGACCCGGGTTGATCGATGCGTGCGTTGGCGAAGGATTACAACAATAGCATGATCGTCGTCAATTCGAGGTGCCAGCATCTTGAAGACCAGCCTCGACTTCGCCCAGAGCAAACAAACGCGAAGTCTGGTCTTGATCACAAATCTCCACGTCAACAGAGAGAGCTGATGAACGTGGTAAACGCAGAAAGTTTGACACGCAGTCACACCACCTCGACCTTGACTTCGAGCTGCAAAGGCTTTTTCCTATCAGCTGCTAGTATGCTCACATCATCGTGAATAGCGCTCAATTGGATCCGAGTTTTTCTCAGACGGACCTGAGCGAGTCTCCACATAGTGTATGCACATCACTATTGAGGCTGAGGGCCTTGGTGACATGGCATACCACGTATATAAGCTTTATGGCAAGAAGGATTGACGTGAGCCATGAACCAGGCACCCCCTGAGTCTCGGAGAATTGTATGATGCCACGGATTACGGCGCCTGGCTGAGACATCTGAGACGCGAGCCGTATCCAGCAAGCTGGTTTGAACGTTGTTGCCGAACAGAATGTGCAACGAAGAAGGTCTTTGAATTGTGGATAGAGTAGTCACTCTCTCACAGCTCGAGGTCGCAGAGCTAAACATACCGTTGTAGTCTCTCGAGAGCCCTAACTTACGTATCCTCTATGGTCTCGGTCGACTCGAGGAGAAAGAGGTCGTTGGAGCAAACGTAACTCAAACGCCGACACCAGCGAGGAAAGCGGTTCTGGTTGCAGCTCCCACGTAGACGAAACCCAAATTACCCCAGTACATTGAGTTCCAATCCCAGAATTTCCAATAAATGTCGAATCCTACATCCTTGACGCTGTAGATGTGACCAAAGTCGGCAAGCAGCAGGCCGAAGAGGAAGACGCTCCAAACGCGCAGGTTGGTGGTAGAGCGTAAGACAAGGGCTTCGTTTAGTGCAAATACAGCGTACATATTTGCGAGTTGACTCAGAACGATGCTTTCGCGGGCGGATGGGCCGAGGGAAACGGCCGAAGCCGAGGTGTAAGTTAGGTCGAGGTACTCATGCTGCTGAAACCAGGCATAGTAGGCGCCGACAGCGGTAGCAACAGGCTCGATGTAGAGGAAGAAGAGTCGGTACCACAAGGGAATGCTGGACATGGCAGCAGCGTTGGCAGAAGGCATTGTTTATGAGAGCGATTGTTGCAGGGAATAACAATGTACGTGCATGCAAGAGGCTGCGGAAGAGAAAAAAGCAGGATGCAGGGTTTCGGATGGCGGTAAGCCAAGAGAAGAAATGACGAGTGGATTGGTAGACGCAGAGGCTTCCCTCGGAACCGGACAGAGCGGGCGCGGCGGGAACAGGCGCACAAGCGGACGGTGAACGGGGATGATTAAGATCAAGAAACAACAGCAGCAACGACGACGACAACAGTAGGATAGATGACGGATCTCGAATCGTGAACAGGTACAAGCTCAGTCTGGCGTGAAGCGTGACGGTCAAAGTGGTCAGGCGGAAGTGAGGGGAGAGGACGGAGCTGGTGGAAGGAGTAGTTTCGCGACAAAGTGCGAGACAAGCAAAGTAACGTTAAGATGTGTCGAATTGGGGATTGGAAATGATGACGGAAGGAGTGGTCTCTTTGGCCTCCAATAACGCGATCGGGATGTCTCAGAAGTAGATAAAGTGTCTCGCTATTTCAGAAACAGGCAAGGCGCCGGTCGACCAAGACGGCCTGATGATGACTAGCACCGTGTAGGGCAATCCGCCGGGCTAGAAGTTCGCAAAAAACAGGGAGGGCTGCTGCTGGTCTCTGCGTGAGCATGGGAGATCGCAGGAGTCGACCGCGGGATTTGACTTTGGTACTGGCCCAGTGTGTTTGACACCAAGACCTTTTTCGCTCAACGGCCAGAAACGCGCGCGCTGTGTCCTGCGCTCTTCGCTCTTGCTTCTCCCTCATTCCAAACCAATCGTCTCGCCCCCATTTTGCTGTCGCTCGTCGCTCCGTCGCTTGCTTGTGCCATCATATACCATAAAAATACCGGCCGCCGCAACCTGCAACGACCCCCGCCTAGACACACGATTCATAACCGTTTCGCTTCCCTTCCTTTAACTCCCCTTTCCGCCTCGCCCTCTTCTTCTCTTCTTCTCCGCCTTTAACAACACATCCGCTATCCAACCTGCTCCACTCCTTTTTTTATCACATCCATCGCCATTCCATCGCTTTTGAAACTATCCGCACTATTCTCTCGGCCGCATTGCTCTACTCCACTGTCTCAGCCGTAACGCGGATCCACTCTCACTCACTCCGACTCGATTGAACCCCCCAAAAACTCTGTTCATCTCGCCAAGGGGCTCCATCAAGCCACAATGTCCAACTATGACCTAACTCACGTCCACGACCTTCACCACAAGTACTACTCCTCATCCCAGGCCTCGAGTGGTGCCGAGTCCTCTTCATCCTCGACCTTCTCTTCATCATCGACCCGACCGCACACTTCTCAGGTATCATCTACCACCACCCTCACTCCATCCATCCAAAGTCAACACTCCCTCTCTCGCCCATCGACACAACCCATCCCCATCCCTCAACAATATCAACCCTACGAACAGAGTGTCGAGGCAGATCAAAGACGGGAAGCCGAAATGTTCCGCGAAGTCGAGTGGAGGTCGTCACCCAAGTTGGAACAACAGCGTGAAAGGGACATGTCCTTGAAGCGGGCTTCATCAGCAGAACCCAGCCAAGGCACAAACACAAAGACCAAGCAACAGAAGGAGAACGGCATCTTCAGAAAGACGTCGCAAAAGTACACAAAACTGCGTTCTCACTTCCACGGAAGAGGCCGACGCAATTCTGGAGATCTCATGGAAGGTGTCGAAGGTTCTGCCTCCATCCCTGAACACGCCGCCTCATCCGGGCCTTACCATTCGGGCATCCAACGCTGCTTGAACCCTACCAACCGCTTGATCCAGTCATTGAAGACTCCTAGACACGACACACCGCAACCTGCCAATGCCCCCTCGCCTACTCTTCAAACATCTTCGACCATGCCCGCTCTTCACTACAACCCCGATCAGCACTTCATGCACCGCTACATGTCCGAATCGAGTGCTGGTGAGGCTGCTCGCCGTGCCGCCTCTGCCTCTAACGCTGCCAGCTACGCCTCAAATTCCCGTCAGTTCATTCCCCAATACCAAGCGACAAGAGATCTTCACCGCAGCCGTATTGGCAGCATCCCTGGTGCAAGTGACAGTGGAGCCGATCTTGCATCCAACGCCGACATGGATGTTGAGATGTCTGACATTGCAGAGGTCGCTCTACCCGTCAACAAGTGCTCAGATCCCGTGGAGGCACTTCCTACTGAGATCGTTGCTCTCATTCTTTCACACCTCGACTCTGACAGCCTCAAGGCTTCCCAACGCGTCGCTAAGAGCTGGGCTCGCATCGCCAAGGACCCTCTGATATGGCGCGCTCAGTATCTCCAGCAATACGAGAAGCAGACTTATGTGTCTCCTGCCCCCATCCAGATCGGTGGTATCGGCACAGGCATTCCAAACCAGCCCATGCAACACTGGGAATTGATGCACGACGCTAGAAGACGTATTGATAAGAACTGGACTCGCGGCGACCAGGGCGGTAAGGGTATCTACTTGGCCGGCCACACCGACTCAGTCTACTGCGTTCAATTCGACGAGCAGAAGATCATCACTGGATCTCGCGACCGCACTATCCGTGTCTGGGACATCAACACTTACAAGTGCCTCAAGGTCATCGGCGGTCCTAGCGTCCGTCCTTCTCCCGGTCCCAAGGTCCTGCGTACTGTGGAATACCCCAAGTTCCACCATGCCGAGTCATCTGTTAATGGCACTGCCTACGGCAACAGTATCTATCACGTCCCTTCCGACTTCCACAGCGCCAGTATTCTTTGCTTGCAGTACGACCATGAGATTCTCGTCACTGGCTCAAGTGACAACGATCTCCTTGTCTGGGACGTCAAGACCTATGAGCCCATTCGTCGTCTTAAGCAGCACACTGGTGGTGTCCTCGACGTTGCCTTCGATGAGAAGCACATTGTTTCCTGCTCAAAAGACTGCACTATCATCGTCTGGGACCGCAAGACTCTCGAGCCCATTCGCACTCTTACTGGTCACCGTGGCCCTGTCAACGCTGTTCAGCTCCGTGGTAACCTTCTCGTGTCTGCCTCTGGTGACGGTGTTGCTCGTCTGTGGGACCTGAACAAGATGCAATGTGTTCGCGAGTTCCCTCAAAAGGAGCGCGGTCTTGCTGCCGTGGAGTTCAGTGACGATGCCAAGTTCGTTCTCGCTGGTGGTAATGACCACGTTACCTACAAGTTCGACGTCGCAACCGGTGCAGAGGTCAAGCAGTTCACTGGTCACACTCAACTGGTCCGCTCGCTGTTCCTTGATACTCAGAACCGTCGCGTCGTCAGCGGCTCTTACGACTTGGACCTTCGCGTGTACGACTACGACACCGGCGCCCTTCTTGGTCGCTTCAACGAGTGGACTACTTCATGGATGCTGGCAGCTAAGTGCGACTACCGCCGTATTGTCTCTACCAGTCAAGACGGCCGCATCCTGATGATCGACTTCGGCCGTGACGCTACTACTGGTCAAGTCATGCCCGGCGTCGAACTCCTCAGAGGTGTAGCACCTCTCTCGCTATGAAGTGGGGATACATAACACAACGGACGCACACAAATACACGCAACGGAATGAACAACAGGTGCTAAGGTTTTGAATTTTTCTGAACAATTCTGGGAACACAGCGCGATACCTCTGGGTCAACAATGGGACAATTGGGAGCGGGCTTTTTTTCTTTTCCTATTTCATTTGTTTCTCTCTCTTTCTTTCTACTAGACTACTTTCCTTTTTTCATCGTACTTTTGGAGATTCAAACTGGGAAGGGCAAGCAAGGCATATCGGGCGTTAATCCGTTTCCTCCTGGATTCAACACCATTTCTTTCAGGTGGTTGAAATGGCGGCGTTTTGTTTGGACAAATCTGGCTGCTTTTTCACTCTCTTCTATCGCACAATTTCCAGATAATGCCAGAACGTCACATCAAAGTGATGGCATTCCTTTCTTTCCACATGCATGACTCTCTTGCTTTCCTGCTCGACTTTCGCTTTTTCAAAAGTTATGATCATGTTCTTTTTTTCCTGTAATCAATGTTGTAAATGATGAATCAATTGAACAAAAATATTATCCATACTCCTTGCACCTTGCAATTGGGAACTGTGATGATGACGGCGATATTGAATCCCTGCCTTCTTCATTGTCATTACAAGATTCGGGCATACTCGGTTTTGCGTGCGACGATCACCATAAACTATGTGCTGTACCTTTATCGATATGTTTCATGTGTGCAAATGTGCAAATGTGCAAATGTTTCAGAACTTGTTACGGAGGAGGAGGGGTATTTCAGCAAAGTGAGCTCCCATTTGACCGAATCGGAATCGTATCGTCTTCTGAAGTATCGGGTTCTAAATCTAGCACGCGCTCCATCTTGCAGATATTTGTCGTTCATTAGTGAACAAAGTTAACTTCATGTCCTGTGCTGATGGTGAAGATGTGTTGTTCTTCGTGTATTTGGAGGGGCGGAAATTGAAGATTTATATGACGAAGTCGGTTTGACAAGGTGATCACCCTGCTCTTTGATATCTCACCTAGTTTTGACAATGATATCGTGTCTACCAGCATGATTATTCGTAAGGGAGGTGTTCTCAAACGCTTTAGATTTGTAAAGCCCCATTTCCAAACATCCAATCACATCGCTGTCAATATCTCGTACTTTTTAGATATCTGTCTTAAGATGACCAAGTACAAGGCTTTTTTCCACGTTGAATGCACTCCATGACAAATGATCATGCGAAGGTAGGGTTTTGATAGAAACTACAGTGGATTACAGCCGAACTGCTGTGTTTCATTTCGTACGGATAACCCAACAGTATTGCATGTATTTATCGTGTCATTATGGTATCGCCGCCCAGCAGTTGTGTCAAATTTTCAAGTTGATGTCTACGACCCTGTCCCCCGTGCACGGAACTACTTTATAAATTTAGTTCGGCGACGACATCAACGACGCGCTTTGAATCACGAGGATACGATATAGGGACAGAGTGGATTGAGATTAGGTAGAAAGCGTCATAATAGGTAAAAAGGGGTATCTTTCTAGTTAATAATAAAGAGGTCCGTCCTGTCGTAACCATCACCTCGAAGCCCGCGGCCTCATGCACCCATCATAACTCATCATTTCGCAGATTGCAAAAGCTCTCTGAACTTCGGACTCAACAGCTTGATCGTCATCTCCGCTGATGGGGCTGCAGGTGTCTTGTCACTGACAATCTTGTCCGCCTGCTTGAGCTCAACACCAGACTCCTTGATTTCACCATCAACGTCCCTTCTGGCCTCTTGCTTGACGCTACTGCTGGCACCCTTGCGGACAGGTCCCTTGGCCGTCTCGGGGGTCACCAGGGTAGAGTCGAGTAGTTCCTGCCATCTAGCCAGATAGGCTCCGGGTCCGTATGGTGTTGATGCCTTGTTGGAGATCACGTCGCTGATTCTAGCAGCGGATGATGCGTACAACTCATCCAGGTATTTGGCTGATGCGTCAACTTCTTTGCGCACCTTCTCTTGCTCGTCGGGTTTGAGTCCATCAAATGCTGTGGAGAGAGAGTCGAAGATTGATGGGGAAGTGTGTTCTTGCCTGAAGTTGGCGGATGCCTTGTGTACGTAGTCCTTGAACCACTGAGTGACTTCCGGACCATTCTTGGCAACTTGATGGATGAAGCGATGCGAGGCACCCATGTGGCTGTGCAAGAGGTGTACGAAGTCCTCGACACTTGGTGGCTTGCCATCCTTCTTGGGCTTGGCTACCTTGATCATGTCGTCCATGAAGGCTTGGAAGTCTGCGACGGTTGCGCTGAGATCAACTGCTTGGTGGACTTGTCTGATCATGGGCTCGTAAGCAGATACACCGTCGCGTACAGCTTGGGTGAGGTGGTCAGGGCTGTGATGACAGAGGACGTCGATGATCTTGTTTCTGTCTCGGACGGCCAAGCTTAGGGACAGGTACTCGAGCGCCAGTTTGTGCTGCTTTTCGTTGAGATCTGGGCTTGCCGACGATAGTGACAAGATGGTCGAGACAATCGACATGGACTGGTCTTGACTTCTCTTGCGAGTTTCTTCTTGCTCCTGTCGGCTTTGGTCCATCCACTCTTTCAAGGCTTCGCGCTGTTCCTTGGATGGTGCATCCTTGTCCTTTTCGATCTTTTCCAGTCGCTTTCTAAGCTCCTTCTTGTCCCAGCCAAGAACAGTGGAGATGATCCTAGGTGAAGTCAGCAAGAAGCCTATTATTACGAAAAAGAACGACCTACTGTTGCATCAAGTTCATGCCTTCGTCTGCTCCACTGCTGATACCCATCCAGTTGGTCAAAGTACCGACACTCACCTTGGCAAGCATCAACTTGACCATGCCATTAATCATGGTAGCAACATTGCCGACACGCAGGGTCTGTCTCATCAAGGTATACGGTGCACTGAGCAGAAGTTAGCAATGTATCAATCGTGGGGCAGCGACTTGCTTACAGCTTGTGAACGTTCTCGACCATACGGAGCAATGATGGACCCTCGGGACTAACGACAAGAGTGTAGTGCATGAAAGACGCAAGACTGTGACAGGTCAGTAAAAGGGACCATCAAGGCACATCGGAACTTGAGGCATACTTTACGACAACAAATTCATGTGCTGCTTGGACAAGAGAATCGTGTTTTGAAAGGTCGTCTGTCTCTGCAGCCTTGGCGAACAGCTTCTCGAACAGGTCTCCGTAGACCAACTGCTGCATAAAGACATACCACGCACGCAAGACATCGTCAGGCTTGGTGGGGTCAAAGTGTTGGTCCTTCAGTGCGGACTCGTCTTTCTTGATGCCTCCATAGCATCCTCTCGCCGGGTATTCTATCAAGGCCGAGATGGCAGTGGCCAGAGTCTTTCGAATACCCAGAACACCCTTGTCATAACTCTCGCTCAAGTTTGCAGCTGCCAGCTCTTCTATAATGTTTTCGATTCGGACCTTCCAGAAATCGGGCGAGACGTCGCGTAGTCCTGGTAGCGGTAGGATGAACTTGGAGAGAAGCGACTGGAGGATGGGAGAGGTTGTCTTCTTGGTGTCTTGGAATGGAGGACCGTATTCTTGGATAGCGGCGGGTGTCTTGAAATGACAGATCTCGTCGTAGGTTGCATGATGGGTTAGCAGGTCGAACAAAGCACTGCTCTGCTCCGGGCTTAGGTGTGAGGTTGACATGTGTAGAGTAAATAGATGATAGGATGGATTATGATTGTAGAATACTAGTTTGGACTTGATCGATGTCGATGGTGGTGTTGAGTTGTGGATGGCAGAAACCATCGAGTTGCTCTTTGAAATCCGACACTCGATGACGTAGATTTGGGGAAGTCGCGCTCATGATGCGCGTGAATGACCCAAACCTCTTTCCTTCTTGACATTCTGTTCCCCAACAACAACAACAACTGTTGGCAATGTGACCGATCGTATTTTCAGGAACACTTCTCATGCTCTCATAACCATTAGAGATCATTCAGTGCGCCTGCAAGTTCCCGATACTCGTCGTGCTGTTGCAAGATTCGACCCCATCTACGTCTCCTCGCATGTGATACCAATCGCTTTTGTTTCTCCTGACGCTTTTTCTGGCCCATCAATTATCGAGTCAACACTTGGAAATTTCCAAAGTCCTATTGCCAGCAGTAATACTGCTCCACTTAGAGCTGTTTGAGCAATGAGAAACTTGCACGGAGTTCTCTACAGGAATCAGTTAGTATCACTTCCAAATGTGATTCGAGCCTCTTGAACATTCAAGAACCTCTGAATGACCGCTGGTCTATGTCGAATCCACTTACTGCGATATGACACAAGTGATGAGCATAGGTGTCCTCTCCGACTGCCACCTTGGCGAGGGAACAGCTGAACGATGCAAGAGTAAACCCAACCGTGTATCGATAGTATGGCCCGAAGGTTGGTGCGTTAATATCAAAACCCTCAGTTGTCGGATCAAGATCATGGTACCCATGGTTCTCGCGAGCGGTCCAGGCCAACGCAGAGCTGCTCATGATCAGGTTGATGGTAACAAGACAACAGATGGCCAACCATGCGAAGTATCGTTTGTCGGACTATGCAACATCAGTGTCATCACTCTGTTGTGTTTCTGAGAGGTCGAAAGGCTTACCCTGTCGTTGCTCCCCAGACGCTGTCGCCGCCAGAGGATGAACCCGATTATTGGTACATCAACGATGGTGATCATTGATGTTGCCAGAGTGAACCATGAACTCTCCTCGAGAACCCACCCTGGCAAAATGCTCATTGGTGAGAGTACACGGAGCACGGGATTCACTAGGACATAATATTGACGCCTTGCAGTGTTTGGATCCCGTACTAGAGCAAGCAGATAACCTGTGATGCCCAGGTTCGCAATAGCGATACCGAAGGTGGAGAACAGAGCCACGTAGAGAGAGTACTGGAAAATTAGCATGATTGATAATGTTTTTGCACCAACGCCTTTGTGTGATGTTTTACGCCAGTGTAAGACTCTTTTGAATCATGCTGGAATTGGAACCTATGAATGTGTTTCAACGGCAATGAGTTGTGATCAACAGCGAGGCAAGCGCGATCAATGGGCGCTAAAGCGAGATCCAGGGGGAATCCACCAACGAAGATTCACAAAACCATGCAAGGGCTTTAAAATGTTTGGAAAAAGACATTGATATATGTTTATTGGTTTATCTAGTTTATCTATCTGGTATACCCAGACTTCATGATTCTTTTATTATTTTTGTAATTCTCTTGATCGAAAGTGTATCCAAGGCAATGGACACAAGGGAATATGTACCGAGAAATTGGTGACGAAAACAGAGGAGGAACGGGCGCCAGCGCCTGATCAGAACCATTATGCCGAGTCTATGGTGTGGTGAAAAACGCCGAATCGAAAGGCCGTGACGAGGGTATTGGGTATGGATTGGGTTGTGCTTTAAGCAGCAATCTTACTCCTATGCGGCAGGAGGGGTCGAAGGGCGAGAAGGTTGAGGAGTGTCTGAAATAGCGGAGCCCTCGAGGGACTTGGTGACACCGATGATCTCGCGGAGCTGCTTTTGGCGCTCACGCTCGATACCGTGCATGACGGCATCCAGGACGTTGGGAACGGTGGCCTTGGGCTCGAAGCGAGGAGTGGTGCCAGCTTGGTATACACCGGTCTCGACGAGGATGGAGTACCAGTTCTGATCAGCGACCTTGTTGAACTCGTTGGTTCCACGGATATCCGACTCAGGAGTGTCACCGACGAAGTAGACAGTGTCCGGAGGAGCGTCAATACCGTGAGTGACCTTGCGCCAATGTTGCAGAAGACGAGTAGCGAACTGGAATGTGCCAATCTGGGGCTTGCCAAAGGCAACGGTCTCCAAGTCCTTACCAGTGACGGCCTTGTACATGGCCTCGAGGGAGACACGAAGAGCTCCCATGCCGAGACGGGTGTGTTCGTGGGAAGCCGACCAGATGACATCGTTGTGCGAGAAGAAGACTGGGGGACCCTCCTGAAGAGTCTCAGAGCGGGTGCCGAGGACACCGCCCTTGGACATGAGAAGATCCAAGATGATTTGCTGGTCACCGGCCCAGTCACGGCTGTCGGCGAAGACGAAGATGGCCTCGATCTTGACGTTGGTGAAGTCGCGAGTACGCGAGTACTTCAACTCCTCCTCGGTCATGGTGCGGAAAGGCGTTGTGTCGGGGTTGTGCTTGATGATGTCTCCGGGGGTGACGACGTCCTTGAAGCCATAGCCCTCAGCGACTTGGCGACACTTGTCACCTTCACCACCGATGACGAGAACGGTGTTGTACTTGTCGGCCATCTCCTTCATGGGTGTGTGACCGCAAATAAACTGACCAGGCGAGACTTCAATGTCAAGCTGTTTGCTGAGCTGAATGCATCTCTCCTGCTCAGTCTTGCCACCACCGTTTGTAAGGAAAATGTAGGGACTGTGGGAAGTCAGAAAAGGAAACACTTGTTCGGCTAGGATCAAAACTCACATCTTGATTCCGTATTGGTTTTGACCATTAAGGACCTTCATGGCCTCAACAGCTTCCGGAATAGGACGACCTCCACGGATCAACACACCGTCGATATCGAAGGCATATGCGTATCTGTCAGTGACAGTTGATTCCTTGGGTGTACCATCCTCCTCAAGAGGAGTGATTGCTTCAATCTCCTGTCTGGCCAATTCCATAGAAGCAGCAAACTCGTTGGCTTCCTGATCGACGAGATGAGGAGGCACAACGATGGCGGGACCACGCGATAGAAGGTCAGCTGTGGCATCCTCGCTGGACAACCTGCGCAGAGTGCGCGGTCTTGGGGGGTTCTTTGTGGTGCTCATGGTGACTTTAGTTGCTCTGTGACTGGTATGAAGGACAACAGAAGAAGACGGAGAGAGAGGAATAAGTGGGAACCACGTGCGGGGAAAAGAAGGAGAGTGTCAACAATCTTTGGAGAGGCGTCATTGCAGCCTATATAAACCGAGAAAGCACCTTGAGATTTTTGGTGCTTCTGGTTGAACTTAGCCCGACTCCGCGCGATTAAACGTAAAAGCCTCTGACGAGTTAGCGCGGTGTACTCTCTGGTCAACGCTCACCAAAATGTATGAGGCTCAACGCGGAGTTCAAGTAAGCATTCATCTCCATCGAATTGACAGTTGTCGAGCCTGGCCATACCAATGTCTTTGAATAGATATCAAGACCCTGCAGACGCCATCACATCTTTCTGACGTGTTACCGGCACTTTGTATGGCGCACAAGTTTTGTCTGAGTTGAGCCCTGCAAAGCGCGAACCCGATCTCTGTGACGACATTGGACAGGTTGGTGGCTTGCGCTTTCCCACGTTGCCGACGAGCGGGTTCCTCGCCGTAAAGAGCGTTCCTCCTCCGACAGCCCGTGTTTTTGCTGTCTCAACCGATTGCAAATTCCATGTGCCGTGAAATCTGCATCAAACGGCGGAAATTAACATTAAGATCGAGAAGACCAGGATTTTCCATGTCGAACGATTGACATCCTGGTATTGTAGATGGGAAGACTTGATCAGAGCAGAATCAGATCGAGATGTCAGGCTGGGCAATTGATTGTGACAGATATCGGATCCATATGAGATCGTATGATTTGAATGCAAGTGTTCATAAAGGTGAGCCTTACTCGGCCTCCTTCGAACAATCTCGCTTCGCTCTGCCCTCGCTTAAAGTAGGTAACATCCTAGAAGCACTGGAGAACAATCGATAGGTAGAGGAACGAGTTTAGGAATCAAATGTGGAAGCTGCCATCAACATACCTTCCTCGACATTTGAAGATGTCGATGTTGATTTCGCATGTTGGAATGAAATACCATCTTTCTTCGCCACTGACTCGTCAAAACGGATGTCAAGATGAATTGGACTGGAGGTAACCTGCAGAGGCACTCGAAGAACAAAGGCAACGCAGTAGTCGAACGTCAGAAGTCACACTTTGCCAAAGCTCGCAGCAAAATCCCAAACAGGAACAGTTCTTCAGTGAAAAGCTGGAATGAGACCTCACCGACCCGACCTCCATCTCCTCCGCCTTTCAAGAAGACCAAGACACATCACAAGTGTAAAACTCGGATACACGAATGGTCCATTACTGGCAAAAGGGATGCACAACGCCCAATAGGAGATTTTGTGCTGCCGTCGAAGAACAGCGATGTTTACGTTAGGGTAGGTAAGCGGGCATTTGCTAGCCAGCTCGACACAACAGTGGCTAGTCCATCATCCAGGATTCGTTCACGCTCCGGATCCTACTCAGAACACTCTTCAAACTCGATGCTTCTTGATACCCTCGACCAGCCTGTTTCTACATCTAGGGGCTCTGACCGTGGCGAGTCCCCCAGGCTGCAATTCGACGAAGACGAACCAACACATCCTGCAACAGACCAAATGAGGTTCGTGCTGAGCGATTTGCTCGACGACGTCTTGCGTGATCAGAAGGGTGTTCATCACCGCTCAGGACCTGTATCACATGTCCCGTCAGACCTCCATGAGAATGCCGTAAGTCCTGCGAACTTTGAAAGTGCTAGGCTAGCCGACTACGCACGCGGTACTCTAGATGCGGCTGAGCGAGTGGAAGACTCACCGGTCGAAGTGCAAGCACAGCACACGTTCATTTTTGGAATTCATGCAGAGGAAGATCCTACAAGTTTCGATCACGAGGACTTTGGAGATAACGATGATACTTGGCGAAGGTTCATTGAGGATAAGGATGAGGAATATGGTCAGGCAGAGAGTGATCTGTTTGCTGCACCTCAATATAACAGGCAAGCCTCGCCAGATGCTCACCCTGCTGGGAAGAAAGTCCAGGAAGAGCCGCTCTATCCGACCAGTGTTCGTGGCAGCACCCCGCAATCATCGTGCCCGACTGCTCGCGCATGTCTACTCGAGACCGGAACATCGAAGCGAATGGGCGGTGAGATAAGCGAACGTGGACCAAGACTAAGTGACGACGACCAAATTTGGAGACGATTCATCCTGGGTGCCGACTACGCAGATGCTTTGTGAGCGATCGGGGGTATATCAAGGTCGGATATGATGATACTTGCCTCTAAGGAGTTGCTTCTTGCTTCAGAGGTCGAAATTGCTGCAGCAAACGTTTTCAGTTCCAGCTGAAACTTGACCTCTCCGAGACGTATAGCACGTTTCTAGCTTGCTGCTGCACTGAGAACGTTCAAGAGCACGCCACTTGCGGAGAACTATGTGGGGGTATGTGTTGTTCGCTCTACCAACGACCGGGAATATAGCGCCCACATCATGACCTGTCGTAAAAGCTCTATACGGTCAGGCCTACATGGCCCTTTCGATACTCACAATGCGGGAGAGCAAGTATAGGGTATATTCAAGTGGTACAACCATCAAGACAGGAGGCCAAGATTCAATACATCTTCATCTTCATGGTTAAACGACTTGATGAACGAATCACGGTGAAGTCCACGTACTTGCACGTGTTAGCTGCCCAGCCCCTTGTCAACATAGGCACGGTTGTGGCGTGGAATGCAGAGCGCTGTAACGCTAATGCGACAGCTTCTTTAACGTGAGCGCGGGCAAGTCAAACCGAGTGAAGAGTGGCAGAGTGGTTTGAACAATCTGATACACCCCACAAAGATGTTGCCTGACATCTGCGCAGATGCCGTGAGCCGCAGAACTGTTTCGAATCTCGTTCAAAGCCCCCATGCTGTTCAGGCTTCAGAGCCAGCAGGGGTCTGAGATGGAGGCTTTGAAAGTGTCCCAATCTCCAATCATGAAGGATTCAAGATCGGTGAGCTTATGTACTCGTTCGTATCTAACGGCTGCTGCGAGTACCCCCCCTGCGACTAGTATGTCTATGGTCGGTCATCCTTCATGATAGCGGACGAGTTTGCCAGCTGGCGGGACGACTGCGTGGTGATGTGAGCAACCTTGGTGGCCTTGGAATGATGACAAGCATGAATCCGGCTATCTAGCCGTGGCATTAATACGGCACGTTGCATATGAACGCGGGGGAGTTTCCAATCAAAATGTTGCGGCAGATTACGATGAACGCGACGGCCGTGTTTCAGCAACGAGGGCTCGGAGCGGATGCGGCCGGGGCTGGAAGAAGGGATACTGTACCCTGTCTAGTCTCACCACTCTTTGGCGGGAATTGAGAGAGTTGCAAGTCATGCTGGCGTGAGCAGATAAATCACTACCAAGGAGTTGAGATGAAAGCAAGAGACCCAACAAAGCAGGTTTCGGTGAATGTGCTTGTCAGGAATAGTCAAAGGATGAGGTTCCGTGGCCCGTGGGAGTTGGTTCTTGGTATTTTAGTGGACCTGTCATACTAAAGTTAGCTCACGGGAATACCATGAATTTGGCAGTGGGACGTGGGAAAAGGCCGCGGATTCCATGATGGTTTAGGAGTGCGCCAAGAGCATGATCCTCGCATCAGGAGATGATGCGAATCGTTTTCTCGAAGGAAGAAGAGTGGGCGCAAGGAGGAATTGCTCGCAGGGGTTGGTGACGGGTGGTCGGGCTCACAGATCATGACATGGACTAGATTGACGGCAGGACTAGCCGGGGAGTTTTTGCGCGAACGCCAGCGTGCAGTCTAAATCATTGAACTCCACCGTCGTTCCTTTTTCTCTTTACCTAGCACCTCCCGGCCTGTGTCATCTCTCTCTCTCTCTTCGCTTCTGTTCTGCTGCCTCTCCTGTCGAGTCCGTAGCGACCGTGTTCCGACCTAAAGACGTTCCTTTCCTGCACGCACTGCCCGGTAGCTCGCTCGCCCTCACACAAACTATTTTCGTAAAGCCTCAGCCTTAAGCTCCTACTATAACAAGGCGCGTCATCTTGCCTGCAGCTGCGCACGACCTGTCGCATTGCCAACACGCACCCTCACCGGATAGGCTGGTCCTTGGAAGATGCATCACCGCCTTGCCAGTCTCTCGACATGAGCCTGACCCGGTCAATCCCCGCCGCCCGACCTACACCAGACCAGACCCCCTCTAGACACGACCTGTCTCCCTCCGACAACAATGGCCTCTATACCGCTGCACAACCTGTTCTGATCCCCGCCTGTGCCCCTTCTTACACCAATCCGACCCTTACCATGGCCTACACCCCGGCGTCGGCTGCTTCCAAGGCCTCGACGGCCGCCAGCAGCCCTCAAGATGCTTTCTCCATGTCACACTA